>JAEEGH010011697.1_pt1 | contig 19852 bp, 20 predicted proteins | sample 9134181 | NCBI WGS metagenome assembly JAEEGH01 (sample SAMN16246544, study PRJNA631951) | gut metagenome | biome: gut microbiome; feature: rumen; material: DP-attached | host: Bos | place: Iran: Karaj | collected 2018-10 | reverse complement strand
GCATTCAGTACCTCGTTCAACTGACTGGCGGGCACGCCAATCTCTGCAGCCAAGCGTCGCTGGCTGATGCCACGAAACTCCAGTTCGTCTTTTATCACCTCGCCCGGATGGGTCAGGTAGTGCGGTTCCAGGTTGTTTGCAACCATTCTGTCGTCTTTTCCCTCTACGTGTACCATAATGTGGCAAAGTTAATAATAATAATCGATATTCACAAATTTGTGAACGTTTTTTTCTGAATAAATTAATTTTTTGGGCTGTTTTTCGAAGATTATGAGTCCATTTGATAAAGGGACGGCTATAAAGCAGGGTTAAAATAAGTTTCTTTCTATTATCGAAATCTTTTTGTATTTTTGCAGATGCAATTCGTATGGAGAGTAAAGAACCTGGCTGCGTTTACATACTGACCAAACCCCGTTTCGCGAGCCCTCGCTGAAAATCGGCTGAGAATTGATCCGCCAGCTGAACATTGGCTCTGCTGTGGTGCTGGGAGTGTAAAAAGTGATCATCGTAACCATGATTCCATGTTGATGAACCCTGAGAATTTGCAACAAAGAATAAAGTGACAAAAGAAGCCCGCTATGTGGCTTCATTGACCAGCAACGAGCCAGAACTCATTGAATTCCATAAGAATTTCGAGAAATCACTCAAAGAAGGTTTTATGAAATCACGCAAGTAAGGTCAAAGAAGCCTTCTCTGACCGCAGTCAGAGTGTGGCGATGCAATGTGAAAAACAACTTTTTTGTTTAAAATCCTTTTTCTTTCAAAAAAATGTTGTATCTTTGCGTCATTAAATAAAAATAGCGTAGATAACCTAAAATGAGTAATCAAAATGAGGTATAGGCTCATGTAATTTATCGATTATGGCATATACATACAAATATCCAAGACCAGCTGTTACGGCTGACTGTATCGTAATAACGAGGGAGGCAGAGCCCAAGGCTGCGAGTAAGCAAGAGCAGCGTGATGCTTGCATCGACACTGCCGAGCGTGAGCAGGCTCGGGCAACGCCCAAAGTGTTGCTTATTCAGAGAGGCTTCGACCCCTATAAGGGTTGCTGGGCATTTCCTGGCGGATTCATGAATATGGATGAGACTACGGAGCAATGTGCCATCCGTGAACTGGAGGAAGAAACTGGCCTAAAAGTGACCAACATTCATCAGATTGGTGCATACTCCAAGGTTGACCGCGACCCAAGAGGGAGAACTATCACTGTCGCATATCTGGCCATCGTTGATGAACCGATTGCTGTCACTGGTCAGGATGATGCTGCTAAGGCTGAGTGGTTCCCATTGTCTTCATTACCAGAATTGGCTTTCGACCATGCCGATATCATGCAGGATGCGGTAAAGGCCTACAAAGCGTATCTTTCGCAAGGCTTCTCTAACTAAAGGTGTAGAGTGTAGTGAAGCAAAGTAAAATCACTATTTTTGATTTTTCTGCTTAAAAATTTGTATAGTTCTGAAAAAAAATCTATCTTTGCAGCATAAATCGAACAATTATGACAAACGACGAAGAAATTCTGGTTAAGATCTTGAAGCTCAGCCATGATCAAGTTATGGCAGGAAAGAGCTATTCTCAGGAAGAAGCAGAACATTATTTAGATCAGCGATTGTATGAGTTTAGAGACAAGATGGTCGGAACCTGCGTTGCTGAGCCTTGCTGAGGTTCATGAATACACGCTTGAAGAACACGGCAAACAGCAATATAAGAAACTGCGTAAGCAAGTAATGGATGCTGTGCGCAAGATAAGCATCTCACCATATTTAGCTTCTATAGAACCTATTTCTGAAAAGGTTGGATTCAAGTTGCGTGGTTATTCCTTGATTTAGATGTAAGGGTTTCTCTGAGCAGGGATATAATTGTTAGCATTTCCCCCTCTTCATCGCTTCCCTTCCTGCTCTCTGCCGCAGAGCCCGTAGCTCTCTGCCGTTCAGCCCGTAAGGTGACGAGATTCCCCAAGCTAGATGTTGGGTTGGTGTCGGGCACGTGTTACCAGAACACCTACCTATAGGCAACTTGAAAAATAAAGAGCAAAAATAAAGTTATTGGTACTTAACTTTTTTCTATTTTCTGAGTATTATAAGTAGAAGATGTCTCCAAAAGAGTTTGAAAATATAGTTCCGGCACTGAGACCATTGATGGTGAAGGTGGGGCGCGATTTCTTCGGCAACAGAACGGATGCTGACGATGTTGCGCAGGAGGGACTTATACGCCTTTGGAAATATTGCGAACGGCTGAGTGCGGATAGAAACATGGAGGCTTTAGCCATTAAAGTGGCGAAAAACGTTTGCGTGGAGATATATAAAAGAAGAAGTACCCTGACCGTTACTCTGGAAAGTGAAACAGAAATCAATCAGGCATTAGCTGACAACGATGCCGACGCTGGGATAGAGGCTGGGGAGACACAGCAGAAGATTGACGAGGCAATGGAAAGACTGAGTCCGCGAGAACGTGAGTTGCTGAGGAAGAGACACATTGAAGGCTATACGGCAGATGAGATAGCACAAGAGACTGGCATACCAAAACCTTCTGTGAAGAGTATGATTTCTATGGCAAGAAAAAAAATGATTAAAGAACTACAAAAGATACTGCAAGCATGAAGAGACAACAATATAACGACGAAGAACTCTATCAGGAGATTATGGCAGAACTCGACAAGAGCGCTGCGGAATATGACCATATGATGGCCAGCGGTGTAGCTCCTGCGAAGAGGAATAAGGCTACGACGATGAAGTGGTATGCCGTTGCCGCAGCTGTTGCAGGACTGCTCATCATCAGTACAACGCTGTTTGTGAGGAACCAAGATAATGTGGGCCGACATACGGCAAGCACAGAGTCCGCAAAAAAGGAAAAACTATTAACAGGAAAGAAAACCATAGTGCCGCGTACAGAGAATACTGACGACCTATACAGGCTTACAGCAAGGATAGAGAGAAAACCAGAAAAGAAGCAGCAGACTGCCTCTAACAATATATTTACTGCTATGCTGCCAGATGTGGTATTCTGTTCTGACAGCAATGATGATCCCAACAATGACATTCGTCTGCCGCAGGTGAGGAAGGAGCGTTCCTTCGACCTGGTATGCAACGTCGTGCTACCCGACATTACGGCATACGCTGACTCCACGTTATTCACAAGCAACACCGAACTGATGGTGGCGTGCGACGAGATATGCTATAACGACACAAACTTTTAACTAAATACATTACATTATGAAAAAGATTTTCGTGACATGGGCTATGTGCCTGTTTATGACTGCAACATTCGCACAAGTTGTTTCCGTTGAGGCCAAGCCTGTTGACATTCCCGAGCAGATGGCGGAATACCCTGGTGGCATGAGTGCCATGATGGGGTTCCTGCAGAGAACCCTCAAATACCCTAAAGACTGTGAGAAGGCCGGCATCGAAGGTCGTGTGATTCTGAGATTCGTAGTCAACAAAGACGGTTCCCTAACGGATTTTGAGACAATGCAGTCGCCTGACGAGCGTCTTACCGCAGAGGCGAAACGTGTGGTCAGTATGATGCCGAAATGGACACCTGCCAAGAATAAAGGCAAGATTGTAAAGATGAGATACAGCCTGCCAATAACCTTCCGCCTGCCCGATAAGAAAAAGCAGACTCTCGATAAGACGGCGTGCGATGAGATATCACGCCAAATAGCAGGCAAGAAGGAAAACCCACGTGGACTGTACAGGCTAATGGGATTCTCATACGAAAACGGTACCGCCGACAAGGAGGCGCACATAGAGCAGTACAAATACTGCGCCGATAGCATGACGCTGCAGTTACAGATACAGAAAGACGTGGAAGGAGAGAAGCCGGAGTTCTGGATGACGATGTTGAACCAAGACAGGCGTCCGCTGAATTATACGGGCAGAGTTGCCGACAAGGACATTAGCATCTTTGACAGCAGCAGCAAGGGTTTCAAGTTGCGTTGGCACAATACCATCATGAACAACGAATACATGCCCATGGGTCAGCATATCACGGAACTTTATAGTTCCGACTACAAGATAAATCCCAAAATTCAACGTGCCATCGACCTGCTGAAGATGCACACAGCGCAGCCTGGCGCAAACAGGTTCTACGGCTGTTGGCGTCGCGTAGGTATATTGACGAAGGTCGACGGCATGGACATGCTGATGCCTGGACACCAAGATCTCTATCAGATATTCGACAAAGACGTATATCTTCACCTCTACGAACTGCAAGCCAATAGAATGTTCGCCTACTGCATTATGCGCCCTATAACGTACAAGTCAGACAATCTGCTGATACAATATGGCTGCGAGAGCAAGATAAAATGGGTTGATGACAACACCTTCCATCTTAGCTTTGACCGAGGCGATGGAACCATTGTCACGGAATTGTGGAAACGCTCCGGACTGCCTAAGAGTTACCAACAGGTATTCGGCACAGATGTCCCAATACATAAGGGAGTTGATAATCCGTTACCAAACTATTTCGGAACGACTAAATAATATAAGGTAATATATAACGAGTAGTACCTAGGTCAAACAGGAGGCAGCAGTGATGCACCCTCCTGTTTTGTTTGGGGTTAGGAACAGCCTATGACGTTACCTAAAGTAACAAAGCACGTTACCTAAGGTAAAAGGCGACATTACCTAAAGTAACAGCGAACGCTACCTAAGGTAACGCTGAATGAGCCAAAAGTGGCTATTTATTTGTTACTTAAATTAAACTTTTGTTCGGATGATGCGTCAAAATAATCGTTAAGCTAATTATCAATCTTTAATTTTAAAAACAAGAACAATGAAAAAAGTAATGATGATGATTGCGCTGTTGGCTCTTCCTTTTATGATGCAGGCGCAAACAAAATTTCACGATGTTGAACTGAACGACGCTACGGGTGCCGTTAAGTCTATCAAGACGCAGCTCATGGGTCAAGACATTGTCATGACCTTCACCGAAGACGGTAAAATGCAGCGCGAGGGTATGTCGGATGCGAAGTACGATGCCGACGGATACATGCAGTCGGCAAAGATGAGCGTCCGCGGTCAGGAGTTTACCGTTACCTACAAGTGGGAGAATGGCAAAGTCAAGAGCCAGTCGATGAACATTATGGGACAGGATATGACTATGACGCGCACCTACAATGAAAAGGGTGCTCCCGCTGCTGAATCGGTCAATATGGGCGGTCAGGAGATGTCATCACCATTTACCGACTATAAGTATGACGACAAAGGCAACTGGATTAGCCGCAAAGTATCAATGATGGGGCAGGAAATGGAACAGACCCGCACCATTGAATACTATTAATAGATATTGTTGTAACATCAGAACATCTGGCTGACGCGACGGATACCGGCTACGAGGGCGTCGACTTCCTCTTTAGTGTTGTAGAGGGCGAAGGAGGCGCGGACGGTTCCAGAGATGCCAAGACGGTCCATCAGGGGTTGGGCACAATGGTGGCCTGTGCGGACAGCAATGCCTAAGCGGTCTAACAAGGTACCCATATCCAAATGGTGGATGTCACCAACATTGAAAGAGACAACGGCATCTCGTCCCTCTGCTGGGCCATAAATCTTCATGCCGTCAATAGTCTGCAGCTGTTCCATGCAATAGCGGGTCAGCTGCTGTTCGTGCTGCTGAATGGCATCAAAACCGATGCTGTTGATATAGTCGATGGCTGTGGCCAGTCCGTGGGTAGCAACGTAGTCGGGCGTGCCTGCCTCGAACTTAAAGGGCAAGCGCTCAAAGGTTGTCTTCTCCCACGTTACTTTGTCAATCATCTCGCCCCCACCCTGATAAGGCGGCAATTTTTCGAGCCACTCTTCTTTGCCATAGAGTACACCAATACCCGTTGGGCCATACATCTTATGTCCACTGAAGGCAAAAAAGTCGCAATCCATAGCCTGTACGTCCACTTTAAAATGGGGCGCACTCTGAGCGCCGTCTACCAAAACAGGAATGCCGTGTTCGTGGGCAATTTTTATAATGTCAGAAACATTGTTCACAGTGCCCAGCACATTACTAACATGGGCAACGCTGACCAACTTGGTTCGAGATGTGAGATGTGAGGGAAGAGAGGAGAGGTCAAGGCGGCCATCATCCGTGATGGGCAAATGCTTGACAACGACACCACGCTTTTGGGCCTGCAACTGCCAAGAAACGATGTTCGAATGGTGCTCCATCTCAGTGACAAGCACCTCATCGCCAGACTGCATCTGCGATTCACAAAACGAAGATGCCACCAGATTGATGGCTTCCGTCGTACCACGCGTAAACACTACTTCCTCTATCTTACGGGCATTGATAAACTGGCGTACCTTTTCGCGAGCTGCCTCGTGCAGGTCTGTGGCTTGCTGCGACAGATAGTGAACACCACGATGCACGTTGGCATTGACGTTCAGGTATTCGTCACGCATGGCATCCAGCACACAGAGCGGTTTCTGCGTAGTAGCAGCATTATCGAGGTAAATCAGTGGTTTACCGTAAACTTCTCGTGAAAGAATGGGAAAATCCTGTCGTATCTTTTCTACGTTGAACATATCAACTATAAACTGTAAACAATAAACTATAAAGTGTTATTCGACCTTCAGTGTCATCATCGTCAAGTCGTCGTTGGGCGCAGCACCATTACGATGCTTCTCCACCTCGTCACGCAGGTATTCTATCACCTGTTGTGCGCTGTCGAAATGATTGGTCTGTAATATCTCAAGCAGACGATCGTCACCAAACTGCTCTTGCTGATGGTCTTCTGCCTCGTTCAGTCCGTCGCTATAAATGAATAACGGACGGCCCTTGATGTTTTCTACTGATTCGCCAACGAACTCCAAACCTGGCCATAAGCCAATAGGCGCATTACTCTCCATTTCCATAAACGCGCCATCAAGGACGGGTGGATTGTGTCCTGCATTGCAGAAGTCCATGCGACCAGAATTCAAATCGATATAGGCGATGAACATAGTGACAAACATACCATTATCATTATGCTCAGTAAACTCGTCATTCAGTCGGGTGGCAATCTCCTGAGGCACACACTTCTCGCGGGCCAGCGCACGGAACATACGCGTCGCCTGACCCATAAAGAGGGCTGCCGGCACACCCTTGCCACTGACGTCACCCAGACAGATATAGAGATGGTCGTCCTCCAACAGATAGTCGTACAGGTCGCCTCCAACCTCCTTGGCAGGCATCATGTATGCATAAAGGTCGAGTCCCTGATGATGTGGGAACTCATTGGGAACAATAGAACGCTGGATATCACGGGCAATACGCAGTTCACTCTCGATACGCTCTTTGGCTGTTGTGGTCTCCTCCAGTTTGTCGTAAGCCGTCTGCAACTTATTATGTGCCTCCTCCAACTTCTGGTGGGCAGCAGCCAGACGATGCGTTGCGTTACGTTTATGCAGCGTATAAACGATAAAGAAGATGATGATCAGCACTAAGGCAACACCTGTGCTTACCAGACGCTGATGGGTCAGCTTAGCCTGATGCTGTGCTATTTCAGCCTCTTTGCCCTGTGTATCGTAAATCGTTGCCAACTCAGCTGTCGCACTATTCTTCTGTGCCGTAATGGCAGAGTCAAGCTGGGTCAGGATGTTGGCAGCAATGATACGTGCAGAGTCACGACGGCCTGCCTCCAGATTGGCGCGGAACTTAGGCAACATATAGAGCTGGATATTGTCGAGCGAACGTTCCATTCCCGTCTGGTCGAACATCTGGTCCAGATAACGGTAGTTATCGGCTGCCTCACTATAACGCTTAGCGGCCACCAAATAGTCGTTAGCATTAATTCGACCTGTACCCGTCTTCGAATAGTCTGTCTTCAGGAACTCTTGATAAGCCTTTGCTGCTTCCTTGGGTTTATTCAGTCCCTGCATAGCCACAGCACGCATGATTTCAATGCGTCCCTGATATTCGTCGAAGTATTCGACTCGTGCATCATCACGCTGACGATATTTGTCCAGCAGCATCTCCGTGCGGTCAATCCAATAGATGGATTCTGCATAACGACGGGTATTGATATACGCCATACTGGTATATACCGTTCCCAATACAGCCTCCTGGAAACCACGACTGGTCTTGTCTGTCTGCCAACGGTTGGCATAATGACCACGGGCAGTATAGAAACTCTTCTGAGCCTCAGCATCCTGACCAAGGTTCAGCTGACAGCAGCCGATATTGTTCAAGAGGATGGCATAGTCGATGTCCGAACCGATACCCGTCTTGTCCATACGGGCTACAGCAGGTATCGCCACACGCAACGAACCTTCATAATCGCCTTTTACCAGCAACAGCTCAGACAGACGACGAGCCACCTTGTTGTAACATAGCTGATCATGATCGTCCTTGACCTCACACTCAAGGGCTTTCTTATAGCATATCTCTGCCATACGATACTGCCCCTGATGATAATAGCCCACACCGCGCCAACGGTTTGCATTCAACTCCGTCAAGTCGCCAAACAGCTCAAAACTATCGGCCATCGCTATCATGTGCGTATAGCGTTTATACACGCCCTCATTAAACAGCACGCTGTCGACATGCGATGAAACAGGACCAGCCTTTTTATTCCTGGTGCACGCCGGCAGCATAGCGATTACCATGATAAGCAATAGGGCAATATGAAATAGTTTTGTTCTGTGCATATATTTACTTACATAGTTGGCATCCTTTGCATTTGTTCAGTTCACCCCTGAAACGCTTCTCCACCAGATAGTGCAGACGGTCGCGCAGCGGTTCGAGCTGCATCTTATCGATGACTTCGTTGATAAAGGCATTCTGCAACAGCACTTTGGCCTCTTCCAGAGAGATACCACGCTGGCGCATATAGAAAAGGGCTGCATCGTTCAACTGTCCTACGGTAGAACCGTGGGCACACTTCACGTCGTCGGCATAGATTTCCAGCATAGGCTGAGTATACATGCGTGCCTCCTTGTTGGCTGTCAGGTTCTGATTGGTCATCTGCGAGGTCGTCTTCTGAGCACCGTGCTCCACTAAGACCCTACCCGCGAAAGCACCAACGGCCTGATTGTCGAGAACGTATTTGTATAGCTCGTTCGACGTGCAATGAGGTACCTGATGGGTAATCAGCGTGTTGTTGTCCACATGCTGATGCTTGTCGGCTATCACGCAACCATAACACTGACACTCAGCACCCTCACCAGAGAAAGTCAGGTCGAGCTTGTTACGCGTCACACCGTTGTGTAACGTAATGACATTGTGGTTGACACGACTGTCGCGCTGCTGGTCGATATAAACATTGCTGACACGCACATTCTTATGGTGCGTCTCTTCCAAACAGTAGAGGTCGAGGGATGCGTTGGCACCCACATAGGCTTCAATAACCTGTGTGGCCAGGAAGTTACGGTCGTCGGCAGCATGGTCGCAGAACAGCATCTTCAGTTCGGCACCCTCTTCGAGAACTATCAGTACACGACGATTCACCATCAAGTCGACGTCGCTACGAAGAATGTTGATGACCTGAATGGCACGATCGACCTTGACATTCTTGGGCACATAGACGTAGAGGCCGTCCTGAGCCAGCATCGTATTCAAATCGGTGGTAGCATCATTGGCCTTACCTGCCAACTGGTTGTAATATTTTTCGAGGAACGAGGAGTGTTCTTTCAGTGAGCCAATGATGACGCCGTTCGGTAACTTTGGCGTGCTTTGAGGTATTCTCGTTCCTCCTTCCTCCTTACTCGTTACTCGATAGAAAGCATCGTTGACCACAAAATAGAGACTCGTTGACAGGTTGGGCACATCGCAACGGAAAGCGTTATAGGGATCAACAGGTATCGTCAGACGATTCAGGTTCAGACCATAGTCGGGAGCAAAAAGCTTCTGGATGTCGGTATATTTATAGCGCTCTACCTTTTGAGTGGGAAAACCACTTGATGCAAAGCGCTCGAAGGCCTCATCGCGCACGCTGTTCATCACGTCACTGCTATGCTCGTGAATCATCGTACGACACTGCTTGTAAAGTTCTATGTATTGCTGCTCGCTACCCATTATTCCTCTCCTATCTCTTCCTTAATCCAGTCGTAACCATGCTCCTGAATCTGCACAGCCAACTCAGGACCACCCGTCTTGACGATGCGACCTTTATAGAGCACATGTACAAACTGAGGTTTAATCATTTCGAGCAAGCGATCATAGTGGGTGATGACGATACACGACGTTTCAGGGGTCTGTAGTTTGTTGACACCTTCTGCCACAATACGCATGGCATCAACGTCAAGACCAGAGTCCGTCTCATCCAAGATACTCAGCTTCGGCTCTAACATGGCCATCTGGAAAATCTCGTTGCGCTTCTTCTCACCACCGCTAAAGCCCTCGTTGACAGAACGGTTGGCCAGCTTCGAGTCGAGTTCCACCACCTTGCGCTTCTCGCGCATCAGTTTCAGGAACTCGGCAGCATTCATGGGATCCAAGCCTTGATATTTACGCTTTTCGTTGATAGCTGCCTTCATAAAGTTTGTCATCGAGACGCCAGGAATCTCCACTGGATATTGGAACGACAGGAACAAACCTTCGTGTGCTCTGTCCTCTGGTTTCATCTCCAACAGATTCTTGCCATTGAAATATGCTTCACCCTCTGTCACCTCATAAAGCGGATTTCCCACCAATACGGCACTCAGCGTCGATTTGCCCGAACCGTTTGGACCCATAATGGCGTGCGTCTCACCATCGTTGATGACGAGGTCGATGCCTTTTAATATTTCTTTCTCGCCAATGCGAGCATGTAAGTTCTTAACTTCTAACATATCTCATTTTACGTTTATCACTCATCGCTTCTCACTTATCACTTCTTCACTGCACGCCGCTGCCACACTACCTGCTTCTAACAATCGTTGCTGAGCCTCATCATAACTCAAGCCCAACATCTCCTGTAGCATACGTGTGCCACGATCTACCAACTTGGCATTCTTGAGCTGCATCTTAATCATGCGATTGCCCTTAACACGACCCATACGAATCATGAGGGCAGTGGAAATCATGTTAAGCACCATCTTCTGAGCTGTACCGCTCTTCATACGACTGGAACCTGTGACGAATTCAGGACCCACAATGGTCTCAATAGGAAAGTCGGAGGCTTCAGCCAGAGGCGTGTTGGGGTTACTGGTAATACAGCCCGTCAACAAACCATTTTGCTTGGCCAGTTTAATGGCACCAACAACGTAAGGTGTATAACCTGATGCAGCAATACCCAGTACCGTATCCTTAGAGGTCGGCTCGTGAGCCTGCAAATCTTTCCAACCCTGTTCCGTAATGTCTTCGGCCTTTTCAACAGCATGACGCAACGCTCTGTCACCACCAGCAATAATGCCTATCACCTTGGTATCAGATACGCCAAACGTCGGAGGTAACTCACTGGCATCCAACACACCTAAACGGCCACTGGTACCTGCGCCGATATAGAACAGACGGCCTCCTTTCTTCATACGCTTTTCAAGCGCCTCGACGAAAGGTTCTATCTGAGGAATCGCCTTTTTGACAGCCTCAGCAACACGATAGTCTTCTTCGTTGATGTGCTGCAACAATTCCGACACCGACATCTCTTCGAGATGGTCGAAATGTGAGGGCTGTTCTGTGATCTTAACCGATTTCATGCTGCAAAGGTACGAAAAACATTAAAGATTAAACATTAAACATTAAAAAAAATTGCTTCCGCTAACAAAATTTCTCATTTTCTCATTTTCACATTTTCTCAATTTTTTTGTATCTTTGCAGGCAAAATATGTAACAAAATAAGAAACGCTTATGAAAAAATCACTATTCACCGCGCTCTTTGCGCTCTTCGTATTAGGTATCAACGCACAAACCTATCCCCCCAAGAACACGCCCCAACTGGAGTTTGCCTTACAACTAAGAGTGACACTGGGCGAAGCCTTTGGCATCAACAACACCCAACACGGACGCCGTACGGTGATTCCCATTACTGGTGGCACTTTCGAGGGTCCTGGCATCAAGGGCACGATTATCAATGGTGGGGCAGACTACCAGTTAAACGGTGCTGACGGACGAACGGAATTAGAAGCCATTTATTGCATCAAGACGGACGACGATGTCTATATTCATGTACGCAATCGCGGCATCATTGCTAATAGCAAGGACGCTGATGGCAAGCCTACTTTCTACTTCAAGGCAGCTCCACAATTTGAGGCTCCTGCCGACAGCAAATACGGTTGGCTGAACAATGCCCTCTTCGTCTGCGAACCAGAGTGGACACAGGCGTTCAAGGGTATCGTCCTTAATGTCTGGAAAGTGAAATAAGCTATTTCTCTATGATGCGATAGTTGCCGCTCAAGTGCATGAAGGCAAAGAGACGGAGCAATCCATCGTAATAGGCATCGAAATAGCCATCCTCAAAGGGTTCGTGGCGTGCCTTCCAAAGGGCATCTACGAACGCTTTCTTTTTGTCGTGCTGACAAAGGATTGAAGCTGCTGCCAACGTACTGACAAGACCGATGCTATGGCGCAACTTACGAAAACCGCCTGCCTGCAGAATTTCGTCGCCCTCAGGCAATGAGCCGTCAACACGATACTGGTCGACAAACGTGTCAATGCCCTGACTATAGAAGAAATTCTGGATTATTTCACCATATTGTCGCTGCCATTGGGCATCCTTACCGCTCCACTCGTAGTCGAGCGTAATGTTCATGGGCACACGCCAAGAGTCGTAACGGAAATTAGAACTGCCATTACGGCGTGGAGCTGCCTGTGGCTGCTGCGGTCTACCTGGGAATCGAGGCATCTGCATTTCAGAGCCATCATAGTTGCACATATCTGGATTCAGACCCGTCTTCTCGTTGATGCACTTATGCAGGAAATCACGGCTCTTTTCCGCACAGTCGAGCCAATAGTCTGAGCGTCCGTCGTCAGCATATTTAGCCCACACCTCATAGAAAGCAGGAATGTGATACGAGGGATCTGTAAAACGCTGTCCGAAACCGTCAGGAGTAAAAGTAATGAGTCGTGTTTCTGGGTCGATGAGATACATCTTTTGTGGTCCCTGTTGTTGAGGTCCGAAACCAGGGAAACCACCAGGTCGAGGAGCAGGGGTATACTCCTTAGGCTGGATGCAGTTCAAGATGTGCTGAGCCTCGGCCTTGTAGTTGATGCCCGTATCGTTGCCCCAACGATTGCTGGCAAACAACAAGGCTGTGATGAAATACAGTTCACCATCGCTGGCTGCACCATCGGCATTACGTGTACCATCGATCTTACAACTCCAAGCAAAATAGCCCTCACGCGGTCCGTCCTGATGCTGCATATACTTCTTTGCCCAGCGCCACAGACGATCGAAGATGTCCTTCTCGCCAAACTGTACGGCAATCATCATGCCGTACGACATGCCTTCAGTACGAGCATCGTGGTTCTTGATATCAGAAACATAGCCCATCGTGTCGCCAACCTCAAAATAGACTTTGTTGGGACCACGAAACACGTCGTTGAACACCTCTTTCACCTTGGCATCGACCTCTGCGGGCTGATAACCCATCTCTACGAACACATTTCGATAATTTCCTGCTGCGGCAGGCATACTTACTGAACAGACAGCAAGCAATAAGACCAGTATAGTTTTCATATCTTAAATATAAATTATTCCCAACACTCTATTTCGTCTTCCAATTCTGGTAACTGACTGCGATGGAACGTGGGTTCCTTAATACCCTGCTTCTTTTGTTTCCGATAGTCGTCAAGCAAACGGAAGGCAAAGCGTCCCAACAGCACTATGGCAATGAGGTTAGTAGCCGTGAGGAAAGCCATGAAAAAGTCGACGATATTCCAAACCAGTTGGAAACTGGCTATTGCACCGAAGATAACCATTACACCTGCTGAACAAAGACGATAAACGGTCATTACTTTCGTATTGGAAGTAATAAAACGGATGTTGGCCTCGCCATAATAGTAATTACCAATGATACTGGAAAAAGCAAACAAAAAGATAGCAATAGCTATAAAAATAGGGCCAAAAGAACCAATTTCCGACTGCAAAGCCGACTGCGTCAAGGCAATGCCATTGAGCTCAGGTACGCTGAAAAGACCACTTATCAGGATGATGAAGGCAGTACACGAACACACTAGCAGCGTATCTGTGAATACACCCAACGCTTGAATCAATCCTTGTTTTACTGGGTGAGTGACAGAGGCCGTAGCTGCAACATTAGGTGCACTACCCTCGCCCGCCTCGTTAGAGAAGAGGCCACGCTTCACGCCATTCATAATGGTTGCACCAATGCCACCACCTGCTATCTGTTCAATGCCAAACGCATCAAGAACTATCAGTTTGAAGACGTGAGGTATCAGACCAATATTCATCACGATAATCACAATAGCCAAAAGGAGGTAGCCTACAGCCATTACTGGCACCAACACTGCGCTGACTTGAGCAATGCGCTGGATACCACCAAAAACAATATACAAGCCAAGAGCAGCCAACACGCCGCCAACCCATATGGGCTCCCAGCCAAAGGCCTCCTGCATAGCACCACAAATGGTGTTAGCCTGAATGGAATTATTAGATAAGCCAAACTGACATGTGATGAGTATGGCAAACGTAATGGCCATCCAACGCTTGTGCAGTCCTTGTTGGATATAGTAGGCAGGACCACCAATAAATGAGTCCTTGTGTTTTTTCTTGAACAACTGAGCCAGCGTAGACTCCACAAAAGCCGTTGCCGAGCCTATCAGCGCAATAACCCACATCCAGAACACTGCACCAGGACCTCCAATGGCAATTGCCGAGGCCACGCCAGCCAGATTGCCTGTTCCCACACGGGTCGCTACAGAGACGGCAAAAGCCTGAAACGACGAAATATGCTTCTGCCTGACAATTGCCTTGGCTTCGCGTGTTTCCTTCACCTGCGATTCTACCGTATCCACTGCCGAATCCGTCAGCAGTCGCAACATCTCGCCAACCATGCGAAACTGAACGAAGCGCGTCTTAATAGTAAACCACACGCCACAACCCACCAATGCGAAAATGAGCACATAGCCCCATACCGCATCGTTGACAGATGTTATTAGTTCATTCAATTCCATTGCTTGTTTAGTTAATTGATGGTGCAAAGATACTATTTTTTATTGAGATACGTCAACATAGAAAAGAAAAAAAATTATTTTGTTTTTAAACCTTCTGCAACTATCCTCGTCAAAGAACCAGAAATCAGGATAACGGAAACGTTTTGAAACAGGATAACAAAAACAGGATAACAAACAATTTAAAAAAGAAAGGAATTAATTATGAAAAAGATTGTATTGACAATGGTTGCCTTGATGGCAGTGACTTTTAGCTTTGCAGAGACAAAGACTAATGACGTTGACAAAAGATTTGACATGACGTGTAACATGCACCGCCTTTCGGTCGTTCTGGATTTGGACGAGTGGCAGATGGAAGCAGTAGAGGCAATCTACAATGGCTTCAACAACGAAATGCAGTCGTTAGCCTCAGTGAAGGGTCCCATGCAACGATTCTTGGTCCGTCAGGCTTTCAGAAAGGATGCTCACGAGATGAAGCGCGTACTCAACGACAAGCAGTTTAACACCTACATGCAAATCATGGCATCGACTTATCGCAACAGACGTTTTTAGGTAAAAGATTGTATCAAACAGCAACGGGAGGACATTGATCCTCCCGTTGTTGTATCTTATAACCTGTATCGTTATTTCATCTCGCTCATCAACTTGGTCATTTCCGTCATGTATTTCTCGATGTACTTGTTGAGGGCTTTCTGAGTCTTCTGGGCTGACTTGGGCAGTTGGAAGCCAGAACTCATCATTTCCGTCAGACCCTTATTCTGCTCAGTGTAGAACTCCATCAGCGCCTTATATCCACCACCAAAGATTTCTGCTTTCTTGTCAGCAGGAAGATCAAGACCATTGATGAATTTCAGCAAATCATGGAACGATTTGTCGACATCCTTGTTCTGCTTGGTAATCTGGTCAAAGATGAGGTCTTTCCGCATCCACGAAGCATTGTTTTTGGGGTCAAGCGACTGGTACAGGGCTTTTACAGACTTCATTTTTGCCTCCATAGCAGCCCCCTTTGCCTCAATCTGCATCCTCAGCGCAGGCGATGGCCTCCACTGTGCAGGTTGGTCATCATCTTCTATTGCTACCGTGTCTACTATCATCACATCGGCATCATCAACTATTGAAACATCGTCAATACCGCGCACCTGCCGCTTATTCAGCAGGCTCTTGCCCGAATAGCGTCCCACACGACGCTCGTAGTCGCGGTCTTCGTCGTAGTAGCCGTTGTGGGTGGTGATGTGGTACGTCTCGCCCGGCACGAAGTCGAGGTTGGTCCACAGATGGCAGAGCGAGCCGTCGGGCATGACCGTGCGGATGCGCCCCACCTTGGGCTTGTCGATCTCCACGCTGAAGCTGAAGCGGCGGTTCACCACGGGCATGTACTCCATGAAAGCGTCGTCGGCCAGCTTGTCCAGTTCCTCGCTCGTGTCGGCCATGTAGACCACGTAGAGCGAGTCCGTCAGGTCATCGCCCACGCGGCCCTCAATTCTGAAGACGTTCCTCGAAGATTCCTGGCTCTTGGTATAGAGGTCGGGGCGCAGCGACGAGACCATGAAGACGGTGCCCTCGACGTTCAGGCCGTCGGCCAACGGTTCCCACACGATGGCGTAGGCATCGCGCAGCTGGGGATTATCGGGGTTCTTGGCACACATCAGCCACATCTCCTGCGTGGTGCTGGTGCGGACGTGGAGCGTATTGTTGGGCTGACTGCCGTTGCTGACCACGCGGATGCTGAACATCTGGCGGCTGCCTGGCGTGATGTGCTGAATCTGATACGAGTAGGGCTCGTCCTGCATGAAATAGACGGCGACCGACTTCAGGTTCGGGTCGTCTTGAGGGCAGGAGAACCTGGCGATGCGCTGGCTCAACTCCACGATACCGGTGTTGGGGTTCTTGCTGACGCTGTAGACCTGCCCGTCCTTCCGCCCGAACTTGTCGATGATAGAGTTCAGCTGGTCGCGGACACCGACGGGGTAGTTCTGTTGCACCGGCACAGCGTCAATCCTGGCGGTACGCTTTTTCTGTGCCGTGACTGTTGCGACGGCGCTGCATGCGATGAGCAGCATGATGATGATTCGTTTCATATCGATTAATATTTGTTACCTTATTTATTATTGCTGTGCGGTTTGTTCCTGACAGTGTTTAGCTATCTCGAGTTCCAGTTCCACCCACTTCAGATAGGCCTCGTTGGCCTGACGCTTCATGAGGGCAATCTCCTCAGGGGTGTACTTGTAATTTTCTGGACGTGTAATGGGAATGTCGCGCTCGGTCAGCGTCTGCATCTTGGTGCTGGCTGTTAGCTCTTGGCTCTTAGCTGTTGGCTCATTGATAACTGCCACTTGCTTATTGTCAACAGGCTCAACAGGCGCTGCTTCCTGAGCTATCAGCTGTTTAGGAGCAGTGGTCGGAGCAACGGGCTTGCGTGGTTGTTGCTGGCGTTTGGCAGGAGTTGCTGGCGTTGCCTTAGGCTCCGCTTTTACTGGTGCTTCGGGTTTCGACTCTTGCTGCTTCTCAACCTTTTTCTCTTGCTTCTTCTCCACTTTTGCGACAATCTCCTTTTCCTCTATTGTTTGTTTTGGCGGTGTTAAGAACACAACCATGATGCCTGCCACACATGCTGCGGCAATCCACGGCCACACCATGCGGGTGCGCTTCTGCTTTTTCTCCTGTGCCACACGTTGCATCAGTCGGGCATTCAGGTCGGCAGGCATCTGAGGACGCTCTGCCTCTTCCTGTCGGATGGCATCACGCAGGTTCATGTCCTGCTGTAGTAAAGCTTTCATTTTGTCCTCGTTCATGACTGTAACATTTTTATGATTCTACAAAGTTTCTTTCTCGTTCTGCTCAGCTTCGAGGCTACTGTGGTGGGTAGCGACTCTGTGACGTAAGCTATCTCCTTGAGGCTCATTTCCTCGTAATAGAACATCGTGATAACAGCTCGCTCCTCGGGTGGCAGATACTTCAGCGCAGCCCTAATCAGTTGTACTGTCTCTTGGTTGGCGTGTCCGAAGGTCTCATCCACCTCCGCATCCGACAGCGCCTCACCCCTGTCGCCATAGTCTTCGAAATAGACCACTGGCGCACTCTTCCGTCTCAGGAAACTGATGGCCTCGTTATAGGCTATACGCGAAAGCCAAGTCTTGAGTGACGATTTCTCTGCGTTATACCTATCTATATTATTAAAGACCTTGACGAAGACATCCTGATATACCTCTTCGGCATTCTCAACGACAGACACAAGGCGTATCACCTGTGCAAAGACATCACGACCATAACGGTCGAGCATCTGCTGTTGGGCTTTGGGACTTTGTTTCCTCAGTCCCTCTATCAGATTTGTGTCTGTTTCGGTCATCGTTTATTCAGTCTTCTATTTATATATACGCAGATCATGACTGAAACATTGCAATCATAAGAAAAAAAAAATCTCAGGCACCTTGTTTCCAACGTTCATGGCTCGTGTTTTAACAAGGCTCCACATGCACGGCAACGTGGGTCTCTTGACCATAATGCTGCTTGAGCAACGCCTCCACCTCTGAGGCTTTGTCATGTGCCTCACGAAGGGTGATGTCTCCTTTCATACGGATGTGCAATTCAATGGCGTAATGGTTGCCAATGCGTCTCGTTCGCAGATTGTGAGGCTCTACCACATCAGGAAGCGAAGCCACCAACTGCAGCATTTCCTCCTCGACGGCATCGGGCAGGGAATGCTCCAAGAGGTCGCCCAAGGCATTGCGCAACAGGCCTGTCGCCACCTTGACAATCAAGACACCCACTACACACGAAGCCAGAGGGTCGAGCACCGTCCAGCGCTGTCCTAAGAAAATGGCACCGCCAATGCCTACGGCTGTTCCCAACGACGAGAGGGCATCGCTGCGATGGTGCCACGCATTAGCCTCAACAGCCTGCGAATTCAACTGACGGGCCTTGACCATTGAGTAGCGATAGACGGCCTCTTTCAACAATATCGACAGCAGTGCTGCCCATAGCGCCAGCATGCCAGGTGCTTCCAGCTGTGCACCCTCCAACCACTGCAGTATCTTGGTGGTCCCGCTATACAGAATGCCTGCTGCCACTACTAGCAGCGCCATACCAATAAGCGTCATTGCCAGCGTCTCGTACTTGCCGTGACCATAGTCGTGCGACTTGTCGCGTGGTTTGTCGCTAATGCGGATAAACACCAGCACGATGACGTCCGTCACAAAATCGCTGAGCGAATGGATGGCGTCGGCTATCATGGCGGCACTATGGCCCATGATGCCTGCCACAAACTTGAAGAGCAGCAAGGCCACATTCACCACGCTGCCCACCAACGTTACCTTATATATCTCTCTACTCCGTTCCTGCATTTCTAAAAGATTATTTACCAATAAAAATTGTTATGACCTGCCCCATGCCCGTCGGGTTTGCAACAAGACGCTGAGGAGAATGAGTGCAATGCCTATATAGAATGAAAAGTTGATTTCGCGACCTTCACCAAAGATGAAAAAGGCGAGGACGATGGTATAGCAAGGCTCCAGATTATACGTCAGATTGACGGTGAAGGCCGAGAGTCGCTTCAGAGCCTGAATCTGCAAGAGATACATGCCGACGGTACAGAACAACGCGTGACAGAGCATGAACCAGAGATTCGACCCCTCTGGCACCACGACGACCGGCTGCTGACTGGGGAAGAACAAGAGATAAACAGGGATGATGGCTGACATGGCGACGAGACCTCCCGACATCTGATACATCAGCACCGTCCGACTGCGCACACCCACGCTGGCCTTCTTATTGCAAATGGCATAAAGGGCACAAACGGCAGAAGACACAACGCCAATCATGATACCATAGCGATAACGGG
>JAEEGH010011695.1_pt1 | contig 19853 bp, 22 predicted proteins | sample 9134181 | NCBI WGS metagenome assembly JAEEGH01 (sample SAMN16246544, study PRJNA631951) | gut metagenome | biome: gut microbiome; feature: rumen; material: DP-attached | host: Bos | place: Iran: Karaj | collected 2018-10 | reverse complement strand
TTTTATTTTTGCAGCGCTTTATGCATATAAATCTCTTTATTTCTTCAGCTATTCTTTTATTTAGTAATATAAAAATGGATTGTATTTATGAGTGAAAAAAAAAATCTTGATATTTCTGTGGTAATTCCTGTTTATAATGCAGAGAAAACAATTGAAATATGTGTTTCTTCTGTAATTAAGGAGTTGCAAGGCAATAATCTTAAGTATGAGATTATTTTGATAAATGATGGTAGTACAGATTCTTCTCTATGTATATGTCAAAAATTAATGGAAGAAGATAATCATATAATTGTTTTTTCTCAGAATAATTCTGGACCTTCTGCTGCACGAAATTATGGAATTCGTTGTGCAAAAGGAGAGTTTTTAGCTTTTAATGATGCTGATGATGTTTGGCTTGAAGGGAAACTTGAGAAACAATTGAGTCTGCTAAAATCGAATCCTAAAATTGATATGGTCTGTGCAAGGTATAACACGAAAAAACGAATGGGAGAAGAACATATTTTAACTTATAAAAGGCAAGTTTTTTATAATCGCTTTTCTCCCCAAACGAGTGTTTTTAGAAGAAACACAATGAACGAGTGTTTTTTTCCTGAAAATATGCATTATTCAGAAGATTCATTTTTTATGTATAATTATATGAAAAATCATATTTGTATATATATGCCATTTTATGCAACAACATCTATTTTATCTAAATCTTCTTTTGGAGAGTCTGGGCTATCTTCTCATTTATTAGCTATGACTTTAGGAGGACAAAAGGGAATTAGGTACGCATATAAACTAAAAGAAATAAATATATTTATATATTTTTTTGCTATAACATGGAGTTGGATAAGATTTTTCAGGAGATGTATAATTACGCTTTTCCTTAAAATCAAAAAAAAAGTATTATGATGAATTTTATAAAAAAAATAGTTTTAAGTAATTGGGTTTTATATCGTATAAGTAAAATTCTTATTAATTTTAAGGCGAAATTTGGTTTGAAAGTTAATGCTGGAGCAGGGGTTTTTTTACATAAATATTGTTTGGGGAAGTATAATTCTTTTCAAGCCAAAAAAGTTTGTCTAATTGATGGTTTGAATTTATGAATTATTGGAAATGTTAATTCAATTATAATTGGAGAAAATGTCCGTATTTTAGAGAATAATACTTTCTTAATAATTGGAAATAACTGTAAAATTGTTATTGGAAATAATTGTACAATGAATCATGATTGTCAAATAGAAGTTCAAGAGAATAACCAATCAATTGTTTTAAATGATGATTGCATGCTTTCTAACCATATATTAATACGTAATAATGATTCTCACTATATTTATGATTTAGAAACTAAAAAAAGAACAAATCTTCCCAAAAATATTTTTATTGATAAACATGTATGGATTGCAGCTGGAGTTACTATTCTTAAAGGTGTAAATATAGGTAAGGGAACTGTTATAGGGATGAATTCAATCGTGACACATAATATACCTGAAAATTCAGTTGCAGTAGGAATACCTTGCAAAGTTGTAAAAGAAAATATTGAATGGACACGTAAAGAACGTATAAAATAATAATAATTGATTACAAAAATGTTTTAAGCATAACTAATAAATAATTTATTTAAGGATAAAAAATCATTAAATTAATATGAAAAAACTTTTCCTTGTCGTAAACGTTGATAAATTCTTTCTATCTCATCGTAAAGAAATTGCTCTGGCGGCTAAAGAGGCTGGCTACGAGGTTACAATAGTCACTCACTTTACAGGTCGTGAGGATGAAATTTCTTCTATGGGGCTTCGTGTAATAAATCTACCGGAGAATCCTACAGGAATGAATCCCCGCGATGAGCTAGAGACCTTTTTTTTCCTCTACAGGCTTTATAAACGCGAAAAACCTGATATTATACATCACGTTGGCATAAAACCTATGCTCTGGGGAACTTTTGCGGCAAAACTTACCGGTCATAAAAAGGTTGTAAATGCTGTAAGTGGAACGGGCTTTCTCTTTTCGCCTGAAAAACGTAATTCTAAAGTTTCTAGGGCTGTGCGCTGGCTCTTAAAAAGGGTAAATCGTCCTTCTTACCGCTATATCTTTCAGAATCAGGATGACAGAAAAGAATTTGAATCTGCAGGGCTTTCAAAACCTGAGCAGGCTATAATGATAAAGGGTAGTGGGGTAGACCTTTCAAAATTTGCCTTTGTGCCCGAAAGCCAGAAAGATAATTCCATAATCAAAATTGTATTTACCGGCCGCATGATTGAAGCAAAAGGCCTTCTTGTATTAATTGAAGCGGCCCAAAAGCTTCGTTCCCGTTACCAGGGTAAAATTGAGTTCCTTCTTTGCGGAGATTTAGACAAAAATCCTACTGCCCTTAAAAAAGAAGAACTTGAAAATCTTTGCGACGGCTCTTACATAAAATATCTTGGTTTTCAAAGCGATATTTATTCTATCCTCAAAACCTGCCATATTATGGCTTTTCCATCCTTTTACATGGAAGGGCTTCCAAAATCCTGCATTGATGCCGAAGCTGCAGGCCTTCCTGTAATCACCACCGACTGGGTTGGCTGTCGCGACACGGTAATTGACGGCCAGAACGGTTTTATTATCCCCCCTCACGATTCTTCTGCCCTTGCAGAAAAAATCACCCTCCTGATTGAAAATCCTCCTTTACGACAAAAAATGGGCCTTGCCGCCCGTGCCTTTGCCGAAGAGAACTTTGGCATTGAAAAGGTTGTACAAAAGCACCTTGAGATTTATAAAGCTTTTGAGTAGGAAATTGCGCAGGCCGCTTGTCTTTATGCCTCTTGAGTCATCTGTAAGGCAAGTTCCTGTATAGTTTCTAAGGGAAGTCCTGTGCAGCGTGAAATCTTTTCGAAGGAGTCTCCTTCTTTAAGCATGTTTTCAGCGGTTTTTATAGCTTGCTGCAGGCGTCCTTCTGCAATGTCATAATTTCTTTGTCTTAAATATGTCATATACTGAAACCTCCACTGAAAGTTATGTTTTGCATCTTCTACATAAGATTTTAGATTCGAAGTGTAATCGTTGCTGGACTTATTTGAAACCAGAAGTTCAAAGAAAGCCCGGAGTTCTGAATCTTTAATCATTTTAGCACAAACAGGCGCAATAAAAAAGTGTTTATAATCCTGATCATTCAGTTTTATTTCATTATTCTCCCTGCAGATATTTTCAAAAGAGTAGACCGGCAGCCCGTATTTAAAAATATCTGTCATGCAGATAAAGATTACGTGTGATTCTCGAAGCATGCTGTATGGTTCTCCGTCTTTAAGTGTATCAAGAGCCATAAGTCCTGCATAATAGCGGGAACGTTTAGGCAGTTCTTTTGTGTCTACCACCTGCAGTTCTATATCATACATTCGGTTTGTCTCTTTTACAAAAATATCCAGACGGATACCTTTTTTGTCATGGTCCAGATCGATGGTTTCTTCATTGTGCATTTCCATTTTATTGATTTTTACACCAAGCAGCATTTCAATCAGCTGTTTGCATTCTTCCTGATGGTTCCGCATTACCTTGTAGAAAATAAAATCATTTGCAAGTGTTGCCTGTTCCCATTTTTCCTCTGACGAAAGATTGTAATCCTTGTTCATATGTACTCCTGTTCTTAGATTGTTTAATTTGTACATATATATAATTGTCTTAAAATTTCATTTTCAGCAAAAAATGGGAAAAATTTAGAATAAAAATCAAAGAAAATGCTGTCAGCATGCACCTGGATTGAGGGAGATTCTTCTCCCACAATTTTACTCTACCAGGATATTTTGCTCGCAAAGAAACTCTTTTCCAGGTTGCAGTTCATTCATACCGATCTTGTTTTCCCATATATGGTCGCTATTGCTGGAATCTGTAACTCCATGCCATGGTTCAAGACAAACAAACTGTGGTGCACCTTTTGTGTTCTGCCAGAGCATAAAGTAAGGAAAACCTTTTGTCTGGATTTTTACAATAGAACCATCAGCGAGGTTTCTTAGGCCGACCCAATCAGATGTGATATTCGAAAAGAGATGGCCGTTTCCAAAGCCTGCATTTGTTACAGGAACAATACCGGCTTCTTTTTCGCCGTAAGCTTTTGTAAGAGGGGCTTTTCCTTCTTTGTCACTTTCAAGATAGCATTCCGGTGTACAGCAGACTGCTGTCAGGGCTTCTTTTTTTTCAAACTCGACTACAAAATCTTCTGCCTTCTTTCCGTTAAGGCTGAATGCTGCATGGGTTCCAACTGCGAATTTAAAAGCTCTGCTGTCTGTATTTTTTACTGTGATTTTCCAGTCGATTCCTTTTTCTGTAAGCTTGTATTCGCTTTGCAGGCAAAATGCATAAGGAAAACGATAGAGAGTGTCATCGCTTTCTGTCAGCTCAAAAATCGCTCTGTCTTTATTTTGCAAAGTACATTTCCATTCCAGGTCCCGGGCAAAGCCATGGTTACGTGTATATTCACATTTTTTTCCGTCGATTATAAAATAATCTCCGTTACATCTTGCTACAAAAGGGAACAAAATAGGAGCATGATTTCCCCAGACGCTTTTATCTCCCTGCCAGATGATATCTTTTCCATCACTCTTACGAACAAGATTCTGCATCTCTGCGCCTTTTGTTGATATTTCTGTTGTAAAATTGTTATTTTCAAGTTTGATAATCATTTTTTACCTCTGATTCTTCTGCTATTTTCGGATTATTATAATGAAAAAGTACTTTTTAAGGAACTTGAATCTTGAATCCTTTATTAGAAGAAGGGAGCTTTTTTATGTATCTGCTTTTATAGTTCTCGCTTTTTATAAAAGAGTGTCAGGTAGAAGCAACTTTTTTACGCCTCTTGAGTCATCTGTGAAGCAAGTTCCTGTATAGTTTCTAAGGGAAGTCCTGTTATTTCTGCGATATCTTCAAGCGGATATTTTTTATTAAGCATGTTTTCAGCGGTTTTTATAGCTTGTTGCATGCGACCTTCTTCTCTGCCAGTTTCAATGTCATAATTTCATTGTCTTAAATATGTCATATACTGAAACCTCCACTGAAAGTTATGTTTTGCATCTTCTACATAAAATTTTAGATTCGAAGTGTAATCGTTGCTGGACTTATTTGAAACCGGAAGTTCAAAGAAAGCCCGGAGTTCTGAATCTTTAATCATTTTAGCACAAACAGGTGCAATAAAAATTGTCTTCACCTTGTTTTAGGAAGTTTATCATCGGCAGCGGTAGTTGATACAAATGAGTCTAAGCGTACTAAAAAATAACCTGTAGAAAGAATAGTTGTAATTATTCAATCTGTCATTGCATTTGCAATTTTTAAAAGGGTTTCTTTATCGTGAGATGAAAGATGATCAAATGCATTAAGAAGTTTTATTTTTTCAGATTGCGCGTTTGGAATTTCTTCCTGTTTTGATACAGACTTTCCATCAACTAGGTATTCAACTGTAACTCCAAGGAATTTAGCAATTTTGACAGCTGTTTCCACATTTGGAAGAACGCCTCGTGCATCAATATAGGAAAGAAAGGTACTGTTACTTATTCCTACAGCAGCAGATACTTCTTTTACCAAAAAACCGCGATATTCAATCTCATCTCTTAATCGCTCTTTAAATCCCATAAATATATAATAACAATATATTGTTGTACAAGAATTTGACCACATCAATATATTGATTTATAATCTTTGTAATAAAAACAAGATATTGTTGTAAAAAACATTTTACAACAAATTATTATTTTCGAGGTGTTTTATGAAATATCATTTTTCAATTATTTTTCTTGTTTTCTTGTTTGTTATTTTTTTTAGCTGTAATATTTCCTTAAAAAACAAGTCATATACAATTACATTTGAACCAAATAATGAAGACGTTCAAGGTTCGACCAATGAAATAACAGCTGTTGAAAATACCACTATAATACTTACAGCTTGTGGGTTTATACGTGAAGGTTACACATTTACAAATTGGAATACAAAATCTGATGGAACAGGAATCAGTTATGCTGATAAGGCAAGTGTCAAGCTAACTTCTAATCTAACTTTGTTTGCACAGTGGAAAGAAAATCCAAAGCCTAAATATACTGTTCTTTTTGATGCAAATGCTGAAAATGTTTCAGGAACAACAGAAATAATCGAAGCGGAAGAAAACACAACAGTAATACTTACAGCTTGTGGGTTTATACGTGAAGGCTACACATTTACAAATTGGAATACAAAATCTGATGGAACAGGAATCAGTTATGCTGATAAGGCAAGTGTCAAGCTAACTTCAAATCTAACTTTGTTTGCACAGTGGGTTTTAGAAATTGAGCCAACATATTCGATAACGGTTTTGCCTTTTGACCATGGAACTGTGACAGTTAGTAAAACAGAGGCTGAGGCGGGAACGGAAATTACTATAACTTTGACACCAGACCAATACTATGCAGTAGATACAATTAGTATTACAGATTCTACAGACACCGGAATTCAAACAAGCTATTCTCAACTACAAGAAAATGTGTACACATTCACAATGCCAGAGAAAAATGTATCTGTTTCAGTGGCATTTAAATATGTTGCTCATAACATAATAATTTCTGACGTGCAACATGGAACTGTTACAGTGAATAAGCAAATTGCTGTTGAAGGGGATAATATTACTGTAACATTAATGCCTGAAGAATATTATGCAGTTGAATCTATAAGTGTTACAGATGTGTCAGGAAATGTTATTCAGGTTAATTCGTTTCAATCTCAAACGAATATATATAACTTTGAAATGGCTGAACAGGATATAAAAATTTATGTAACATTTAAGTATATTGCCCACTCAATAAAAGTTAAATTATATCGAGACACGGATCAACCAAATGGAAGAGTAACTGTAAATACGACAACTGCAATAAAGGGAAGTAAAATTACCATTACAGTAACACCCGATGATTATTATAAATTATATAGATTAATCGTTGCCGAAAATGTTTTTTTACCTTCGTATAAAGATCCTGTAGTAGAGGGGTATATTAATGAATGGTGGACAAATAACGCTAGTTATGAATTTATAATGCCAGACAATGATGTTTGTATTTGGGCTTGTTTTCAACCCGTTTCTTATAATATAGCATTTAATACAGATTGTTCTACTATTATACAAAGTCAAAATGTCGAAAGAGGAAGTACAATATCCAGGCCTTTAATTCAGGATAATACAGAATGTTCTGGATTTATAGATTGGTATACAGAGCCAGAATGCATTAATGCATATGATTTTAATACACCTGTTACGCAAGATTTAACTTTATATGCAAAATGGGAACGGTTCATAACAACTGAAGAAACTTTTTCTGAAAGGCTAAAAACTATAAAATATTCAAATATAATAAAAATTTGCCATAAAGGCTCTTTGGGGTCCGAAACAAATGTTATAAAAACTGCATTAAATGAATTATATGAATCACAACCTGATTTTGGAATAAAATTAGAATTAGCAATTGAAGGAGAAATTGGATATAAAGCATTTAGTGATTGTAAAGGAATAAAACAGGTAACTGTATGTGACTGTTGTACTAAAATTTATTTATATGCATTTATAGGATGTACAGGTCTTTCTGAAGTAAAATTACCGGAAAATATTAATATAGGTTCCAGCACCTTTAAAGATTGTACGTCATTATCTTCTGTAAGTTTTTCAAGAGGTGTCAAAATAGGTGCTTATGCTTTTGAAGGGTGCACGTCATTATCTTCTGTAAGCTTTCCTGAAGGAGTCGAAATAGATGCTTTTGCTTTTAAAGAATGCTCAAGTCTAACTGATATTACAATATCATCAGGGGTATTATTAAATGGAAGTAATATTTTTATGAAATGTAAGAACCTAAAGAATGTGACATTTAATGGTGTAATCGAAAAAATTGGCGATGGTGCTTTTTCTGAATGTTCATCCTTAACAAATATAGAGTTACCAGATGGTGTTACAGAAATCGGAAACGGCGCATTCTATAATTGTAAGAGCCTTAAAAACATAACAATACCAGAAACTGTTACAAAAATAGGTCAAACAGCATTTAGATTTAGTGGGATTTCTAGTGTAAAAATTCCAAAGGGTGTTACAGTTATAGAAAAAAATACTTTTTGGAATTGTAACAATCTTACAAGTGTAATTATTCCAAATGGAGTTACTAAAATAGAAGAATCTGCTTTTAGAGATTGTAGATTTCTTAACAGCATAAACATTCCTAATAGTGTTACAGAAATCCATATTAAAGCTTTTTATTGTGAGTATCGTCGAAATGTTACAGTTGATCAGCCAAATCAAACATGGTTTTTGAAAGAAACTCTTGATGGAGATGTTATTGAGACGACATCTTTAACAGAGGATGCCGAAGAAAATGGCAAAAAAATCAGTCAAACATATAACAATTATTATTGGATTAAGAGTGAGTAAGTTGAGGGAAACCTATGGATGAAAAAATAAAATTAGAAGAATCAACAAAAGGGAGAAAAACAAAGGCTTTAAAAAGTTGTTCAAAAGATGAATTTGGGAAAAAGGTAAGTTGTTCTGTAAATTTTTTGAATTCATTAGATGAATTTACAGAAAGAGTTTTCTCAAAAAAGGATTCTGCAAGAGACTGCATGGTTGGAAATTCTGAACGGAAATACTGTGGACGAAGTAGTAAAGATCAGAATATATGGGTCGGTTGTTTTTTTGATACAGATGTTATCGAACTAAAAAATAAATTAGTTGTTGGTTTTTGCATATATGATTCACTTCTTGGAAAAAATGAATATAAAAAAGAACATTTCATAAAATTAGATACGTTAGAATCATTGATGGAACAATATCCATTCTTTATTGAAAGAATCACTTATGATGGCGGATATTGGATATATTTAATATTGGAAGAGGTATCAAAAGTAATAATTGGAGAAACTGGGAAAATTTTAGGGAAGTCTCTTATGAAAACGATAAAGAAAATGATAAAGAAAGTTACTATTAACATGAAATCAAACAAAGAAAAGAAAGAATGTAAAGAGTCAAAACGTTGTGGTTACTGGATTTGCAAAATCTTACATTTTGTCTTACTTGCATTCTTATTTGTAATTGGATATTTGCTTATATCAAATGATAATGATTTTATAAATAAAGAAATGAGGATTATCTTTTGTTCCGCATGGAGTATATATTTTATACTTCTTATAATTACGATAGTTTTGATTATTTTTTCCATATTTAAGGATGCAACTTTTTTAAAGATAGAAAAGCTTAACGAGCTATTTTCAATTAAACAAAAGATAATGAATGATTCTTTAGAAGATAGTTTTGATAAAAAGACTGAGGAGGATCATACAGGAAAAAAGATTATAAGTAAAAAATCTAATAGAGTTGACCTTTTAAAACATTACATGACTTGTGTAACGGAGCTATAAGTTTGGACAAAGAAACTATGGTACAATTAATTCAAATAATTATATCGCTTCTTACACTTGGTTTTACTATCTGGATTCCTATAAAGGTTAGTTGGGAGCAACAATATTCTTCATTACTCGACGAATATCGTGGTTTTGACTATGCAATTGCCTATCAGGGAATAGTGCAGTTTTTTGCAAATGAATGTGGCGGAGATATGGAACGTGTAAAGGAAGTGTACAAAAACAGATTTTTAGACGAACTTGAAAATAGGAAACCCGAAGAAATTAAAAAAGAACATTGTCTGCACTTTCAACGTCGTTTACTTGCACAATTTTTCTGGCAGTTAAATGAATGTACTAATCATCATGTAATAACGAAAAAAAGGATTGCAAGAGATTTTTCAAATGCCGAGGCAAATCTTGTCAAAATATTAATTTACATGGGCGAAGCTATAGATAATGATGAAATTATGTATAAAGATATTTCATCAGCTGCAACAGCAAAAAGACCAGATCATTTAAGGGGACAAAATAAAGGGCTTAGTGAAATGTATCAAATACTTAAACAAAGTAAACGCTATATTGGGTAAAATCATTATTCAAAAAAAACGACCGAAGATATCTAATCTTTTCTGTCATTAAATATTCTAAAAACATAAAATGTTAAAATATAATTTTTTTGCAATAGGTTTTAGGATTGTAAATTAACAGATGATAATCCAAATAAGTATTGGAATGAACTACAATCTGTCGATATAGCAAAATAGACTTGTCAAACTTCTTTCACTGTCTCTACATTAACTAAACAAGCTTCCGAAAACGGGCGTCACTAAAAAGTACCTTTAATTCAGCATAAATTTACATAAATTCTCAAACATAGTAGAATTTTATGTAAAGGTAATTTATGTTAAGACAAGAGTAACCAAGTTTGGAATTATATTCATATTTCTACAATAAAATAATTCTTAAAGATAACTTATTAAGGCAGATAAAAGAAAATGGTTTATATATGAAGAACTATAAAAAAAGTACTGTCAGACAAACGGAAAAAAATGCTGAATCTTCAGTAAAACTTTTTACCGCAGCCTACTGAATTTTCAGGATGGACTTCACATCACCCTCCTGATTGAAAATCCCCCTTTAAGACAAAAGATGGGCCTTGCCGCCCGTGCCTTTACCGAAGAGAATTTTTGCATTGAAAATGTAGTACAAAAACACCTTGAGATTTATAAAGCTTTTGAGTAGGAAATTGCGCAGGCTGCTTGTCTTTACGCCTCTTGAGTCATCTGTGAAGCATAAACAGGTGCTGTAAAAAAGTATAAGAACTTTAATAGCGGCTTTTTATAGAAGAATGTGCTTTTTTGTGGTATAATTTTATCAAATTGAATGAAAGGAGGATATGATTATGTCTTATGATACAATGGTTGAACAGATAAAAGCCGTTCCGCAGGAATATCTCGCAGATATTGAAAATTACATACAGTTTATTTTATATCGTTATAATCAGACTCTGAATGCAAAGACTGCAACTAATTTTTCAAAATATTTTGGTTCCGTAAAATTCAATAAAGATGCTCGTGAAATTCAAAAGGAAATGAGAAATGAATGGAATTAATTTTCTTGCAGATACAAATGCATTAATTTACCTTTTGAACGGAAATTCCTGTATGAGTCCATATTTGGAGAAAACTCTGGCTGTTTCTGTTATTTCTGAAATGGAGTTATTGTCATATTCTGGAATATCAAAAAAGGACGAAGAAAATATTTGAAGGTAGAATTATGTCGAAAATCACTCTTAATAATAAATCTATTCTTGTAACCGGGGCTGCGGGCTTTATCGGTTCTTTTTTGTGTAAGCGTCTTTTAGAGCAGGGACAGGGCCTGCAGATTATCGGACTTGACTGCATCACCGATTATTATGATGTTTCCCTTAAAGAGGAACGCCTTAAGATGCTCGAAGACTCTTCTTCTCAAGCCGCAGCAAAATCATCCTCTTTTACCTTTATAAAAGCCGATATTTCCGATAAGGCTAGTGTGGACCAGGTTTTTGCAAAATATAAGCCTGCCATTGTTGTAAATCTTGCAGCCCAGGCCGGAGTTCGCTATTCAATCACAAATCCCGAAAGCTACATAAAAAGCAATATGATTGGCTTTTACAATATTCTTGAAGCCTGTCGAGATACTATGCAAAGCGAAACCCCTGTTGAGCATCTGGTTTATGCATCATCTTCCTCTGTTTACGGTTCCAACAAAAAGGTTCCTTATTCTACAGATGATAAGGTTGATAATCCTGTTTCTCTCTATGCGGCTACAAAAAAATCTAACGAGCTTTTTGCCCATGCCTATTCAAAGCTCTACAAGATTCCTTCGACAGGCCTTCGCTTTTTTACAGTTTATGGTCCTATGGGCCGTCCCGATATGGCTTACTTTAAGTTTACAAATAAGCTTGTAAAAGGCGAACCTATTCAGATTTACAATATGGGAGATATGTGGCGCGATTTTACCTTTGTTGATGATATTGTTACCGGCATTGTAAACGTCATGCAAAAAACTCCTGCCGAAACAGAAGACGGCGCTCCTTACAAGGTTTACAATATTGGAAACAACAAGCCTTCAAGTCTTATGAACTTTGTAGAAATCCTAGAAAACTGCCTTATGCGCGAAGGCATTATTTCAAAGCCCGGCAAAAAGGAACTTCTTCCTATGCAGCCTGGTGATGTTTACCAGACCTATGCCGATGTAACGGAGCTGGAACGTGATTTTGGCTTTAAGCCTTGCACCAGCCTTGAAGAGGGCCTTGCTAAGTTTGCCAAGTGGTATAAGGGGTATTATGGGAAGTAGGGAAAGAAGATGAATCTAAACAATTGCTCCAAGTATTCGCAATTGTTTTTAACGATTCCTCGATTTGTATTAGGTTCGAATCGTCTACTTTCCTCTTCTAAAATTATCCCTGTTAAATAAAAAAGCCTGTTCCTTTATAGAACAGGCATATATGAGACTGACACGATTCGAACGTGCGACCCCCACCTCCGCAGGGTGATGCTCTAATCCAGCTGAGCTACAATCTCAGACTTTGTATAACTCAGAAACACTCAGTTATACTGTATCTAAATGTATATTATTACATTTTAACGATTTATGCAACTGATTTGTTTTGAATGTTTTTGAGTGGTTTTGAGTGATTTAATTTTTTACTGAAATCGTTACTGAAATCCATTCTGAAATGATTTCGAGGATAAATTTTGGGCGAAGATTCCGACCCCCACCCCTAACGGGTGATTTTTCACCCATCAGAGGTGGGGGTCTTGTATTATCTCCGTTTGGTTAACAGATGTTTGCAGATACTTAATTATAATTAACGAAAGCATAGCACAAATTAACACATAGGAAATGTGAAGCGGATTTATTATTGAGCCATAACGAAAAGCGTTGTGGCTTTTTTATTTAACACAAAAAAGGAGCTTGTATGACGGACACAGAAGATAAAAATCTGGATTTGCTTTCGGTTGAGGAAGCGGCTGCTTACCTGAAGTTTAGCACTGCCTTTCTCTACAAGCTTTGCAAAGAGAATAAGATTCCGCATGTGAATTATGCGAGACACATTCTTTTTCGTAAGTCTGATTTGTATAACTGGCTTGGTTCGATGGTGACTTATGACAATTCAAAAATGGAGGCGTGATTATGAGTGACAGCAAAGTGATTGAAATTAAGAAGGCTGTGAACGAGGCGCACAAATACCTTGAAGAGACGGCTTTGGAAAAACAGCATGGTGACATCGTAGTGACTATTACGATGTTCCGCGGAGAGCCGGTAAAGCTTACTACAAGCTTTTGTGAACATTTGGCAAAGAGACGGACGACCAGTCTGGTCGTGGAGAAATAAACCAGCAGGCAGGAGGTGATACAGGTGGGAGATAAGGACACTGTTAAGACCGCAGACAGTGAACTTAATAAAGGCAGTGAGCCGGTAAAGTCTTGGGAGAAAAAATTAGACGATGAGTCTCCCAAGGCTTTTAAGGCTTTCTGTCTTTTCCGTTCCATGGGCTACAAACGAAGCATTAAGGCCTGTATGGAGTTGAACGGAATTGAGCCGAAGAAGTATGGCTCCTGGGCGCGTTATGCTCGCCTCTACCGTTGGAATGAGAGAGCTGCTGAATACGACGCATACATTGCAAAGGAGACTGAAAGAGAGATTCTGGCTGAACGTGTTGAACGACGTAAACGCCAGATGGAAATGTTGAACGGTTTTGATGAGCTTGTTCAAAAAAGAATTAAGACTTTGAAGCCGGAAGATTTGAATGCAGACGGAGCGATGGATTTGCTTGAACGTTCTGCAAAGCTGGACTCGTTTATTACGGGTGCAGATAAGGAAGCGGCAAAGCAGCCGGTACAGGGTGAACTTGCTATAAGCTTTGTGGATTCGTTTAAGGACTTATGACCACAGAAGTTTTTAAGCCGACTAAGGTGCAGAAAAAAGCTCTGGAGCTTTTGAGTTCTGGAGCAAAACATATTCTGCTTTTTGGCGGTTCGCGTTCTGGTAAAACTACTGTTCTTGTAATGGCGATTATCTTTCGTGCCTGCAGGTACCCGGGTAGCCGCCATTTGATTTGTCGCTTTAGGGCGAAGGATGCGAGGAGTTCTGTTCTTCACGAAACTTTGATTCCGTGGCTGAACAAAACTGTTGGTGCAAAAAATTATAAAGCGAACGTACACGATGGTTTGATTACCTTGTGGAACGGAAGCGAGATTTGGATTGGCGGACTTGGCGACAAGGAACAGGTAGACCGCATTCTTGGACACGAGTATGTGACTATCTATTTCAACGAAGTGAGCCAGATCTCCTACTCCGCTATTACAACTGCTTACAGTCGTCTGGCGATGAAAGTCGAAGGCTGCAAGAATAAGTTTTTTTATGACTGTAACCCGTGTTCGCCGATGCACTGGGCTTACAAAGTTTTCATCAGAAAGATTGAACCTCGGACTGATGAGAAATTGCAGAAGCCGGAGCTTTACGCAAGTGAAGTTTTGAATCCGATGGATAACGCTGAGAACCTTGATGAAGATTACATCAGCGACATCCTTGATAACATGCCGGAAAAACAGCGGGCCCGATTCCGCGATGGTCTTTGGGTAAAACCTGAAGGAAGCGTTTACGAGAAGTTTGAAGAATCTATGATTCTGACTCGGGACCAGCTGCCGGATGAGTTTGACCGCTTTACAGGCGGCCAGGATTTTGGACTTCATATTGCAGCTGTGAAAGTTGGCTGGGTTGGAGAGACGGTTTATGTTGTTGCTGATTTTGGCGGCTTCAACATAACAACGAAAACAAGCGTTGAGCAGCAACAGGCAAAGAACTGGTATGACGATTGCTTCGTTACCTATTGCGACCCGGCTGGTGGCGAGCGAATACAGGAAGTGCCTGGAGGAGTAAAAGCAAATAACTCTGTGGATGCAGGGATTGATTACATAATTGCAAAAATTGAACGAGGACAGTTTTTTGTTTGTAAGGACTGCACCGGCGTTCTTGGTGAAATATGGGATTACTCTCGGGATGAGAATAATCAGATTGTAAAAGTGAATGACCACTACATGGATGCGATGCGTTATGCCATTTTCAGTGCAGCGACTTCCGGGGTGGTATTAGCGTGAGGATTTACCGATAAACTATATGGGACTTTTTAAGAGGAACCAGAAAGAAAAAAAGTTACGAAGCTTTTCTGAGATAAATAACGAAACTGTTGCAGATGACTTTTCTGTTCGCGAAAAGAAGACCTGCACGGATCCTTATTTACAGCATGCGTGGGTTTCGGTTTGTATTGATATTCTCACAAGAAATGTTGCGCGGGCTGAATTTGAAATTAAGAAAAACGGAAAGAAAGTAAACGATTCTAAGCTGGCACAGCTTTTTAACTACCCTAATAAAAGTCTATGCAGGTTTGATTTATGGAAGCAGACCTGCGCCTGGTGGAGCCTCGACGGTGAGGCGTTCTGGTGGTTTGGCGAAGACTACTGCTGCGGCATTCCGACTGAGATTTATATTTTAAATCCAAGGAACATGCAGCACGTTGTTGTAGACGGAAAGATTACCAAGTGGGTTTATACAGAAGGTGGAACGGGGAAACCTTGTATAATCCTTCCTGATGAAATAATCCACTTTAAGGACTGGAATCCGTGGAATGAATATCGCGGGGTTAGCCCTTTGGTAAGCTTGGGTCTTGAAGTCGAACAGGATTTGCTCGCTGCCAAACAGAACTCCGGACTTTTAAGAGAAGGTGGTGTGCCTAAGGGGCTTTTAAAAACTGACCAGATTCTTACAGAAGCAGAAGCTGAAATCTTAGCGAGAACTTGGGACTCAAAATATGGTCACGGTATGAAAAACCGCGTGGCCGTATTGGGTAAAGGTACAGAATACCAGCCTCTCACTTTTAGTCCCGACGTTCTGAAGCTTTACGATATGAAGAAGTGGAACCTGTATACACTGCTTGCGAAGTATGGCATTCCGCCTAGAGTAGCGAACATACAGGATTCTAAAAGTTCCCTTAGTGGTACCGACACAGACAGCCAGCACAGAGCATTCTGGAACTTTACATTAATTCCTTTATTAAAAAACTTTGAGCAGATACTCGAAGTGCAATTCTTTCGTCGTTTCAATCTTTCAGAAACCGGCGAGTTCAATTTAAATAATATCCCTGAATTACAAGAATCTGAGGATGCCCAGAGCAACAGGGATATTGCAGAAATCAATGCTGGTCTTAAGACAATTAATGATGTTTTAAGACAACGAGGAGAAAAGGAAAAACCTTGGGGCGACTGCTGGTATAAGCCCACATCCTTAACAGCATACGACTCTGCCCCATCACAATAAGAGGGTTAAAAATGGTTAAAGTGATTGTAGGTATGACTGACGATTATACCAAAAAACTGACTATGGAATGTGTGTCTAAGGCCCTGCCTAAGGCACAGCTTATTGACGGCTCTAGTGATATGGAGATTTTTTATCATTTACAAAAGTCTGAAGATGAAATCATTGTAATTTTCGACAGATTCTTTTTAAGCTACATTTTGAAATTTAAGCTGATTTACTTGAAGGCGATGAACAATCGGATGAAGATTGTGTTTTGTGAGAGAGGAAGCTGTATCAGAGAATTTGGATTGCGTCTTTACGAGCTAGGAGTAGACGGGTTTATCTGCGACATTGAACACGAAGACCTTTTTGTTGCAAAGCTTAAGAAGGTCGAAAACGGAGATAAATGTTTTCCTGATGAGATGAAAGATTCTGACGGGTATCTGCAGGTTAATTCTGACAGAAAAGGCTGTGTTGAAATTACCTGTGCAGAATTTACTGTGGGACTTTATTTGGGCAAAGGCTTTACGAATAAAGAAATCAGCAGGATTACAGGATTCTCAATTAACGCAGTTAGAAATCACGCACACTGGTTGAAGAAGAAAATCGGTTTTAAGTGTTTGAATGACTTAACGGTTTTGAATCAGCGCTATGCTCATTTGGATATAAGGAGTTGGCATCTTGGTAATTAAAATTGATGGTATTGAAAACAAGGAATTTGGAAAGGACAAGAATCTTTTCTTGAAGTTCCTTAAGGAGAACACGAGCTCTGGAAAAGTGAGTGCCCAGGTTGAGGTGTTCAAGGCTGTGGATGTGCAGAAGGATTCTTTCCATTGGGTAATGAGTACCTTTGATACGGACCGTGACTTTGAGAAAGTGGATCCGTGCGGATGGGATTTGAAAAACTATCTTGCTAATCCTGTTGTGCTTTGGAGCCACGACTATAGTATTCCGGCCATTGGCATTGCTAAAAATGTTTCGGCTGAAAAGCAGCTCGAAGGCGATATTGTCTTTAACGACAAGGAGTTTGACGAGTTTGGCTGGAGCATTGGAGAGCGTGTAAAAGCCGGAGTTCTGCGCTGCGGTTCTGTGGGTTTTCGTGTTGATGAATGTGAGTTCCTGGAAGCTCAGGACCGCGACTGTGATTTGATTTACAGAAAGCAGGAGCTTCTGGAGTTCAGTATTTGTTGTGTACCTTCGAATCCGTTTGCGATTCATGTACCGCAGAAGAAATTGGAAATTGAAAGAATTATTCAGGAGGATGATTCTTCATTTTATGAAAAGGTTTGTTCAGGCTTGAAAGCCAGAGCATAAATAAAAAAACAGAGCTGCCTGCAATTGAGACCTGGAGACAGCCCTGATTCAAGACCAACTTGGAGGTTTATCTTGAACGAAGTAATTGTATCTTTGCAGCAGAAACTTAGCAATATGAAAAGCTTGGTTCCAACTGAAGCTGCAACACCGGAACAGATTTCAAAATACTTTAATGAGACAGAAGAACTCATTGACGGAATTTTGAAAATGGCAGACAGTCAGCAGACTGCCTCTACTACAGAGCTTGAAGGAATCAGAGAATCAGTTAAGGAGCTTCGTAACCTTCTTAAAAAAACTGATTCAGAAATGAAGCCTTTGACTTACCGTGATGTTTGTTACAATCTTGGTAAAGCTTTGTGCGCAGCCTGGAACAAGGATGCCGAAACTCTTGGAGCTTTGAAGTTCTGTCCGAACATCAGAGCTGAAAAATGGAACAATCCGAAAGACTTTAAGTGGGAAGCCGGCAAAGGCTTTGTACCACAGAAAGCCGTACTCGGTGAGCCAATCGGAAACCTGGCAAACAATGACCAGTATCTTATCAATCCGATTTACGAAGAGACCATCATGCAGGAAGCTGCAAAGCAGTCTGTAATGATGAATCTTGTAACTCATCGCCCGATGAATGGACCTTCAATCTTCATCCCTGAAAGAGACCGCGGCGGAATTGAATTGAAATGGCTGACTTCTTACGGTCAGAAAATCGACGCTACAAAATCAAACATGCCTACACGCACAGAGCTCAAAGCTTACACACTTGCAGGCTATGTTCCATTCTTTGACGAGTTCGGTGAAGATGTTTTTGTAGACCTTGGAAAGATGTTCCTGGAAGACTTTACCGAAGCCTACGGCCAGGAGTTTGACCGCCAGTGTCTTATTGCAGATGATGACCCATTCACAGGGGCTATCAATATGGAACAGGCAGAAGTTTGCAGAATCGAAAGCACCGACGAAAGCAAGCTTACATACCTCGACTTTAGAGCTGCCGAGCTCAAGGTTGAACCGGAAGAAAGAAAGTATTGCAAATGGTTCTTGAACGAAACAGTTTTGAATCATATTGCAAACATTCAGGACGACAACCACAACCCTATCTGGAGAAAGCCAGGCGACGGAATGCCAGGAAGAATTGACGGATACGACGTTGTAGAAAGCCGCCTGATGCCGCAGCTTGCCGACCTCGAAGCTGACAGCGTGATTGCCATCTTTATGAATCCAAAAAGAATCATCCACGGCAACCGCAAGGGAATCGAAATCAAACGTTTCGACGAAACAACAGAGAGCTTGGAATACGGAGAGCTCTTTATGCGCTTCCGAAAGCGTGACGGCTTCCTCGTGACAAGACCAAAGAAAAATATGGTCCTCCTCAAAACCGCAGAGGAATAACCCTAAAACCAAAGAGCAATATATATTGCCCTTTGGAAAGCGGGGGCGAAAAAACTAAAAACCGAAGTGAAGGCAAATGCAAGGCTTGCGTAGCAACCCGACAGGGCTTGGCCTTGTATTTGACTGAACGGAGGTTATACTTTCGTGAGCCTCGCTTTTCCAGGAGCTACTATGTCCCCATTCCCATTTGAAGAACTCCAGAAAATCCTTGAATTAAAAGATACAGAGCTTGAAATAGACGAGCTCTTGTTTACGTCTACTATTTTCTACATAGAAAAAATACTTGGTTATCCGCTTGAAGATCATAATTACAATGAGCTTCAGACAGTGAGAGACTGCAAGGTGTATACAAATCAAGACAACATAACAGAAATGGTGAACATTATTGATATGAACACCAAGCTTAGAGTGCCCCATTGTGTAATAGATGGCAGAACAATCTTTTTGCTGGACACAAAGCTTGAAGGCCACGTTCTATTCTTAAATTACAATGCAGGCTTTTTACAATCAACAATGCCGGCAGATTTGAAGGAAGCAATAATCAAGCTCTTTTTGCTTAAGAAGAAAGAGTTTATAAAGCAGCAGAACCATGAAGAAGACTGTTCTTTCGAAATCCCAAAAGACATACAAAATACCCTTGATATTTACAGAAGGAAGACCTGGTAATGAGAGACTTTTTGACAATGTATGAAAGACTTGAAGAGCTGCTACTTAATAAGTTTCCGGAATATATTACACAGTGGAATAAGGAAAACTCAGACTTATTTAAGTTTGAGTTAAAGCCCTTTACTAATCAATGTATGAATCCTGGAATTGAAAGGTTTCCTTATTTTGCCTTAACCTTTATTGAAAAAGAACAAGGTAAAAAAGACAGAATCATAGATACCATAAACTATAAGTTCAATTTTGAGTTTTTCTATGAAAAGGATGATATTCCGGCCTATGAAAAGACTATCTGTTACCAGCAG
>JAEEGH010011694.1_pt1 | contig 19855 bp, 16 predicted proteins | sample 9134181 | NCBI WGS metagenome assembly JAEEGH01 (sample SAMN16246544, study PRJNA631951) | gut metagenome | biome: gut microbiome; feature: rumen; material: DP-attached | host: Bos | place: Iran: Karaj | collected 2018-10 | reverse complement strand
GAAAGAATTACTAGGAAAAATGAAGAGGACAATCAAAATGTGGTTACCATATCGGCGCAAAGAGGTTTTGTCGTTCAAACGGACTTTTTTAATAAAAGTGTAGCCAGTGAAACTTTGGACAATTACTTCTTGGTTCATAAAGACGAGTTTTGCTACAACAAAAGCTACTCCAATGGCCACCCAATGGGAGCAATAAAACGACTGAAAACTTTCGACAAGGCAGTGGTAACTACATTATACATTTGCTTTGCCTTAAAAAATGAAACAACAACCAGCATTGATTTCTTTGAACAATACTGCGAATCAGGTATATTAAACAAGGAACTTGTAAAAGTGGCTAATGAAGGTGGTCGAGCACATGGACTACTCAATGTAACTCCATTTGATTTCTTTAATATGCACATGAGCATTCCAAGCATCAACGAGCAAAACGCAATAGCGTCCGTTTTGGTCAATGCTGATAAAGAAATCGAGATACAAAAACAAAAGTTGGCGGCCATGCAGGCGCAGAAGAAGGGGCTGATGCAGGTGCTGCTAAGTGGAAAAAGGAGGGTGAAATGATGGATAATCTTAAAGGCTTTACGAAAGCTGAATTTCTGTCTTTTTTATATGCAGAAAAGAGCAGGGAAATTGAAAACAATTCTGTTCCAGGTTGGAGCAAGTGGGCTTTGTTTGGAACCATTGTTACCATTATCATTTTTTTGTACCGTGAAATTACAACTAATTATTCAACTTACGATTACGAAGTGTTTTCAAGATACACAATTATATTGTTAGCAGGGACATCTCTAATTTTACTTTTTTGTCGATACAGTAGCGGGGGTAAGTCATATATGTTAGAAAAAGTCAGGCCGTTAAAAGACGAAGTTTCAGCTCTATTATACATTTTCCAATTTGTTATATGCTTGGGAGCAGGAATACTACAGTTTTATTGGTTTGGTTTCACCTTAGCTTTTGTTTTTCTGACAATTGCAGTTTTAATTAATGCCATCATCCTTATTTATATTTTCGTAAACCGTGACAAATTCGTTCTTGCACAATTAAAAACTCAAGTTTTTGTTGATTGGAAAACAGATAATTATATACATTCTATTTTGGGAGGTATATATGGTGGTACTATTGGTTTTTCTATAACCGATTTACTTAAAAAGCATCAAGGTTTTTATTCTTCAGAATTTGAATTTGCCATAGGGCTAATATCATTAATAATACTTATTTACTGGTTGCTGAAAATAAGCGAAATGAATAATGGTGTTGCTAATGAAATAGACAGAATTATTAACAAATTTGTTGTTGGAGCTATTTCTCAAGAAGATGCATATAAAAAATACATTCTTATTATGTATGGTTTTTCTGCATATCAATCTGTTGAAAATGATTTGGAGATCATTGAAACAATAAAAAACAGTTACAACAACAGAGTAAACATCGTCAATGATTTGGAAAAACAAGTGCAGGGGAATACTATTTCTTTTGATGAATTGCAGCAAATACATCAAAAATTAGAGACTGAAATTATTTTTTACAACAGGTCAATGACTTCATTATCTGTTCTCTTAGCTAAATTTGATAATATAACAAAATTAGGGATTCCAGCAGCGGTAGATACAGAATTTAAGGCTGTATTGAAAGAATATAAAAGTGCTTATACACTTTTTTCTGATCTTGTTGCCCGAACAACGTTAATAATGCAAAAAATTAAAGATATAATATATTGTAACAAATGCGGAAGAATCTGTTTAGATTACGAGTGCTCACATCGAAAAGAGCCAATGTCATTAAAATATAAATTACGCAGGAAGGTATGGGCATTTTTCAAAAAAAATATACATCGAATCAGTTTGAAGAAAAACAAATAAACTCCAACAGCTCAAGCTCATACAATGAGTATATTTGTATGCATCTAAATTATTAACTTTATAAATCACTATCATTATGAAAACCGAAGAAATCCAAACCTTATTCGAGCAGTTCGAGAAAGCTGCTGTAACGGTCGAGAATGTTGAATGCTGGAGCGCACGGGAAATATATCCCATATTGGGTTATACCCAGTGGCGCAACTTCATGAATGCAGTGGATAAGGCCAAAGAAGCATGTCAAAATGCAGGACAAAAGCTGTCCGATCATTTTGCTGACGTCAGCAAAACGATACCCATGCCGAAAGGTGCTGAAAAAGAGATAGATGACATTCTCTTGACCCGCTATGCCTGCTATCTGATTGCGCAAAACGGAGACCCGCGCAAACCGCAAATCGCTTTCGCACAGACCTATTTCGCCGTTCAGACCCGTAGGGCGGAACTTATCGAACAACGGCTTCAAGAGGCGGAACGTGTAAAAGCAAGAGCCAAACTGCAGGAAACCGAGAAGAAACTCTCCGGCATACTCTACGAAAGAGGGGTCAACGACAAGGGGTTTGCCAATATCCGGTCGAAAGGCGACCAAGCGCTGTTCCATCTCTCCACCCAACAGATGAAAACCAAAATGGGCGTGCCTGACAACCGCCCTGTGGCCGATTTCCTGCCCACCATCAGCATCAAAGCCAAGGATTTCGCCGCAGAAATGACCAACGTGAATGTGCAGTCCAAAGATCTGCAGGGCGAACCGGCCATCACCAAAGAACACGTGGACAACAATCAAGCTGTAAGAAAAATACTGCTGGAACGCGGCATCGTTCCCGAAAACCTTCCGCCCGCCGAAGATGTGAAAAAAGTGGAACGCCGCCTGAAAAGCGAGGAAAAGAAAGCGTTGGAGAATAAAAGGAAAAAATAAAAAAGAGTCGCCTTTCCGACAACCCTTTCCCGACCGGGGACACCCCAATCCAGAAGAATCTTACGATTCCGCGGCAAAAATACAAAAAACAGAATAAATTTCAAATATGGATGATAGCATTATTATGAAAGACATAGATTACGATCAGGATCTTGATATTGAATTCAGATACCAGTTCTGTTCATTCCTCGGCCCGCTGGAAGAGGAACGATATGTTCAAAATATTTTTGTAGATATTATCAAAACGGATGATAGTGGCAATGAAGTTCAAATCATTGGGAAGGCAAGTATTAAAATCATGTTGCTATCACAGGCGTTGGATGATAACTTTGACATTTTTCAAATATTTGATTCCGATTCATATACCATGCATATAGGTAGCACGATATATGATTTTGATAATGGTGACATTAACGAAGACTTGCGAAGGCAATTGTTTGGGGATGATTTTATGATCAATCCTAATATTTGTATTTTTGAACGGCTGACAATTCTTCCGGAATACAGAGGGTTGGGCATCGCAGCCAAATTCATCAAGGACAATTTCTTTTTCTTCAATACAGCCTGCGGTCTTATTGTAATGCAACCTTTTCCTTTGCAATTTGAAGCCGAAAGCACGCTTGCAAAATGCAGCGATTTTGAGCGTCAAATGGAATACGACCAGATGGAGAAGGATGAAAATAAAGCGAGGAAATCTTTGATAAACTTTTATAAAAAGGTTGGTTTCATCTCTGTGAAGGGATATGATGACTTGATGTTTCTCCTGCCAGGATTCAAAAATAAAAAACTCGATGCCATAGATTTGAATGAATCAATATGTCTGCCGTAAGAGCGGGCCTACGTGTCTACCCTTACGCCCCCGACGATATAAAATATAATCACCCAGAATATGATCCTCATCTCCTTCAAAGAAAACGACATCAGCCAACGGCCGGCATTAGAGCTGCTGCAAAAACTGGGCTACCAGTACCTCTCGCCAGAGGAGGCAATGGAACTGCGCGGAGAAAAGACCTCCAATGTGCTGCTGGAAGACATTTTGCGGCAGCAGCTGCGGAACCTCAACTCCATCCGCATTGGCAGCCATAGCGAGGCACGCTTCTCGGAACAGAATATCGAGAACGGTGTCGCCGCAATGCGCAACGTGCCGATGGAAGGCGGCTACCTCAACGCCAACGAGGCCGTCTATAACATGCTTACCCTCGGCAAGGCCTTCGAACAGAGCATCGACGGCGACAAGAAGAGCTACACGATGCGTTACATCGACTGGCAACATCCCGAGAACAACGTGTTTCACGTCACGGAAGAGTTTGCCGTCACCCGCGCAGGTTCCAACGACACCTATCGTCCCGACATCGTGCTGTTCGTCAATGGCATCCCGTTGGTGGTTATCGAGTGCAAACGTCCTGATGTCAAAGGGGCGGAAGAGCAGGCCATTTCGCAGCATCTGCGCAACCAAAAGGAAGACGGCATTCGCAGTCTGTATGTCTATAGTGCCCTGCTGTTGGCCGTCGGCAACAGCTTCGGCAGCTACGCCACCACCGGATCGCCGGCACAGTTTTGGAACAAATGGCACGAGATGTTCCCCAACAAGGAAGCCGAGCAAGAACATCGTCGGGTTCTGCAAAGTCTTGTGGATGACAGAGAGATTACCCCGCAGGACGAGTATCTGTACAACCTTTGTCGCCCAGAACGACTTTTGGAACTGATGTACCATTTCACCATTTACGACGCAGGCATCAAGAAACTGGCACGCTACCAGCAGTTCTTCACAGTGAAAGAAACTGTGGAGCGGGTGAAAGTCATCGAGGCAGGACATCGCAACGGCGGCGTGGTGTGGCACACACAGGGCAGCGGTAAATCGCTGACAATGGTGATGTTAGCCCAAAAGATTGCGCAGGAGCCGAGTATTTCCAACCCCCGCATCGTGTTAGTCACCGACCGCACCGACCTCGACAGCCAGATCACCAAGACCTTCCGAAAGTGCGGCAAGGAGGTGGAGAACGCCACCACGGGCAACCGGTTGGTGGAACTGTTGGAAAGCGACACGGATGCCGTCATCACCACCGTTATCAACAAGTTTGCCACGGCCATCAAAAAAATCAAGCGCCCGCTCGACAATCCCAACATCTTCATCCTGATCGATGAGGCGCACCGCAGTCAATACAAAGAGCTGGCTGTGCAGATGAACCGCGTGCTGCCCAACGCCTGCAAAATCGCTTTCACGGGCACGCCGTTGATGAAGAAGGACAAGAACACCGCCCGCACGTTCGGGGGCATCATCAAACCTGTTTACACGGTGAAGCAAGCTGTTGACGACAAGGCCGTTGTGCCGCTGCTTTACGAAGGGCGTATCGTGCCGCAATCGGTAAATGAAGAACCTATCGACAATTTCTTTGGTATGGTATGCGAAGATTTGACCGAGTATCAGACCACCGACCTGAAGAAAAAATTCTCCCGCAACGACAGCCTCAACCAGACCGATCAGCGCATCTACTCTATCTCCATCGACATTTCCAAGCATTATGCTGAAAATTGGCAAAACACTGGTTTCAAAGCGATGCTGGTCACCCCCAAGAAAAAAGTCGCCATCCAGTACAAGAAATTCTTGGACGAAATTGGGAAAGTATCCTCCGATGTGCTGATTACCGCCCCTGATGACCGCGAAGGCGAAGAAATCGCTTACGGAGATACGGCACAAGAAGTCAAAGAGTTCTGGAAACGGATGATGGACGAACACGGCACCCCGCAGAAGTATCAGGAGAACCTGATATCACGCTTCAAAAAACAAGACATCCCCGAACTGATGATCGTGGTGGACAAGCTACTGACCGGCTTCGATGAACCGAAAGTGGCGGTGATGTACCTCGACCGCAACCTGAAGGGTCATACGTTGCTTCAGGCAGTTGCCAGGGTGAACCGCACCTGCGAAGGCAAGGATTATGGCTACATCATTGACTATTACGGTGTATTACGAGAGTTAGACGATGCCTTAAGCATCTACTCGGAATATGACGAAGACGACCGTGACGTGTTCCGTGACACCTTAGTGCCTGTAAGCGACAAGATTGCTGAATTGCCGCAACGCCATTCCGACCTTTGGGAATTGTTCAAGATGATTCCCAACAAACGTGATCTGGAGGCATACGCCCAATCGTTGCGAATGGAGGACCGCCGGCACGAATTCTACGACCGTCTGACCGCCTTTTCATCGGTGCTACAGCTTGCGCTCTCGACGGAAGAGTTTTTCAAGAATACCGAAGAGAAGACCATTCGACGGTATAAGGAGGATTTGAACATGTTTTCCAAACTGCGCACCGCCGTGCAGCTGCGCTATTCCGACACCATAGACTACAAGAAGTATGAAGCCCGCATCGAGAAGCTCATCAACCACCACGTGGAGAGCGATGCCGTGAAAGTGATTACCAACTTGGTCAACATTTTCGACAAGGAAGACTTCCAGAAAGAGGTGGACAGCGTGGTCGGTACTGCTGCCAAGGCCGACACCATCGCCACCCGCACGGCTAAATACATCAACGAGAATATGGATTCCGATCCGGCATTCTACAAAAAGTTCTCCCAGCTCATTAAAGAGACCATCGAACTTTACGAACAAGGCCGCCTGAACGAAAACGAATATCTGGAAAAGATGATGCAGTTCAAGGAGGATGTGCTGAACCATACCGACAGCGAACTGCCGTCCGAACTGGAACACAACAATGCGGCAAAAGCCTATTTCGGCATCGCTTTGGAGAACTACAAGCGGCTCTTCCCCGACATGCCTGTCCGCGAAATGGCCTTGGCCACGACCAACGCTTTCGATGACATCATTCGTCAAACGGTGATTGTGGAGGATTCCGTGTTGGTGGACTGGCAGTCGAAAAACGACATCATCGGCAAAATGAAAATCCGTCTCGAAGACGAGCTGATAGACAATATCAAGCGCAAATACAGAGTGAATTTTCCGTTTGATGATATGGATATCATCATCGACGGATGTGTGGATGTGGCTAAAATCTGGATACGATGACGAAAGACAACATCCTTTACGGCTCAACCCGTATTGAATACAGCATTGACTATGTGCCGCGAAAAACGCTCGGCATCCGCGTGGAACCAGACGGTTCTGTTTGGTTGAAGGCCCCAAAGGATGCCGGTTTGGAGGATATTCGCAAGAAAGTTCTGCATAGAGCCCCTTGGATTCTTCGACAGCGGCGTTATTTCGAATCCTTCGGGATTTCCACGACCGAGCGGCAGTATATCAGTGGCGAGTCGCATCTCTATTTGGGACGGCAGTATATGCTTCGAATCAGAGAATCCAACCAAAACGCCGTTCACTATCAGAACAACATTCTTGAAATTGAGTGCCGGAACAAGAAAGATGTCAAAAAGGTGCTGCAGCAATGGTATCGAGAGCGGGCGGAAATCAAATTCGCAGAATATGCAAAACCAATTGTCGAACATTTTTCTGTTTATGGTGTAAAACCCGAATCTATCTCAATCAGAAAGATGGAGAAACGTTGGGGCTATTGCACGCCTAAGGGTAACATCTTTCTTAACCCTAGACTGATTTGTGCACCCAGATGTTGCATTGAATACGTCATCACCCACGAAATGTGCCATTTAGTACACCGAAACCACACCAAAGAGTTTTATGCATTGCTAACCAAGGAGATGCCTCATTGGGAAATGTGGAAAGCAAAACTGGAACGGATGTTACATTAAAAAAACACTTAATAAATCCTGTTTTCTATTCTTTACGAAAAAGATTTTTTACTAACTTTGCAGAATATTATTCAGAAACTTAAAACGCAAAAATATGTACGACAACAACCACGGGCTGTATGTGGCCCATTGCGCCGACGGAGCGCTTGATATCAAAGGGAAAATGGCCAACCGCCACGGCCTTATCGCTGGCGCCACCGGTACCGGAAAAACCGTCACCCTGCAGGTGATGGCCGAGACTTTCTGCCAAGCAGGCGTGCCTTGTTTTATGGCCGACATGAAAGGCGACCTCTCCGGCATCAGCCAAAGCGGCAAAATGAGCGGCTTCATTGAAAAACGACTGCCCGAATTCGGCATCGAGAATCCGCAATTCCAAGCCTGCCCCGTGCGCTTTTATGACGTTTACGGCGAACAAGGACACCCCATCCGTGCCACCATCTCACAGATGGGCCCACTCTTGTTATCACGTTTACTCGGACTGAACGAAACTCAAGACGGTGTGCTGAATATTGTGTTCCGAGTCGCTGACGAATGTGACCTGCTGCTCGATGACCTGAAAGACCTGCGCTCTGTGCTCGACTACGTGTCGAAACATGCCAAAGATTACACCACCCAATACGGCAATGTATCCACAGCCTCTATAGGTGCCATCCAGCGTGCCCTGCTGCAACTCGAGAACCAAGGGGCCAACAAATTCTTCGGCGAGCCGAGTTTCGATATCTACGATTTTCTGCAAACCGAAGGCGGCAAGGGCGTGATGAGCGTCTTGGCTGCCGACAAGCTCATGCTGCAGCCGAAACTGTACAGTACCTTCCTGCTGTGGCTCATGTCGGAGCTCTACTCTACCCTGCCCGAAGTGGGCGACCTCGACATGCCTAAGTTAGTGTTCTTCTTCGACGAAGCACACACTCTCTTCGAGGACACCTCCAAGGCTATGACCGACAAAATCGAGCAAGTCATCAGATTAATCCGAAGCAAGGGTGTGGGTATTTATTTTGTCACCCAAAGTCCTACCGACATTCCCGAAACCATACTCGGACAATTGGGCAACCGCGTGCAACATGCCCTTCGTGCCTACACACCCAAAGACCAAAAAGCCGTACGCACCGCCGCCGACACTTTCAGAGCCAACCCAGCCTTCAAAACCGATGAGGCCATCATGAACCTCGAGACAGGCGAGGCTTTGGTCAGCTTCCTGGATGAAAAAGGAGCACCAAGCATCGTACAGCGTGCCAAAATACTGTTCCCGCTGTCACAAATCGGCGCCATCAGTGAAGGCCAGCGTTTGGACATCATCAAGCAAAGCCGTATATATGGCAAATACGACACTCCCGTTGACCGCGAGAGTGCTTTCGAGAAGCTGCTGAAAGAAGCGGAAGCAAGCAATGTGCCCGCCGTGGCAGATGAAGAAGATGATGATAATCTTCCCGCCGAAGAGAAAAACGAGAAAGGCGAAGCCATCAAGAAAAAAGGCAAAGGCTTCCTCTCCAAAGTGGTAAAAGCAGTGTTGACTGCCGCTACCGCTACCATCGCGACCTCTGTAGGCACCGCCGTCAGCAACAAGGTAACAGGCAAGAAGAGCAAATCGACCAAATCAACCACTGAGAAGATGGTGAAGAACACCACTTCCGCCGCTACCCGCACCATCACCCGCGAGCTGACGAGAGACATTCTCGGAAACCTGCTGAAGTAGGAGTTAGGGATTAGGGAATAGGAATTAGGAGATAGAATTCAAAATTCAATAGTCAACTGTAGGGCTGTCACATTGTGGCAGCCTTTTTTTTAACACCCACAAAGCCAGCGTTTTTGAAGAGGACTTTATTTCTGCGGATTTGCCAAAGCCAGAATCAAACCGAGGGCGACACCCAAGAGGGCAGCGAACAGCACCTGCAAATTCGGCGGCAGGATGAAGGTGATGGTATGGGCAGGATACCAGAACAAAGGAATAGTTTTCTTGAAGACCAAGCCCCACTGGACATCCCAGTTGATGCTATTCAACATGCGCTTCATATCCATAGGCTTCAGCAAACCAGCCACTGTACCGCCCGTCTCCAAAATGTGAATATCCGTGCATTTATGGAAGGTCATCATCACTGGTGCAAAGATGGTGTTCATGGCCACACTGACGCAAAAGGCGATACCCACCTTACCCCACGTAAGTGTAAGTGAATTGAACACATCCATCAATGAAGCATAGTCACAGGAGGCCACCTTGGACATGAAGAAAGGCGTTCCTGACTTGAAAATCATCATGGCCATGGTGATACACATGCCCAAGAATCCCCAGACCATCATGCGGGGCAGCACGCCGAAGCCTTTTTCGGTATAGACGCCCTTACGGATACGCAGGGCCAGCATTTCACCCAAAGTTGCCAAGATAGCGAATTTGAAGAACGCCATAATGAACGGATGAGTGGCCGTGGCATTGTTGAACCAAGCAAAGAAGCCCGTAGCAGGGATAAAGAAGGGCGTCAGCACTATCACAACACCCAAAATAAGCAACCAGTCTTGTTTTTTCATTTTTTCGAAGATATAAAATGCAAAAATACGATTAATTTTTTATCTTTGCAATTGAAAAATCAGAATAAAAATAATCAATTATAATTTATAGCAACATGAAGAAAAGAAGTCTCTTAACCCTGTTATTCAGCATCATTGTATTATTCTCATACGCCCAGGACGAAGAATTGGTGGGCGCCAACTGCACCTCTATCATGGTGGGCCGCAAGGCCTCGGCCGACGGTTCGGTCATCACCTCGCACACCTGCGACAGCAAATACCGCACCTGGGTGACCATGGAGCCCGCCGCCGACCACAAGGAGGGCACTATGCACAAGGTCTATAAAGGCACCATGCACACACAGACTCCCAACAGCATGGAAGGCATGGAGCTGGTGGGCGAGATTCCGGAAGTCGCTCATACCTACGCATATATGAACACTTCCTACCCCTGCATGAACGAGAAGCAATTAGCCATGGGCGAGAGCACTTTCTCCGGTCCCGACACGCTGGTGAACGAAAAGGGTATGTTTCTGATTGAGGAGCTGCAACGCATTGCCCTGCAACGCTGCGACAATGCCCGCGACGCTATCCTGCTGATTGGCCAACTCATCAAGGAGTACGGCTATGGCGACGGTGGCGAGTGCATCACCATAGCTGACAAGCGCGAAGTTTGGCAGATGGAGATTCTGGGCGAAGGTCCCGACAAAATCGGTGGCATCTGGGTGGCCCAGCGCGTGCCCGACGACGAGGTGGCCGTAAGCTGCAACGTGGCTCGCATCGGCAAAATCAACCGCAAAGACAAAGACCACTTCCTCGCCTCCGACAACATCGAAGCAGTGGCCAAAAAATATGGCTTATGGGATGGCAAAGGCGACTTCATCTGGTGGAAGGCTTTCCCCTCAAGCTATTCCGGCAAGAAGAACTTCAAAGAGCGTGAGTGGTACATTTTCAATGAGTTGAACCCCGACCTGCATCTGGACTTCAATGCTGACGAACTACCTTTCTCCATCAAGCCCGCCGAAAAAGTGGATGTACGCAAGGTGATGGAGCTGTTCCGCGCCAACTACGAAGGCTCCGAGCTGCTGGACCAGACTGCCCAGCTGAAGATTGAGCGCAAGCGCAAGCAGAAAGACGGCAGTACGCTCATCGACACCATCGTATGCCCCAACGCCAACCCCTGGATGGACGGCAACGAACGGGCCCTGTACAATGCCCTGAAGCCCGGCACTGTGACCTTCTACCGTGGCGTGGCCATGTCGTGGTGCTCCTACTCCACCATCATCCAGTGCCGCGAATGGCTGCCCGACGAAGTGGGTGGATTGTGCTGGTTCTCCTTGGAAAACCCGGGACAGAGCCCCCGTATTCCCATCTATGCCGGCGAGACCAAACTGCCGGCGGGCTTCAACATCTGCGGCCATTTCGGTTACAATGACAACGCTGTGCTGTGGCATTACCGCAAGGCCAACAAATTAGCCCAGGTAAGATGGGGCCGCACCAAAGACATTATGCTGAAGAGCATTATTCGCTATGAGGACAAGGCCTTTGAGGAACTGCCCGCATTGGAGGATAAGGCCGTAAAAATGCTCAAAGATGGAAAAAAGGATGAAGCTGTCACCTTGCTCAACCAATACACCTCTGACTTTGCTGGTGCCACCCGCCAAACCTGGCAGGAGCTGGAACATAAGTTCTGGGAGATGTTCTGGACAGGATTTTAAACAGGTTTCAGGTAGCAGGTAGCAGGTTACAGCAGGGACGCACTGCGTGCGTCCGTTATTACGCATATTATTTCCAGAAACGGGTTGTAATATCCACGGGGTTGCCGTTCTGGTTGCGGTAAAGTCGCTGGTTGGTGGTGCGGGATTTCAGGCCTCCCTTACCCGGCAGATACGGGCCTACTTTCACATAATCGAACTTCGAAAAATTCTGTGGCAGCTGCGTATTGCCGGAATACCAGGCCACTTTCAGGCGGCTTTTCTGGCGGACATAGGACGCTAACTGCTCCACGCCCTGCGGGTTGGCATCCCCTCCCATAAAACAGAAACAGGTGATCTGACGGCCATACTGCTTCAACAGCTTGTCGATTTCCTGCTCATTCAAGGCCATACCCTCATCATTGTGCAAATGCGGACTATGACAGCCCACACACCTATGCGGACAATTCGTGATGTTGACCGCCAAGGTCACCTCATCAGGAATCTCCTGGAAAACGATGTCGAAGTTGTAGTATTTCATATTAGATGGGAGGTAGAAGGTGGAAGGTAGAAGTTTTCAGAATTTCGTTGTGGAGGTATTTAAAGTAAGTTTCTTTGTTATTGTCATTATAATTCTTTTTATTTCATCTAGTAGATTGATTATAGGCAAGATTTCTTGTTCTGTAAAATACTTGAAATGAACACAGAGGATTAATTGCGTTTCCAACTCACATACAGAGCCATTGGCAATAAACAGAAACTGGATATACTCCTTTTTAGAATTTCTGCCAAAACCTTCCGCAATATTTGAAGGAATAGAGATGGCAGCTCTTCGCATCTGATCACTTAATGCATAGGTTTCTTCCTTAGGTAACTTTTTCACTATTTGGTACAAAGCTATTGTCATCTCCATAGCTTTCTGCCAAACAATCAAATCTTTATATGTATTAACCTTTGCCATCTATATTAAACACTACTACCTACTACCTACTACCTACTACCTACTACCTACTACCTACTACCTACTACCTTCTACCTACTACCTTCTACCTAATTACATATTCCCGTAATATCTTCTGCTGGCTTCCTCTTGGCGGGCTTGGGAGAAGCTGCTAACACGCTTCATGTAACCGATGACACGGGTCAGGTAGTCCACATTTTTGCTATGGCATTCGGGGCATTCGTGAAGATAACGCTTGTCGATATGACCGCAGTCGTTGCAAACCGTATTCGGAATGTTGAAAGTAAAGTAGTTGCAACCTTCCTGTGCAGCTATACGCAACAACTGACGATACTGAGCCTGTGACAAATGTTCTTCCAAATTGGCATGGAGAGCTGAACCACCTGTCAAATGGGAAATATAGCGGGAACCATGCAGTCTGAATTTGTCAATCAGGTTCAAGGATTCATCCTCTACCTTATAGAAATAGCTGTTGTAGCAGTCGCGAGGCACCTCATAGCCATCCTCGCGATCCCACTTGGCATGTTTCACGCCCACATTTTCGGCAGGAATCATTTCGCAGTTGAACATCAGTTCTTTAGTTCTATACTGATGATTATATTTCTCTATCAAGCCTAAGATTCCTTCAATAAAATGCTGATATTCTGGATTATCATTAATCGGAATACCCATATATTCAGCGGCTTCCACCAAACCATTGACACCTATGGTCAGATACTGGCGGTTGATAGCGATATAACCTGCATCGAACAAAGGCAGCATACCCTTGGTCTGCAAGTATTTAAGATTCTCATTATAAGCCGTTTGCACCTTATGCATCAAGTCAATCACCTCGCCCACGAACTGCAATTGAGGGATACTGTTTTTGTGTTCATACTGAATACAGCGGTTAATGTTGATGGTCAGCACGCTCTTGGAACCGGTTGAGACACCGCCCGCACCCAAAGTATAGCTAAAGCCGTTATCCTGAATCTCGTTACGCAGACGGCAGCAGCTACTCAGTGAGTCGGCATTGTCGCTGACATAAGTGAAGAACGAATGGCCGGCAGCATACATTTCGGCAGTGAAATCAGCATATTCGGTGTCCATGATATCGCCATCCTTGGACAGCAGGGCCATGGTTTCCACGGGGAAGGTCAAGACCGCACGGGTACGCTCAGCGTTGAACCAGCGCATAAAGCGTTTCTGCAGCCAGCTGAGAGACTCCCAAATGGGCTGGGTTGCGTCGGGGAAGCGGAACTCACCAAACAAGCTCTCAAAATAATAGCGGTCGTAATAGGCCACATTCCAGAACACCGACTGGAAGTTACGTGCACCCGTAGGCTGGTTGATGGAATACACCACCTGCTCGAAGCAGTCGGTAATCACCTTATCAATAGAACGTTGTTTAATTGACAGATCGACAATCTTATCCGTATTCAGATAATAATCATCCCCAAATTCCTTGCGGATAAAATAATCCATATACATCAGGAACTCAGGAGTAGCGCAGGCACCGCTCAACATGCTGGAGACCATGAACACCATATTGATGAAGCCACCACAATAGGACTTCAGGTTGGTGGGAGCCGAAGCATTGCCTCCGATGCTCTTGGTACCGCCCAGCAGCCAGGGGTACATGGTGATACTGGCACAATAATTGGCGATACTGGTTTCATCATTCTTATATATAAAATGATGATTTAATAAATACATATATTTATCAGCCACCTCTTTGCCATACATATCCTTAATCTTGTCGCACAACATACGGCGATTAAGACGGATAAAATTGGACTTGGGCAGTTCACCGATGAGGGTGGCAATATTTTTCTTCTCCACATTGGCGTTAGCGTCGTACTTGCTTCCGGTAGCGGCATTGGAGGCATTGCAATAATTGATGAGGAAGTCCAGTTTTTCTTTCACCTCACGATCTTCGTAATGACGCTGGCGATAAAGAATGTAGGATTTAGCCACTTCATAGTAGCGTTCCGCCATCAGGGCCACCTCCACCTGGTTTTGGATTTCCTCCACAGTAATACCATCATAAATCTTCAGGCGGCTCATCACATCGATCAGCACCTCTTGTGTGGCAAAACTATCCACCGAGAGAAACGCCTTAGAAATGGCATTTTTGATTTTGTCTGCGGAGAAAGGCTCCCGCTTGCCGTTCCTTTTAATAATATACAACTGGTCCATCATCGTATTGATAATAAGAATTTTAAAACCGCTCAGGGAGAAATGGCATGATTGCATCAGTTCTCAATTGCTCTTAATCCCGAAAGCATGAACACTGTGTTAAGGCAGGTCTTCTGGCTCGTCCCCATTTTCACGTCTTCCCAACCGAAAAGTCAGTGACTTGGTATGAAAATGCATTTTTTAGGACTTACAGCTACGGGTATAGCCGTTGATTTTCACAACGTTCCCTATTAATCTTGGCAGAACCCTAACGCTTGCAAAAATAAGACTTCATTTTGGATTTAAAAAGAAATAAGTCCAAAATTTATAAACATTCTTATCAACAAACAAATGAGAGATTATGCTAGACAATCCATGGATTAAGGAAATTTTTACAACATGGTTTCCATGCCAAATCGCATTTAAGTTCAACAAAAAAATGTATCTTTGCAAACGCAAGTGCAAAAACAAGGACAGAAATTGAAAAGTGGATATAATGACAGCAAAAAACAGAGCCGACCGGAATCGAACTTTGACCATTAGCAAGGAGGAAACAACTCATTTAGAGTCATTTATCAGTAATACCAAAGTCCTAAAAGGTCAGTTTCATGATGACTTGATTCTCAACGAGGATTTGTTCAACTGCATTGATTTTATCCCCAATGAATACTTTGATTTGATTATCATTGACCCGCCTTATAATCTTGACAAAAACTTCCATGGAAAGAAATTCTCTTCGATGGATGCCGAGACTTACGAGGACTATCTTCGCAGTTGGTTTTATAAGGTTTGTGACAAATTAAAAGCGGATGGTTCCTTGTATCTATGTGGTGACTGGAAATGTTCATCGTCCATGCAAAGAGTTATAGAAGAACGACTTACCGTTATCAACCGCATCACCTGGCAAAGGGAGAAAGGGCGTGGGGCCAAAGCCAATTGGAAAAACAGCATGGAGGACATCTGGTTTGCCGTCAAAGATCCTAAGCATTATTATTTTAATGTTGAGGCCGTCATGATAAGACGCAAAGTGTTGGCTCCCTATCGCGAAAATGGCAATCCCAAAGACTGGGAAGAGACCACTACTGGCAACTACCGAAACACCTGTCCTTCAAACTTTTGGGATGACATTAGTGTACCTTTCTGGTCGATGCCGGAGAACACCGACCACCCCACCCAGAAACCTGAAAAACTATATGCCAAGCTGATACTCGCTTCCAGCAAAGAAGGCGATAAGATTTTCGACCCGTTTGCAGGCAGCGGCACAACAGCAGTGGTGGCAAAAAAGCTGAATCGCCATTTCTGCACGGTGGAAATCAACAGAGAATACTGTCTGTGGACCGCCAAACGCTTGCTAATGGCCGAACAAGACACTGGCATTCAAGGCTATGCTGATGGAGTGTTTTGGGAAAGAAATAGCGGGAAGTGAGGATACAGGTTACAGGTTACAGGATTCAGGGGATAGGAGTTGACAGTTGAAAATTAAAAACTGAAAGTTTATAATTAGCGCATTAACTAATTTGCTAATTTGCTAATTAATTTGTATTTTTGCTCATTCAAAAAACCCTTTAAACCAAAATACTATGAGTTACAAAATTATCGATGTAGAAGGCATTGGCGATGTATACGCTGCCAAATTAACCGCTATTGGTATCAACACTGTTGAAGAACTGCTGGAAAAAGGCAAGAAACCCGCAGGTCGTGCCGAACTGGCCGAGAAGACTGGCATTTCTTCCAAACTGATTCTCACCTGGTGCAACCATGCCGACCTGATGCGCATCAATGGCGTTGGTCCTCAGTTCTCCGAATTACTGGAAGCTGCTGGTGTTGACACCGTGAAGGAATTCCGTCACCGTTCCGCCGAGAACTTATGTGCCAAGATGAACGAAATCAATGAAGCCAAACATTTGGTAGGCCGTGTTCCTGCTGTCACTGAATTGCAGAAAATGATTGACCAGGCCAAAGAAATGGAACCAATGATGGAATACTAAGAAACGGAAAGTTGAAAACTGAAAACTGAAAGTTATTTGGTTTCGATTATCTAAAAAGGAAGGGGCAGGTCTTGGGACTTGCCCTTTTTGTATTAGAGGATTTCGTCTAATACTTTCAGCACATGCTGGATTTTGTCCTCGAAGCAAATTTCCGCCTGGATTATTTGCAGAACAGGGTGTCCTTGCCACACTGCCAAGATGCGGTCATCCACATCGCGTGCCACTTCGACAGACTCGGAGCGGCACTTGTTGTTATATAGGGTATAGAAATCCTCCGCACCCTTGGCTGCGGTACAAATATGCAAAACGGCATCATAACGCTCGTTGCGCAACCGCTGTTCATCCATTCCGATATCGTCTTTGATATGCTGCCACACCTCAGAAGGCATGTAGGCGGCAGTATCCATGGTACCTCGATCACAAATCAGCAGGGCGGGCTTGCCGCAATTCTCCGCAATTCGCATCATGCTATCCTCCATCTGCAACTGGAATTGCAACTTAGATTCTTCTGTAATATACGATAGATGAGCGTCTTTAGTCAGAAAGTCGGCTCCGGCTTCGATGAACAGCGTGGCGGATTCCGGTAGCAAATAGACCGCATAGCCTTTCTCCTCAAACTTCTGTCTGATACGTTTCAGAATAGTTGATTTCCCTGCGCAGGGACCTCCGGTGAGTGCGATTCTTGTGACCATGCGTATTGCGTTTAGCGGTTATTTTGACATCAGTTTCTTGGCAAATTCGGTATTGGCGAAATGGCCTGGATGGCTGGCATAAATCTTTGCTTTCATAGGTTTGCCCAACAAATAAAGGTCTCCGACCAAATCCAGGAGTTTATGTCGTGCCGGCTCATTGGAATGATGCAACTCCACATTGTCCAGCACTCCATTTTCTGTAACTTTCAGATTTTTACGATTGAAGAAAGCACTCAGCTGATCCAAGACTTTCTGCTCCGGCATCTGGGCCACGAAAACGATGGCATTGTCCACATCGCCGCCCTTCACCAGATTATTGGCAATCAAGAATTGCAATTCATGCAGAAAGACAAAAGTCCTGCAATTGTAAATCTCCGGATAAAAACGGGTGATGTCGTTCAGTTCAGCTGTTTGGGTGGCCAACACCGCTGTTCCATAATCCACATCCACCTTCAGTTCAAAGCCATCGAAAGGCTCCACACGCAATTCTATCTGCTTTTCAGGAATAGAGAAAGTCATGGGTTCTTTCACCACAAAATACTCTCTTTCCTGCTGCTGCTCCACATAGCCAGCCTTTTGAAGTGCCTCCACATAAAAGCGGGCACTACCGTCTAAAATAGGTGTTTCTTCCGCATCGATATCCACAATAACATTGTCGATTTGAAGACCGGCAAGGGCCGCCATCAGATGTTCAATGGTGCGCACCTCAGCATCATTCTCTTTGATGGAAGTGCCACGGGAAGTGTCAAACACATTAGTGGCGAGGGCGTGAACTATCGGCTGTCCCAGCAGATCGATACGACGAAACAGCACACCTGTATTTTCGGGTGCAGGATTAAAAGTTACGGTTACATTTTTCCCAGTATGCAGGCCTCGGCCTGACAGGCTGACGGGGGTGGAGATGGTGTGGTTTTTCATGAGGTTACAGGTTTCAGTTAATAGGTTTAGTTGGGGGAGTTTCGCACTTCGTGCTCAAGGGGAGTCTCGCTTCGCTCAAGGGGAGTGCTACGCAGGGGAGTTTAATTAGCACATTAGCACATTAATAATTAGCACATTTACTAATTTACTAATTAACTAATTATCTAATTTGCTAATTTTTTGGAAGAGCTCGGGGAGTTTTTTGCGGTAGATTATGAGGCGACGTTCCTGGGTAATAGGAATGGCGGGACTACCGAGGTAGGCTTGTCCACCTTGCAGGGAGTTCGTCACGCCGGATTGGGCAGCCACGATGGTCTGGTCGCCAATGGTAATATGGCCAGCGACGCCCACCTGACCGGCAAAAATGCAATGCTTGCCGATTTTGGTAGAACCTGACACACCCGACTGAGCAGCAAAAGCACTACCCTCTCCCACTTCCACATTATGGGCAATCTGCACCAGATTATCAATTTTGGCATTCTTATGAATGATGGTTGAACCCATGGTGGCACGGTCGATGCAGGTATTGGCACCAATCTCCACATTGTCCTCGATTACCACATTGCCGATTTGCGGCACCTTGGTAAACTCGCCGTTTTGAGCAGCAAAGCCGAAGCCGTCGGCACCGATAACTGTGCCTGCGTGGATGATGCAATCGTTACCCACCACACACTCGGCATAGATTTTCACACCAGCGTTCAGCACCGTATCATGACCCACTTTCACATTGTCGCCGAGGCACACATGCGGGAAAATCTTGGTATTGTCGCCAACCACCACATTCTCGCCGATGCTGGCGAACTCGCCGATATAGACATTCTGTCCAATTTTAGCGGATTCAGCAACGCAAGCCATTTTGGAGATGCCCACTTTGCTGTTTTTCTTCATCTGGTTGTAGAAATCCAACAATTTAGCGAAGGCGAAATAAGAGTTCTCCACTCGCAGCAAGGTGCAGGGAACAGGCTTTTCGGGCACAAAATCGTTGTTGACTATAGCGGCGGTAGCCTTTGTTTCATAAATATAATGTGTGTATTTCGGATTGGCCAGGAAAGTCAGTCCTCCTTCAAAACCGGCTTCAATTTTGCAAACGGTTTTAATTTTTGCCTGAGCGTCACCCTCGATGGTAGCGGAAATGACTTCGGCAATTTGAGCAACAGTAAATTCCATAATTTTCAAGTTTAACATGCAAAATTACGATAATTTATGCAGTAGAATCCAATTAATCTTAACGGCATCTATTAAAAAAAGTTAATAAAAAACACAAAACACTGATTATCAGAAGCAAATAAAAAATCAAAAAAGATGGACTTGGGGTGCTTGTCGGAATGAAAAAAAGTTGTATCTTTGCAGCCGATTTCAGAAATGAACCAAACGGAAAGGTGGGTGAGTGGCTGAAACCAACAGTTTGCTAAACTGTCGTAGGGGTAACCCTACCGCGAGTTCGAATCTCGCCCT
>JAEEGH010011691.1_pt1 | contig 19859 bp, 18 predicted proteins | sample 9134181 | NCBI WGS metagenome assembly JAEEGH01 (sample SAMN16246544, study PRJNA631951) | gut metagenome | biome: gut microbiome; feature: rumen; material: DP-attached | host: Bos | place: Iran: Karaj | collected 2018-10 | reverse complement strand
AGAGGACCGAGGCCTACATCCAGGAGATCGTCGAGGAGACCTGCCCCAACATGTGCGCCATAGTCGGCGGCCCGCTCGCTGCCAGACTCATATCACTCTCGGGCGGGCTCGAGAGGCTCTCCACCCTGCCTTCATCGACAGTCCAGCTCCTCGGAGCGGAGAAGGCCATGTTCAGGCACCTGAAATCTGGCAAGAGGCCTCCAAAGCACGGAGTCATTTATCAGCATCCCGAGGTGCACAAGGCCCCATACTGGCAGAGAGGAAACATCGCCCGTGCTCTGGCCGGGAAGATCCTCATCGCCGCTAAGGTAGACCAGTATCACGGCGAATTCTGCGGGGACAGACTGAACGAGGAGTTCATGGCCAGGGTTGAAGACATCAAGCGCAGGTACCCAGAGGCTCCCAAGAAACCCCAGAAGAAGAACAAGCCCAGGAACAGGGGAAAGCCTAGAAGACGCTGATTTACTTACTATTCTTCACGAACAATGGTATGTTAGCGATAGCGTCAGGCGGTTACTTACCAAAAACTACAGGGAATGGGATGTAACGTTCGGAACTGCAAATAGTCAACCGTCTTACACAATTGCACGCGTCTTTCTAAATATTATTATAAAGACAATCGCCATAGTCCCTGCCAGATAACATGAGGTCAGTAAACGTTTACGGCTTGCATGTGTTCGCTTCCAAGAGGGAAGTGAACTTCCGGCCATGAGAGTCGGATCGAATATTTCCAAAGGATAGTGAAACCAATGTGGGAGATGAAAGAGATCAGAGAGCTGAAAGAGGGAAGGTATGTCAACGTTGACGAGGAGCCTTGTAAGATCGTCAAGATTACGACATCCAAGCCCGGAAAGCACGGATCCGCAAAGGCGAACATCGATGCAGTCAGCATCTTCACCGGCGCAAAGAAATCCATCGTTGGACCTGTCAGCACAAAAGTTCAGGTCCCCATGATCGACAAGAGGAAGGGACAGATCCTGTCCATCACCGGAGACGAGGCACTCGTCATGGATCTCGAGACCTTCGAGAACCTCTCCATCGTTATGAACTCCGACGCGGAGCAGAAGATCGAGGAAGGAGCAGAAGTTCTGTACCTCGTCGCGATGGGCAGATACAAGTTCATGTGAGGACTGGTAAAATATCATACGGACTCGGATATGCGGGAGCGGACTCGGAATACGAGGACGCTGACATCGTCATATTCGGAGTCCAGTATGACCATACCGCCTGCTTCAAAGCGGGCGCAAGGGAGGGACCCACCGCCATCAGGCGGGCCTCCTATAATTTTGAAGAGATTCATTTCGAGCACGGCGTCCATCAGGAACTGCCTGCGATATGCGATTACGGGAACGTCGACGACTTCGTCATGCCCGAGGACATGGTACAGGAAGTCGATTTCGCGGTCGGACCTGCCATCAGGGACGGCAAGTTCCCGATCACCATCGGCGGAGAGCATTCTGTGAACATCCCCGTCGTGAAGAACTTCAACGCAGATGACATAGCGGTGATATCCATCGATGCCCACCTGGATTCCAGGGACGAGTATCTCGGAACACCCCTCAGCCATGCCTGCATCATGAGGCGTGCGGCAGACCATGTCGGTGTGGAGAACACCTACGTTCTGGGATGCCGCGCCATCGGAGAGGAGGAGCTGGACAGGGACGACGTGATCCCGTTCATCAGTGCCTATGACATCTTCGACAACGGCATCGAATGGGCGATAAAGAAGGCCCTCGACAGCGTCAAACACGAACACATCTACCTGACGATAGACATCGACGGCATAGACCCTGCTTATGCTCCGGGTACCGGAACTCCGGAGCCCTTCGGTCTGCACCCCTACGATGTCAAGAAGATCATCAACGCAGTGGGCGACAGGCTTGTCGGTTTCGATGTATGCGAAGTGTGCCCTCCGGCGGACCCCGCAGGAATAACATCGATACTTGCCGCCAGACTCATCAACGAAGCGGTTGCGGTCCACGCCAAGAATCTCAGGCAGTGAACTTACAGGTTCGAAAGCTTATTGATCGTCTCTTTCACGCAGACGTCAGCCTCTTCCTTCGACCTTGCCTGTGAATAGATCTTGACCGTACCTGCGACATTGGACTGCCTTACGAGCACCCATCCTCCGTCGCGGAACACCTTCACTCCGTCGGTGAGGTCCATGTTGAACCCGTCGTAGGAGGCCTTGAACTTCTTGAGAAGATCGGGAACTCTATCCAGAGGATAATCCATGGAACCCCTGGAGATGTAGTAGTCGGGGAAGTCCTTAATCAGCTGTGCCAGAGGGCCTTCCTTGGCTATTATGGCGAGCATCCTCACCATGGCCTCGATGGAATCGCATGTACAGAATGGTCCAGGGATGACGATGCATCCGAATATGTCTCCGCCCAGTACCGCCTGGTTCTCCTGAACCTTCCTTACGACGGTCTGCTCACCTATCGTACAGTGGATCACAAGACCTCCGTTCTGAGTGACGACATCCTCCATAAGGGTCGATGAATTGATCGGCATGACGACCTTTCCCTTGTTCTCTGCCAAGATGGACTTGACGAGCACCGCAAAGGACTTGTCTCCCTGTACGGGATCACCGTCGGCAGTGGTGAACAGACAGTGGTCCGCATCCATCTCCAGAGCGACACCGAGATCCAATTCTTGGCTTTTCACCACATGGCCCAGCTTGATGAGCCTGGTGCCGTCCATGACGGATGTGTCCCCGCCTATGAAGATACAGTCCACGGACAGCCTCATGAGGATGCTGTTGACTATGTTCGCCACGACACTGTTACGGCAATCCAGACAGATCTTAAGATTTGCATCCCTGATCATATCCTCGTCGACCTCGGACAGGATGTAGTCGATGTACTTCTCCCTGAAATCCGCCACGAGATAGGACTCGCCGACCTGAAGGCCGGGGACCTGCGTGTTGTTGGCCATTATCTTCTCGATGGTGTACTCGTCAAAGATGGGATCCTCGATACCGTTGGCCTTCATCACCCTGAACCCGTTGATCTCCAAGCGGGCGAAGGATGCGGTGATAGTCACCCCTCCCTTGACCTCCGGATGGGAGACCATGTAGAACTGCATCAGGGGAGTGGGAACGGAACCGAGATCGTGGACGTCGCATCCGACCGACATTATACCGGCCAAGAGTGCGCTCTTGAGCATGATGTTGGAGTTCCTTCCGTCCATCGCGACCGCAATCGGGGAACCGTAAATCGTTCCCAGGGTTTTGCCCAGCTTAAGGGCGAACTCTACATCCAGACCATCATTGACGGTGCCTTTGACGGTGTTACTTCCAGCGATCAGGTACATTGGAACAGCCTTGTGCCGCCTACCAGCCCTTTACAATAATACGGGCCGATATATCGACTGGAGTCCGAACTGAATCGTCCAATATATACCTTAGGAAGACGGACGGTCAGTTGTAACCGCCGATTGATGGGAACATCATTCCTTGCCGGGCTCTTCTTGCAGGTTGGTGGCCCTCTCCTTGATCCATTTCTTGATGTCGGTGGGCCTGGTGCTGCCGATGCCGAAATACTCCGCGAACTTCTTGGTGGTGGTCAGTTCCCAGGTGTTCCCGGCCCTCTTCTTGGCGACGAAGTCCATGTCCACGAGGGTGTGAACATCGTCGTACACGCGGGGCCCGCGCAGCTCCAGGAGCTTGGACTGGAGCACAGGCTGATAGTATGCGATGGCGGTCAGGGTGCGCAGTGCGCCTCCGGAGAGTTCCGCTTTGGCGAAGGTGCCGGTCACTTCGGTGTACTCGGGTCTGAGCATCATCCTGTACTCGGTACCTATCTTGGCGATCTGGATTGCGGAATCCCTCTCCTCGTATTCCCTGCGCAGGTCCAGGATGGCGGTCCTGACCTCCTCGACAGGGAATCCTGTCTTTGCCGCGATATCGGATATGCGGAGGGTCTCGGAACTGGAGTAGAGCGCCGCCTCGACTGCTCCCTTGACGTTCACGTCACATCACCGCTTCGATGCGTCCCGTGCTGTCCTCGATGGTGCCTGATGCACCCTCGGTGACGATCTCCACGAAGATGTCCCCGTAGGGCAGGGTCTCCTGCCATACATCGAGACGTCCTACCCTTACCAGGTGCAGTATGGATACGAATGTCTTGAGGTTCTCCTTCAGGTCGTTGGTGTACAGGTCCTCGATGCATATCTGGCCCATACCGAGCTTCTGGATCCTCTCCCAGACCTCCTCGACGTCCCTCTGGTCGTCCTCCTCGTGAGCCTTGTTGTCGAACTTGGAGGGCTCCTTCGCCTTGAGCTCGCGCCTTACGCGCTCCCTCTCCTGCTGGACCTCGATCTCCTCCCTGGCCTCCTCGAAGGCGTCTATGAGCTCGTACATGGTGACCGGGCGCATCGGCTCCCTCTGGAATGCTCCGGTGAGCACGACCTCGGGAACGACCATGTCGTCCTCGCTCTCGTAGAAGAAGCTGTCGTCGATGTCCATCTCGAAGTCCTGGACAGGGGGTTCCGACCTGACCCTGGTGGAATCCGACTGCATCCTGAGGATCTTCCATGCCATCAGCATCAGCTTTCCGGCCACGATCATGTCGAAGGAATCGGCCACCACCTTGTTGTTGTACAGTCTCACGAACTCCGACAGGTCGATCTCCCAGGGGTCGATCCCGTTCTCCAGCACCAGGCTGAATACGGACCTGATGGCCTCGTCGACCGGGTCGGGGAGCTTCTCCCCGGACTCCGCCTTCGACAGGATGTCCATGTATCCGCCTATCCTCTGATAGGTCTCGGTGTTCTCGCTCATTGCCTTGTGGAACAGCAGGTGCTGCTCCAAGTCCTCAATCCTAATGTTCCCATCCATTTCAGATCGCCTCTTTGTCGTTTACAGCCTCTTCCTCGTATCTCGAGACTTCAGCCAGATCGGGCTGTATTATGATCTTGCTGATTCCCGTAGGTGGCCTGGTTACCCCGATCAGCTGATCGGCGACCGCTAACGCGACCTTCCTCAGGGACACCTGAATGAACTGTGCCTTCTGCGAACTCTCCTTCACCCTCTGGGCAACCATCTCGGAGTTGACCGAGTCCAGGAACATGTCGACCTCGTCCAGCACGTAGAAGGGCGAGGGCTGGTATTCCTGGATGGCGAAGATGAATGACAGTGCTGTGAGCGACTTCTCTCCTCCGGAGAGAGCCTCCAGCCTCAGGAGCTTTCCGTTCCTGGGCTTGGCATTGATTATCAGACCGCCGTTGAACGGGTCATCCTCGTCCTCCAGCGCCATGTACGCCTCTCCTCCGCCGGAGAGCTGTGCGTAGATCTTCTTGAAATTCTCGTCGACCGCCCTGTAGGACTCCATGAACAGGCCCTTCTTCTTGGCCGTGAGGGAATCCGTCAGCGATGTCAGGTCGGCGATGTTCTTGTTGAGGGCCATGACCTGCTCGTTGAGCATGTCGAGACGGGCCTTCTTCTCCTCGTAGTCCTCGATGGCGCGCAGGTTGACGTTTCCTAGCTTCTCCAGTGAGGACTCGCAGTTCCTGATGGTGCGCCTGATCTCCTCCTCGGAGGGTATGGGCTGGGCCACCTCGAACGTTATGGCATCGACCTCGGCCTGGTATTGGGTGATCTCCTGCATGATGATGCCCAGCTGTGCGGAGAACCTCTGGACGGATGCGTTGGTGTTCTCGATGGAGGTCGCCTTCTCCCTGACCTGGTTCTCGAACTCGTACATCTCGGCCACGAGACCGTCCTTCTTGTCGCGGAGGTTGGTCAGACCGCTCTCCATCTCCGCCTCTATGGCGCGGAGAGCATCGAGGTCCACCTTGAGGCGGTTCATCTCCGCGGTGTTCTCCTCGATGGTCCTGTATCCCTCCTCGATGTCCTTTATGACGGCATCGAGCTGTATCTGGGTGGACTCGTTCTGCTTCCTGTATCCGACGATCTCGGTATCTACTCCCCCGATCTGCAGCTTCAGCTCGGATATGGCCTCGGTGAGCTTGTGGAGAGTATCCCTGACCTTCTGTATCCTGTTCTGCAGGTCGGCCGGAGCGATCTCGGCGATACGGTCCTTGACCCTGTTCTTCTGGTCGGTGTAGAGCGTCATGCGCTCCGTGAGCATGGTGAAGACCTTCCTGGTCTCCGCCAGTTCCGAATCTGCTGCGGCCACCTTGGTCCTGGCGTCCTGAAGGTCCTTCTGGGCATCCTTCTTGGACTTCTCCAGCTCCGTGATCCTCGCCTTGAGACCTGCGACCTTCTCCCTCTGCTCCATTCCAGCAGTGGAGTTCGCCCTCATCTCGTCGTCGGCGGAGCGGATCTCGTCGCGCACCTTCCTGAGCTCCTGCCTCACGTTGTCCAGGGCATCGGATGCCTTCCTGAGCTTCTCGCCCAGCTCCGTGAGCTTGTCCTCGGAGGCCGCACCGAACTTCATCAGCTTCTGCTGGTTGATGGTACCTCCGACCATTGCTCCGGATGCCTCTATGAGCTCTCCGGCCTTGGTGACTATCCTGATCCCGCCCATAATCCTGCGGGCGGTGTCCATATCCTTGACGACCAATGTGTCCCCGAGGACGTACCAGAATGCGTTGTAGTACTTCTGGTTGAAATCTATGAGGTCTATCGCATAGCCCTCCGAGTCCTTCTCGCTCATGATGGCCTTCGCCCTCGGCTTTCCGCCCATCATCTTCGTGAGAGGGAGGAATGTGACCCTTCCGAGCCTCTCCTTCTTCAGGTATGCTATGGCATCCGCCGCGACCTGGTCATCGTCCACGACGACGGCCTGCATCTTTCCTCCGGCGGCAACTGACAGTGCTGTCTCGAACCCGGGATCGACGGTGGCCAGCTCCTGGATCGTACCGTGGATGCCGGGCATCTCTCCCCTGTTCCTCAGGGCCAGTATTGCCTCGACGGCCATGCTTCCCTGGTTCATCCTCTCGGAGACCTTCTTCTCGGCCTGGAGAGCCTTGTACTCCTCGTCCACTTTCCTGTAGACTGCGTTGAGCTCGGACTCCTGCTTCTCCAGCTCGGACTCCTTCTTCCTAGCCTCCAATATCTTCTGGCCGTAGTCCTCCAGACTCGGCCCGGCCTCCGCCTTGATCTGATCAAGGCTCCATTTGGCATCCTTGATCTCGAAATCGATGTTCTGAATCCTCTCGTCCAGAGCGGCCACGTTCCTGTGGGCCTCCTCCGATGCGGTCTCCGCCTTGGAGAACTTGCCCTGGGCATCCAACAGGTCGTTGGAGCATTCCTCGGCGTCGGCCTCGATCTTCGCCAGACGGTCCTGGAGCTCCTTCTGCTCCCCACCTGAACTGGAGATCATGTCGGATATCTTGCACTCCTCCTCGGACTGGACATCCTTGTCCCTCTCGGCCTGGAAGAGCTTGATCTCAAGGTCCTTCTTGTTCTCCTCGAGGGAGACTATGCTCCTCTCGTTCTCGGATATGCGCTCCTCGAAGTTCTTCCTGAAGGTCTTGTTCTCCTCGATCTTCTCCTCTGTGAACTCCACCTTGTCCTTCTTGGTGGCGTATGCGACCTTCACATCCTCGATCTTCTTCTTGAGCTCGGTGTACTCGGGGCCGGCCTTCGCGGCGATCTCCAGTTCAACGTCTGCGATCTCCTGTTTCTTACCGTCCCTCTTCTGCTCCAGTTCAGCCTTCTCCGCTGAGAACTTCTGGATGTTCGAATTAAGCTTTGTGATCTGTTCGGATGTCGCATCGTACGATGCCTTGGCCATCTGCAGCTTCCTGTGGGAATACTGGGCCTTGGCCATGTCCAACGTGTCCTTGAGCTCCACGTACTTCTCCGCCGCCTCACGGTCCTTCTCCAGTTTCTTGACGTCCTCGGTGAGCCCACCGACGACGATGTTGATCCTTTCGAGGTTGGCGTTGGCCTCGTTCTTCTCGGCCTGTGCCTTCTCGATATCCGCATCGAAACTGGCGATCCCTGAGATGCTGTCTAAGATGCCCCTCCTCTGCGTGTTGCCCATCTGGACGATCTGGGTGACGTCTCCCTGCTGGACCAGGTTGTATCCTTCCGCGCTGATCCTTGCCTTGGTGAGCAGGTTGTCGAACTCAGTGAGCGTGGACTTCTGATCGTTGATGTAGAAATATGAGTTGTAATCCTGTCCGTTGTCGGACATCTTGATGTAACGGGTGAGCCTGACCTCGTCCGCATCCCAGGGCATGATACGGTCCCTGTTGTCGAAGACGAGTGAGACTTTCATGAAGGATGCTTTGTTCTTGCTCCGTCCCCCATCGAAGATGAGGTCGGTGAGTCTGCCGGCACGGACGGCCTTGGGGCTCTTCGGTCCGAGAACGAAGAGGATGGCGTCGGTGATGTTCGATTTACCTGAACCGTTGGGTCCGGTGACCGCGGTGTAACCTTCCATCAGCGGTACTACTACCTTCCCACCGAATGATTTGAAATTCTCCATCTCGACCGTCTTTAAGTGCATCCATTCCCCCCATCGGAGGACAACCGCTTCAGCAGCTGCATCCCTTTGTCGTGCGTCACTCGCTAGCGCGTGCATCCGAACGCTCGCGCGCACATTAAGATAATATGCGCAATTAAATATATAAATGGGTGGAGGAAAGAACGTCCTTTGGCTCATTCCAGCAAGGAAGGAATATCCGCTACCGAATCCAACACGTGCGTCGGGACCACGTCCGAGCCTTCGAGATCTCCTCTGCTCGTCTCTCCGGATAGCACGAGGATCGTGGCAGTACCGGCGAGATTGCCCATCCTGATATCGGTGTAAAGACGGTCGCCCACCATGACGGTGCCCTTGGGATCCACTCCCATCTCGCGGGCGGCCATCTCGAGCATCAGCCTGCTCGGTTTCCCGATGACCACTGCGGTAGTCTGGCACATCTGCTCGAACAGCCTTATGAAAGGTCCGATATCGATGTCATAATCGGTCTCCGTAGGACAGACATCGTCGGGATGGGTGGCGATGAGTTCCGCCCCCTTGCAGAGCGCCTTGTACGCCTTGTTGATCTTGTCGTAATCGATGGTGCGGTCGAATGTGAGGTAAACTATGTCGGGATCCTCCTCGACCACGTTGATGCCTGCGGACCTGACCTCCTCGATCACATCCGGGGCACCCACCACATACACCCTTTTACCTGGACGCTCCGAGAGCACGAACCTGATGGTCGCTATGTTGGACGTCAGCACGTTCTCGATCGAGACGTCGAAGCCCATACGGACCAGTTTGTTGTAGTAGTAATCCCTGGAATGGGATGAGTTGTTGGTAAGGAACACGAAAGGTATGCCTTTGGCCTTGAGAGCGGCGATGAAATCTGTCGCTCCGGGAATGAGGTCCCCGCCCTTGTACACCGTACCGTCCATGTCTATCATGAATCCCGAATATCTCATCTTAGCATCCCTCCAACCATCTCGATGGTCCTGCGCAGCTCCTCGCGGGAGGTCTTGTTGTAGATCGTGGCCGCGGGGTGGAATGTCGGGATGAACTTAACATCCCTGTCCCTCACGCGTATTGTGGTGGGGATGTTGACGATCTCGTCCATCTTTCCCTCGTAGCCCATGAGGTCCCTGCATGCCGATTTCCCCAATCCTATGACGACCTCGGCATCGTAGAGCTCCGATTCTAGGAACGGCCTGCACGCCTTCATCTCCTCATGTGTCGGATCCCTGTTTCCAGGCGGCCTGCATTTGACCGTATTCGTTATCAGGACGTCCGAACGGGAGAATCCCGCATCCTTCATCATGCCTTCCAAGATCTTGCCTGAACGGCCCACGAAGGGCCTTCCCTCGTTGTCCTCGTTCTCTCCCGGAGCCTCGCCCACGAACACTATGCCCGTGTCATACGTACCGTCGGGGAGCACGATGTTCGTGCGTCCCTCGCACAGCCCGCACAGGCGGCAGTCTGGTTCGGGCCTCATTTCTTTTCCTTCAAGATCTCTGATGCCTTCACCAGGGACAGGAACTTGACGCCTATCTCGGCGTAGTTCTCCTCTCCGCCGCTCTCGCGGTCGATGACGGACATCGCGGTGTCCACGACGGCCCCGTTCTCGCGGAGGGTCTTGATAGCGGCGATGCTCGATCCTGCGGTGGTGACGACATCCTCGACGACAAGGACCTTGTCCCCGGGGTTGAGGTCTCCCTCTATGAGCTTCCCGGTACCGTGGTCCTTCTTCTCCTTGCGGACCATGACATACGGGATGCCTGTAGCCAAGGACAATGCCGCAGCCAACGGAACGGATCCGAGTACGACCCCTGCGATCCTGTCGGGACGGAGGTTCTCGTCCTGCATCTTCTCCGCCATGAGAATGGAGATCATGTAGAGCACCTTGGGATTCGTGCTCGCCTTCTTGATATCGATGTAGTATTCGCTCTTGGCACCGGATGCCAATGTGAAGTCCCCGAACTGGAGTGCTCCACAGTCCCTCAATGCTGTTGTCAATTCGCTCATTTGAATCACCACGGCTCCTTCTTGAGCCCCAATTTGAAACCGATTATGTTCGTTATGCGGTGCACGGCGAACATGATCACCAATATGAATATCAGGGCGGCCAGATGCCATCCCTCGATGTAATTCGCGTAGACCCAATCCGGGAAGAAAAGGGCCGTGATCAGGAAAGCCCCTGCCACGAAGTCGTACTGGTCGAGGATGGGCGCCTTCTGTCCCCTCTCCATTCCGAGCCTCCTCTTGATGAACGCTCCCGTCAGGTCTCCGAGCAGGGATCCGAACGCCAGGCATATCAAGACGCCCAGATTGCTCCAGTACGGTCCGTATCCTCCGTCGTCCCCCACTCCGAAAAGGTTGTTGATGCCTATGATTAGGAAACCGAGCAGGACACCTGTCAGTGCCCCTCCGAAGAATCCTCCCCAGGACTTACCGTCCCCGAATATCCTCTTGCCCTTCCAGGTCTTTCCAAAATCGATCTTGGTCTTTGACATCTTTCCGAAGAATACGGCGGTGGTGTTCGGTATCATCGCCGGGAGGAAAAGCCAAATTCCGAAGAACATGATTCCAATTACTTCTAGGACATCCATAGGCGTACCTTCTGACTCGATATCGGATTCTCATAATAATGGGTATCGTTTTTCTATCCCTTCGTCGATGATGTGAACATGCTCGTATTGGACAGTTCCGCATTCTTTTCGATGGATGCCCTTCCCCAGGAGGACCATGTATGCCCTCCGGGCGTCATCAGGGAACTGCAGAAGTACGAGGATCCCCGCCTCGCTCTCTGGGGCGACATGGTGCATGTGTCGGAGTGCTCTCAGGAGTCTCTCTCAAGGGTCGAGGAAGCGGCCAAGAAGAGCGGTGACCTGGGCAGGCTCTCCCCGGTGGACATGACCGTGCTGGCACTTGCTCTGGACGTCAACGGGACCATTTGGTCGGACGACTACTCGATACAGAACGTCGCTAAGATCATGGGCATAGGTTTCAAGCCCGTCGGGATGAAGGGGATAGAGAAGGTCGTCAAGTGGAATTACAAGTGCATCGGGTGCGGGAAATGGTTCAAGGAGAAGTATCCCGACTGCCCGATATGCGGTTCCCCAATGAAGGCATGCAGGAAGAAATGATCACGGGAAGATCCTCTTGCACCTGATGAGATTGCCCATCCTGCGCTTTCCGAGAATTCCCATGCACATCTTTGTTGTGAAATCAGACCTGAATGCGAACGTGTCCGCGAGCTTCTTGTTGAATGCGGCCAGTTTGAGGGGCTTCTCCATGATGTCCCTCCACTCGGTCTCGTATGCCTGAAGAGATGTGCCGTTGTTGATGTTATCTGCAGCGACGTTACCGCAGATACGGCCTGCTATCATGGCGAGCGGGATCCCTCCTCCGTTGACGGAGATGACCTGTCCTGCAGCATCTCCGACGACCATTCCGTTTCCGGATACCGTCTTTGGGATCGGTCCCTCGCTGGGAACGTACTTCCCTTGTACCTTGGTGACGGGTTCGAGACCGTTCTTGTCGACGAACTTATCGAAATATGCCCTCAGTGTGCCGTTCGAGAACTTGGGGGACATACCTACTCCGATGTTGGCGCGTCCGTCTTTGGGGATGATCCATCCGTATGCCCCGGGAGCGATTCCGCCGAAAAACATCTGCGTATGGTTGCCGTAATCTCCCTTGACCTGTGCGGTCATCGCGGGATAGGGGTTCCTGTTCTTCTGGAGCCCCAGATTCCTTGCGACCATGGATCCGGGTCCGTCCGCACCTATGATGACCTTGTACTTGATGTCGCCCTTGCTTGTCCTGGCCACGCCGTCCTCGATCTTCTGGAATGCATGGTCGGTACTAAGAACTGCACCCTCTTCCTGGGCGCGCTTGGCGAGATACTGGTCGAATCTGTCCCTGTCGGTAGTGTATCCGTTGAAATCCAATACGGTGACCTTCCCGTCGGGGTTTATGAGGTCTATGCCGACTGTGTTCAGGCAACGGAGCTCCTCCGGGATGTCGAAAAGAGAATCCATGTCCTTCAGCTTGGGGAACATGTTCAGGATTTCCTCGTCGGATGGCATGAACTCGCCGCATCTGACGGGAACTCCCACTGTGGGGCGTCTCTCCAGGAACATGACGCTGGCGCCTTTCATCGCCGCATATCTTGCAGCGACGCTCCCCGCCGGTCCAGAACCTACTATGAGAACATCGACCTCGTCCATGTTATCCCTCAGATGGTCTGCAGAAACTCCTTCAGAGCTGCTTTGTATTCAGAATCGGGAAGCTCATCAATGATGTCTGACGCATTCTTCTTGCATACTTCTATGGCCTGCTCGCATTTGGAGATTGTCTCGGAACCTTTTATCAGGTCAGCTACTGCCTTGGCCTGCTTCGGATCGAGGTTCTCATTCGTGTAAGCGTCCCTGACCTTCTGTCCGATGGATGCGTCATTCATGGCGTGATAGAGCGCCAGGGTGGGGTATCCTGTGACCAGTGTATGGCAGAGAGGCTTCTCTCCATCGATGCCGAACAAATCGTCCATATCGCTGCGGATCTGGACTGCCGAACCTATGTGCATTCCGCACTCCCTCATCTTTGCAAGGGCGTCCTCTCCGGCACCTGCCTGGTTGGCCGCACTCTCCATTATGATCTGGAATTCGATCGCACTCTTCCTCTTCATCAGATCCCATACATCCTCCTCAGAGATCTCGGGATCACGCATCCTGTCGGTCAGATCGAAGATGGCGTTGCTGATGGTGGCCGATGCCTGCATCATGTAGGGAACAGCCTTGGGGGAGTGCGAATATGCTTGGCGGAATCCCATGACATACATGAAATCCCCGGCTACTATAACCTTGGTGGTGGAGGGCTCCTTTCCGAAGAGTTTCTTCTTCCTGCCGGGAAGGACCTTTCCGTTGGAATCGATCCTGTCATGCAGGTGAAGACCGTCGAAGGATGCCTCGAAACAAATGGCATTCGCCACTGCCTCTGAAGCGGTCTTGCCTCCATTCGCATAGTATGTTAGAACGCTTATCGCTGGCCTGACCTCGTGGTAGCGGGAGTTTAGAGCGTTCTCGCACATCTCGTTAAGTTCGGGATACGAGGACCTTACTCCCTTCCTGATCATCTCGTCGATGGATGCCATTTCTTCATCCACGACAGAATACCAGCTCTGAGCCATTGTTGCAGTATCATCGTGCCGTACTTAATAATTTGGAGATTCCAGCGACGGCCTATTCAGATGATAATGAAGAAGAGAAGTAAGAGGTTTGGGAAAAGGTTTAGTGGACTGTCACTTAAAACAGGAACAGCGTCGCGTCCTCGCAGAATCCGTAGATCAGGTCAGGGTATACTCCGAGAACGATGACGAACACCAGACAGATGACGATCGCGACGGTGAAGATCGTGGGGATCTTGACCTTCTCGGTCGACTCTCCTTTCTCGATGTACATGGCCTTGACCACTCTTGCGTAATAGTACAGCGAAATCGCGGAGTTCAGGATGGCAACGAATGCCAGCCAGATCCAGGTTCCGTCAGCCTCTCCGGGGGTTCCCACGGCGGAAGCGAACAGGAAGAACTTGGATGTGAATCCTGCGAGCGGGGGTATTCCTGCCAATGAGAACAGGAACAGCATCATCGCTGCAGCAAGGAAGGGTGCTCTCTTTGCGAGTCCTCTGTAATCAGAGATCTTCTCGCCGATACCGGCACAGATGAGTCCTCCGACGATGAGGAAGGCTCCTCCCTTCATGAACACGTGGGTGAACATGTGGAAGATACCTGCCGCCTCTGCCTGAGGTGTCATGACCGCCAGGATGATCAGGATGTATCCTGCCTGTGCGATCGATGAGTAGGCCAACATCCTCTTGATGTTGCTCTGTGCGATTGCGACGACGTTTCCGACGGTCATTGTGATGGCCGCGAGAACCGCGAAGATGTACTGTACCGTCAGTCCGGCGATGTCGCCGACTGCAGATGAGAGGATGAACATCGCCATGAAGACCTGGATGAACACTGCCAGACCCATCTTCTTCGATCCTGTTGCCAGGAACATTGATACGGGTGTGGCCGCTCCCTCGTACACATCGGGTGCCCACATGTGGAAGGGCACTGCTGCGATCTTGAAACCGTAACCGGCGATCATACAGATTATTCCGACTGCAAATGCCCAGGAGAATCCATCCGATGCCGCAACGAATATTGCGAGTCTGTCGATATCGAGGGAACCTCCTACTCCGTAGACCATCGAGATACCGTACAGGGTCAGTGCAGTGGACATTCCTCCGATGATGGCGTACTTGACCGCTGCCTCGGAAGCTCTGCCGTCCCTCCTCTTCAGTGCGACGAGCGCATATGAGGAGATACTGGTAAGCTCGACTCCGACGAAGATCGTGAGCAGACTGCTGGAGCCTGCCACGAACAGCATACCGAGTGTTGCACCGAAGAGCAGTGCGTAGTATGCTCCGGAGTGGTTCTTGGTGGTCTCCGTGCTCACGTTGGAGACGAGGACGACCAGGAACAGCACGATCAGGAAGAGCATGCTCATCAGTGTGGTGTATGTGTTCAGCCTGACACCGAGATACTCTCCGGTGACATCGTTGGTCAGCAGGATGACATCGGCAAAGAAGGCCAACAGAACGAAGACGAGGGCGAGAGCCCAGGTCACTGTGTGCTTCTTGATGAACATCTGCACTCCGGGCATGATCAATGCGCCGATGAGCAGGAAGAACATGGCCGCCATAGGGGTCAGGTCTCCGAATATACTAGATATGATATCAGCTGCCATTTCAAATCACCCCGAAGAGAGCGTCGACATAGGGGTCGAGGAACTGAAGTGCCGCGTCAGGCCATACTCCGAAGAGTGCGACAAGGATTGCGAGCACGAGCAGGACCGCGAACTCATAGTGTCCGACGTCGTGTGCTTTGTTGAGATCGATCTTGGTGGTCTCAGGTCCGAACAGGGTCCTCTGCATGGCCCACAGGTAGTATCCTGCGGTGAGCATGAGGGACAGCATACAGAACAGGATCATCCAGATCACATCGTTCTCGAGGATGAACTCGTAGAACGCCATGATGACAGGGAACTCTCCCCAGAATCCTACGAGTCCGGGAAGTCCGAGGGATGCCATGAATGCGATCATCATGAATGTCGCGTATACGGGCATCCTTCCTGCCAATCCTCCGAGGAGGGGGATCTCTCTGGTTCCGACCTTGTGTCCGGTCATACCGCAGACCATGAACAGCATTGCTGTGATGAGTCCGTGTGCGAACATCTGGAACACTGCGAAGGTTATTCCGGCGTCGGACAGACATCCGATACCGAGCATGACCATTCCCATGTGGCTGATTGACGAGAACGCGACCATCTTCTTGAGGTCGGTCTGTGCGATACATCCGTATGCACCGTAGATGATGGATATCAGCGCGATGACGATGATGACCCACTGCCAGTAGGATGCTGCGTCGGGCAGAGCCTCGATACAGATACGGATGATACCGTATGATCCCATCTTAAGCATGACACCGGCCAGAAGGACGGATCCCTCGGTAGGTGCCTCTGTGTGTGCGTCCGGAAGCCAAGTATGGAAGGGTACGGAAGGCATCTTGACCATGAATCCGAAGAACAGCAGTGCGAAGATCAGGGACTGAGTCGAGACTGCGACGGAAGCGATTCCGTTCTTGATTGCCTCGAAGCTGAAGTCGACGATTCCGGTTGCACCGGCTGCCTCGTATCCCATTGCGAAGATACCGATCAGCATCACAAGTGATGCGACGTGTGTGTAGATGAAGAACTTGATAGCAGAGTAGTGCCTGCGGGGTCCTCCATACCATGAGATCATGAAGAACATCGGAATGAGAGTGATCTCCCACATGATGTAGAACAGGAAGTAGTCGGCTGCCATGTAGACACCCATGAGACCGACTTCCATCGCCATGATCAGTGCGTAGAAGTAGTTGTTGTTCTCCCTGTGCTCGTCGAGCGAGAACACGTTGACGAGGAGACAGAGCAGTGCGGTCAGGAAGACCATCAGGATGCTGAGTCCGTCAACGGACAGGGCGTAGTTCATGATGAACGTCGATGTACTGATCCATTCGAAGCTCTCTCCGAGTGTGTCGAAGTCTCCGAAGAGACCGAACATCAGGAGTACTGCGATGACCAGAGTTATCGCGGAGAATCCGATTGCGACGTACTTAGCGTATGCCTCTCTCGCTCCTCCCATGAACAAGGCCACGATGGCTCCAATCAAGGGGAGCAGGATCAGACTTGAAAGTATCATACTCATATCAGAAACCTCCCAGTAATGCGTATACAACCACAATCAGGACGGAGAAGAACGATACTCCGATCAGCACGATGGACGAGTAGTCCTGCACGTGTCCGGTCTGGACCTTGCTCATGACATCTCCTCCGCCGACGACAGCACTGGACAGTCCGTTGACGGTTCCGTCCACGATCTGCCTGTCGACATAGTTGACTCCCTTTGCGACTCCGTAACCGAACTTCCAGGAAATCTGGTTGTAGAGGTCGGGGAACCACCATCTCTTGGTGAGTGCCTTGTAAAGCCAGGACTCTCCTTCCTTGTTGAACTTTCCAGGGTTGATGGTCTTCTTCACGTACATCATGTATGCGATTCCGATACCGACGGCGGCCAGGATGATGGTGAGGTAGGTGAACGGGTTGGTGAAGAGCTCGATTCCGTGCTCGATTCCATCGATCGCCTCTCCCTCGAAGGCAAGCATGTCGGTGATTCCGCAGAACATGAAGAGTCCGCTGATGAGAGCGAAGACGGCCAGGATGACCAAAGGCATGGTCATGGTCTTGGGAGACTCGCCGTGGCAGTGCTGTGCGTTCTCGCGGGGCTCGCCCATGAAGGTCATGAACCACATGCGGAACATGTAGAATGCTGTCATGAATGCTGTGATGACTGCGAGCAGCCAGAGGAACAAGAACCAAATGGCTGCTGTGTCGACTCCGTTGTTGAATGCGTTCATTGCAGTGTCTATGACAAGATCCTTGGACCAGAATCCGCTGAAGATAGGGATTCCTGCGATGGACAGACATCCGAAGAGCATGGTTGTTGCTGTGATCTTCATCTTCTTGAAGAGTCCTCCCATGAGCCTCATGTCCTCTGTTCCGCATCCGTGGATGACGGAACCGGAGCCCATGAACAGAAGGGCCTTGAAGAAAGCGTGGTTGACCATGTGGAAACATCCTGCGAAGAATCCGAGTGCTCCGAGCTCCTCGTAACCGAGTGCCCAAAGGTATCCTCCTGCTCCGAGCGAGAGGATCATGTATCCGAGCTGGGAGACGGTGGAGTAGGCCAGGACCTTCTTGATGTTCATGTTGTTGAGCGCCATCGTAGCTGCGATGAACGCTGTGAGACCTCCGATGATTGCCACAAAGAGCATGACATCGGCGTCCTGTACATACAGGGGGAATGCCCTTGCGACGAGGTAGACTCCGGCCTTAACCATGGTTGCGGCGTGGATCAGCGAGGAGACCGTTGTAGGTCCGGCCATCGCATCCGGGAGCCAGTCGTGCAGGGGGAACTGGGCGCTCTTACCGATGACTCCGCCGAATACGAGACAGAGACCAAGGGTCATGAGACCGGGGTTGGCTGCTGCCACTGCCTCTGCGGACTCGAACATTGAAGCGTAGTCCAGGCTGTGGAACAGGTTGAGGAGGATGAACAGTCCACCCATGAGGCACACGTCTCCCATACGGGTGACGAGGAAAGCCTTCTTTGCTGCGGAAGCAGCGTTGGCGGATGCGGCATCTCCGAGATCGTGCCTGAAGGACCAGAATCCGATGAGCAGGTAGGAACAAAGTCCCATGACCTCCCAGAAGATGAAGAGCTCCAGGAAGTTGCTCGAGACGATGAGTCCGAGCATACCGGTCAAGAAGAGCGAGACCTCGGCATAGTACCTGTTCTTCCTCTCACCCTGGTCGTGCATGTAGCCGAGAGAGTAGATGAAGATCAGTGTCGAGATGAAGGACGAGAACAGCATCATTACGCATGTCAGTCCGTCGACGTAGTATCCGAGGTTGATTGTGTAGCCGCCGATGTCGAACCAGCGGATAGAGCTCTCGATCGCTTGGCCGTTTGCGAACTCATCGCTGCCAAGGTACTCGAACGAGATAGCGAGTGCGATCAGGAACGACAGGAGCGCTCCGGCGATCGCGATGTATCCGCCCTTCTCAGGCGTCTTCTTTCCTATTATACCTATGATAAGGAAACACATCATAGGGATGAAGGGGACGAGCCAGGTGAATTCTGAGATCATCTTACCACCTCATCGTTGTGAGCTTGGCATCGTCAAGCTCTGTGGTCTTCCTCATCTTATAGGCGTTGAGCAGGATGGCGATACCGACTGCAACCTCTGCCGCTGCGACGGAGATTGACATGATGACGAACGCCTGTCCGGCTATGTCGTAGTTGTAAGCAGCGAATGTCACGAAGTTGATGTTCGCGGCATTGAGCATGAGCTCGATACACATCAGCACGACGATCGCGTTGCTCTTTGTGAGCACACCGTACGCACCGATGACGAACAGGATGGCTGCGAGGACGAGGAAATACTCCATCGGGATCATTCTTCGACCTCCTCTTTCGAAATGACCACACCGCCGACCATTGCACCGAACATCAGTATGGCCAGGGGTATGAGCACGAATCCGTACTGCTCGAATATGACGTACGGAAGGCTGTTCTGGGAGAGCTCGTCCCCGTCCCAGATGTTGTCGCTGAATGTCTCCAGCTCAACGGGAACGTCCGAGACCGTCTCCATGTTGGCGGTCATGATTCCTCCGACCAGCACAACGAGCATGAGGCCCGCGACGAGCAGACCGGTTGTTGTCCTCTTACTCATCGGACTCATCCTCCTTTGTTACGATATATCTTCTAGTAAGCATGACGCTGAATGCGAACAGGATGGTGATCGCACCGACGTACACCAGCATCTGGATGACTCCGAGGAACTCCGCTTCAAGGAAGAAGTAGAAGAGTCCCACGCAGAAGAACACCAATGCCAGGTAGAACGCGCTGTGCATGACCTCCTTGTCATGTACGACATACAGAGCCGCCAGTATTGTCACAGCGGCCAGGATCAGGAATGCGAGGAGATCGAGGTTGAAGTATGTGTAATCCGCGAAATCCACGAGTCCGTTCCAGAGCCACGTGAGAGCATCCCAAATGACACCCATCAGAGCACCTCCTTGATCTGAAGCGCATCCTTAGGACAGGCGTCCACGCAGTTCTTGCATGAGATGCACTTGCTGTTGTCGAATTCCGGACGAACGATAGGCCTTCCCTTGTCGTTGACACCCTTCTCGACCATCGTGATGGCCTCGACGGGGCAGACCTTGGAGCACTTCTTACATCCGATGCACTTGCTGTCGGTGAGCTCCGGCTTGTCCACATCGAAGATGTGCACGCGCCTCTCGGGGTTGCCGTTGGCGATGTCCGAGGGGA
>JAEEGH010011687.1_pt1 | contig 19862 bp, 17 predicted proteins | sample 9134181 | NCBI WGS metagenome assembly JAEEGH01 (sample SAMN16246544, study PRJNA631951) | gut metagenome | biome: gut microbiome; feature: rumen; material: DP-attached | host: Bos | place: Iran: Karaj | collected 2018-10 | reverse complement strand
TCGGCGAAGTGGTTGGTCATCTGCGTGCAGCGCTGCGGATCGTTCTTGCGTCTCTCCTCCATCGTCTCGCGCATTCCGCCGCGCCGGTTCCAGCGAGGGGCGCCGGCGTCCGCGGCGACGGCGTTGGTCACGGGGCGCGAGTCCTCCGCGCGCCTGGCGGCGAGCAGGGCCTCCAGCTCGCGAACGCGGGACCTGAGAGCTACTGCGGAGGCGTCGGCGCCGACGTCCTCTATCCGCTTCGAGACGGCCGCCGCCTTGACCGCCACCTCCGCTTCACGGGGCGCGGGAGCAGCCCTGCCGACGAAAAAGCCGATTGCGGCGCCTGCAGTCAGGGCCGCGCCAGTCAATAGAACCAATTTCGACATCTGCATGTCATCATTCCCTTCGTCTGCGCTACCTGTCATAAGGCGGCGGCGACACCTTCGCGTTGAAGTCGGCCTGCGTCCAGTTCCAGAAACCGGTCTCCTCGGCAAGCGCCAGCCTGTACTCGCGGTAGCCCTCCTGCCAGATCATCCAGGCGATGAGGATGCGAACCGCGCCCCACGCGCCGTTCGTCACAAAGGCGTGAAGGCCCGTCAGCCCGAGCAGAATGGCGAACAGGCGGCCGACCCACATCGCGACGAACGTCGCCTTCGGACGGGAGAGAAAGGCGCGCAGGACGCTCCGGAAGAGGCGGCCTCCGTCCATCGGGAAGCCGGGCAGGAGGTTGAAGCTGCCGAGCATGATGTTGAGCCACGTCAGATAGACTATCAGGTCGGCGAACAGCCCGTCGCCGACAGGGACGAACAGGAGGACTGCGTAGCCGACTGCGGCGAGGGCGAAGCTGACGAGCGGGCCGGCGAGAGCGGTGGCGAACTCCTGCCAGGCCTTGCGAGGGAGCGAGATAAGCGATGCGCAGCCGCCAATCAGCGAGATCGTTATGTCGTTCGTGCGGTAGCCGAACGCCCGCGCCATGAGCGAATGGCCCAGCTCGTGCAAGACCACCGACAAGGCGAGAACGACCGCCTCGGCGATCCCGTGCATGAAAGTGATGCCCGAGAAGGCGAAGATGAACAGCAGAAACGCGAACGAGATGTCGATGTATATGGGTATGCCGACAAGGTCGAACAGCTTGTATTTTGGAGTTTGCACGAAAAACATCCTACGATCCCTTTATGCTCTTTAGTACCGCATAGCCGCGGCGCATCACCGTCTCGACCTCCGGAAAGTACCGTTTCTGCACCGGTTCGAGGCCGGCGGCGTTCTTGCAGACGGTGTAGCAGACGCCACCGGGCCGGAGCGCGCGCTTCGCGGTCTCGAGAAAGACGTCGGCGATACGGTAGTCGCTGTAGTATGGCGGATTGCCCACGAAGACGTCGAACGAGCCGTCCATGCGCGAGGGCGTGCCGCTATCGGCGAGGATCACCTCCGCAGGAACGCCCAGGCTGGCGGAATTGAGGTTTGCGGCCTCAACCGCCCTCGAATGCGAATCGACCATGACAAGCGACACATTCGGAACCGCCTTCGCGACCAGGAAGCCAACTAGTCCGCAGCCGCAGCCCATGTCTAACAGCTTCACGGCGCCATCCCGCCTCTCCGTCCGCAGTTCGCGAGCCACGACCTCGGCGAGGGCGAGGCCCCCTTCATCTCGGCGGCGGTGGCAGAAGCAGCCCGGGAAGCTTGTCAGCTCTATCGGCTCGACGCCCTGGACCGACGCCTTCCATTTCGCGGCAAAGCTGCGGACGCGGTTCGGGTCGTCCTTTATCTTGGCGACGAGGTCGTTTCGGTCACGCTCGCGGCCCACGAAGTCCAGCTCGAACCTTGCAGGCGCAAGGAGGTGTATCTCCTGAAGAAGATCGAGGGCGAGCTCGCCGGACATGAGCTTCGGGCCTGTTCTGAACTTTACAAGGTCCCACGGGCCCTTCGGGAGGTGTGGCGAACAGACGGCCTTGACATGGTGGGTCTTTTCTATGGCGTGGCGGTCGTAGACATCGAGAGTGTGGCATGTCACGTCACCGTCGAGCCAGCCTGCGGTGGCGCGGCGCCCGTGCCGGCCGTTTTCGAACAGGTCCGTCGCCCTGTAACCTACGAGTAGTGTCTTCATTCCCCGCTATTATACCATATTCGAAGGGCGTAGCGGACGCTACAGGCATATCAAGGCGATTCCGACCAGCACGGACGCAAGCGCAAGGCCCTTGCGGCGCAAGTTGCGTTCGTGGAAGACCACCGCGCCGACCACAAACGAGAGCACCACCGAAAAGCGGCGCAGGAGCGACGCCACCGAGATATGGACGTCCGGCAGCGCCAGACCGTGGAAGTATAGGTAGTCGGCCACTGCGAGAAGCACGCCAGTCAGAGGGATGGTCCAGCGCCACTCGAACCTGTCTTGGTTCAAGCGCGACAGCCTCAGCGACGCAAAGAGGGCGACGTAAATCACGACAAGCCCGATCTGAAACCAGAGCTGGACGCGTGCCGGCGGGATTGCGCACTTCTGGAGGATGAACTTGTCCCAAAGCGCGGAGGCGGCGCTAAAGCACATTCCGCAGATTGCGAGCCAGACGGCCCTGCTCCTCAGAAAATCTATGCCTTCGTGACGGCCAGCCCACGCGAAGGCCCAGTATCCGACAAAGACGAGCGCCATGCCGACGCCCTGCAGCAGGCCTGGCCGTTCGCCATACATGAAGAACGCCACGACGAAGACCAGAGCCGGCGAGGAGGCACGAATGGGCGTCGCAATCGTGATGGGGAGCGTGCGCAGGGCCCAGAACGTGAACACCCACGACGAACCGGCCAGAAGGCTTTTGACCGCGACAAGAAGGTGTTCGTGCGGCGTCGCGACGGCGGCGTCGCGAAGACCGCCGACGGCTGCGAGACCAAGCGCGTACGCGGACAAACCGGCCAAAGTGGACACCAGAAGCACAGGGATGACGGCGTTGCCGCGCACGCTTGCCTTCTTGACTATGTCGTAGAAAGCGAGCATGACAGCGCTCGCGAAGATCCAGATCATCCAGTCCTGGGCGTAGTTTTCAAGAGACATCTTCAGCACTCCATCGTTTTCACAGGGCGGAAATTATATCAAATTTGCGATGCCAAACCGGGGCCGTTTATGCTATAATATGGTCAGTTGTGAACATACTTTAAATTTGTCGTACAAATCTAGGCATTTTTGTGCTATAATATCTGCACGTATGGAAATCCAACTTACGAAAACGAAGACCATCACGATCGGCGGAGGCGCTAGTGGCGCGCGCCGAACGTACACCGACGTGGTGGGCGTCGAGCTCTTCAACGGCGATCCGCGCGGCTGTCCGGCGGTGCGTCTGGCGAAGAAGAAAGACGGTCTCCGCCTCGTGGCGGCCGGCTTCGTGCCGCCGCCGGAGAAGCCGCTCCCCGGCTCGTGGGAGGAGGCTTCGAAGAAATGCGTCTGGTCTCTGCCTTCCGCGTTCCAGGCCCCGTGCGCTGCGTTTGCGGTGAATTCCCCGGACATGTTTCTTGCGCAAACGACGAAAGACGCCTTCCTGTCCGACCTTGCGGCTGGCGGTCACAAGAGCGACGAAAGCTCCGCGCCCAAGAGCAAGTTCGGCATTCGGCGTCCGGCGGCGACGCAGTCTCAGGGCGGCGAGACTGGCAAGGCCGCGGCCGCAGCCGAGCCGGGCGTCCCGGTCTCGAACGGCGGCATGCGTTTCGTGATGCAGCCGATGAAGGATTCGGGCGGCTTCGTCCTCGAGGCCGGCCTTCCGGAGTTCCAGGCTTTGTGGCTTTCACGTCTTCTGCCGGAGGGCAAGCGCCCGACCGCCGCGTCAATTCAGCTTGCTCCTTCCGCCCTCATCGCCTCGGTGCTGCGACAGCCGTCGCTCGGGCAGGGCTCGCTCGTCCTGTTCGTGGCGTGCGACGCAGTCTACATCGTGGGGTACAAGGGCGGCGACGTGGTGCTTTGGCGCAGGTGCAGGAACGCTCCTGGCTGGACCGCCATGCGGGAGACGCTCAAGAAAAACCTTGGCCTTGAAGACGACATGGTCGAGAACGTCCTTGACGACAAGATCATTGACCCGCGCTCGGTTCTTGAACCGATAGTGGCGCCAATCGCCGCGGAGCTGCTCGTCTCGCGAGACTACCTCGTCGGCAAGCTCGGCGTCGAAACGAAGACAGTGCTTCTTTCGGGCCTTTCGGCTGGTTTCGACTGCTGGAAGGAGATCGCGAGAGACAGCGCGAACCTCGAGCTGAAGCAAATCGAAACCTTCGACGGCATTGACGCTTCCGACAAGGCGCTGGTTGGCAACGGTCTGTCGACGAAGGGCGCAGGGGCGCAGGCGTTTCTCGCCGCGCTGGGCGCCGCGGAAGCTCTGCTAGAAGAGGAGGGCGAGGGATGAAGGCTGTACATCTTAACCTGTTAAAGGACTCCGAGCGCCTCAGCTCGTCGCCGATACGCCTGCGGGTGCTGGCGCCGATTGCGAGCGTCCTTGCGCTGTTGGGCACGGTGGCGTGGTGGGGATTCCTCTACACGCGCATAATGGTGAAGGAAGGCCAGGTCTCCGCGCTTGACAGAGAAATCGCGAGCAAGAAGGCCGCGTACGACGCGGTTACCGCCAAGCAGGGCGAAATCTCCGCGATTGAGGCGCAGGTCGAGCAGATCGAGTACTACCTTGCGGGACGCCGCACCTGGGGCGAGACGCTCACGGCACTTGCCGAGAAGATTCCGCCGACGGTGCAGCTGACCAAGCTTGAGATACCCGAGCCGCCGCCGCAGAAGATGGTCCCGCCGCCCGGCTTCAAGGGCGTCATGTGGGGTCCGACCGAACCCGACGAGAAGATGGCGTTCGTGCTCTCCGGCCGCGCCACGGGCGACAAGGCGGTGTTCAGCATGATGGACTCGCTGGAGACGGGCATATTCACCAACTCGCTCATCATCGCCAAGAACGTCAGCGACGAGAAGGACCGCAGCCCGAAAGTGACGGCGCGGCCCGACGCGAAATCGAACATGGTATCGTTCGAGATCGAGTACCGCGCAAAGGAAAGGAGCTTCTCGAAATGAATCTCCAGAATATGGCGCCGAACGCAAAGCGCTCGCTGTTCATATCGGCAGGCGCGGCAGTGTGCGCGTGCGCGGTCTACTTCATGATGGTCGAACCCGCGCACGACACGATAAAGAAGCTCGCCCAGAGATATGACGAGACGACGACGCGGCACAACCAGATGACCATTGCGATGACCAACGGAAGGACGCAGGACGCTAGGCTCAAGGCTGGCAAAGACAAGCTGGAAAGATACGAGAATGAGCTGATCGTGCCCGTTCTGGAGTCCTACCCAATGGCCGCAAAGTCGAAAATGGACAAGATAGCCATCGAGGCCGGGCTCGCGGACATGGAGTACAATTCACTGCCCGAGCGCAAGCTGCCGGTGCCGAAGACGCTGCCGACGCAGCTCTACGCTCGCTGCCCGATCAGCCTTACGTGCAACGGGTCGTACCAGGCGGCCGTGTCTTTCGTGCGCAGGGTCGAGAAGGAGTTTCCGTTCGTTACGTTGGGCGGCATAACGATCACTGGAGGCCAGTCGCCCGAACGGCAGCACGTCACGATGGTCCTTGAATGGCCTGTCAAGGGCGCTGTCACCACGCCCGATCAGAAAGGAGCGGTGAAGAAATGATGTCCATCGCACCATTTTTGATCATTGCGGCCACCACGGCCCCCCTTCGCAACCCATTCTGGCCCGTCGGCCATGCCGGTACGCAGGAGTCGATATCGGACGAAGTCCGCGTTGTCATCCAGGAGCCCGTGAAGGAGGAGGTCGTCGCACCCGAGCCCGAGCCGGAGCCCGAAAAGCAGGATGTCGGTCCATCGGAAGACGAACTCTGGAAAAAAGCCCAGAAGACGCTGAAGATCGGCGGCAAGATGAAGGTCGGCGACAAGTTCGCCATAACAATAAACGGCAAGATATACAAAGAGGGCAACTTCGTCTCTGTCACGGTTGACGGCAAACGCTTCATCTGGAAGCTTGCTGTCTCCGACAAAGGCAAGCTGACGCTCCGCAAGGTTCGCATTCGCGATGTAGCGGCTAAACAGTAATGTTAATTAAAGAAGAGAAGGTACCCCGATATGAAAACAAAAGCCATAATAACGTCCGCAGCCGCATTTTCAGCGGCTCTCGCGCTCTTCGCGCAGGAAACGCCCACCGACACGACGGAGGAGCAGGCTCCTGCCGCTGAAGAGACCACAACCGCCCAGACTGCCGAAGCTACTGAAGAGGCAGCCCCAGAAGCGCCCGCCAGCCAGGAGGCGACGGACGACATCGATCTCGAAGAGGTTGACGACAGCGCGGACGCGGCCAAGAGTGCGCAGATTTCCGCGACAATGGAGGGCGAAATCCAGTATGTCGACATTTCATGCGACGACGCGACGATTGCTGACGTCCTTCGCCAGTTCAGAAAGACGACGAACGCCAACATCATCAGCCAGGACTCCACAAACATGATGAAGCGCGTCTCAGCAGAGCTCAAGCACGTTCCGTGGCTTGTTGCCCTGCAGTCGATTCTTAACTCGCGCGGATTCCGCCTTGAGGAACGCGGCAGCATCTACTTCGTCGACGAAGACAAGCAGGACATTCCGATTCGCACAAAGACGTTCACACTCAACCACGCCTCTGCAGACGAGCTTGCCAAGCTCTTCAACGAGAACTATGGCACAAAAGACAACTCAGGGCGCGTCGTCAAGAAAATTGCGAATGCGTTTGAAGGTGCAAACGTCGTAATCGTGACCGGCACCGACAAGGTGATCGCCGACTGCGAAAACATCATCAAATCCGTCGACAAAGCTATCGCTCAGATATATATCGAGGCCAGGTTCCTTGAGCTGTCCAACCAGGCGATGCGCAAGCTCGGCGTTCAATGGGACTCGCTTGAAAGCTGGGGTGCATCTGTAAAGGGGCTCAGGGCCGGCCTCTTGAAGACTGATGGCAAGGCCGCCAACTATGGTTCCGCCTTGACGACCGGCAACCAGAACGACAACTCTACGGATACCAGCAACGAGAACGTCTCGTATGACAAGGACGGTAACAAGACGACCACTTCGACAAGGTCCCCGAACACCACGATCACAAAGACCCTGACCTACACAGGTCTCTTCCCGCAGCAGATCAACGAGGCTCCTGGCGCGGGCATGGATGCGGCTGACATGGCGTGGCGCTCTGCGACCGGATTCGCGGGCCAGCTCTCGGCTGACGACTTCCGTCTCGCCATGAGCGCATTCGAGAAACTCGGCGAAGGCAAGATGTTCTCCAATCCGAAGATTATCGTCTCGAACGGCAAGGAGGCCAAGGTCGACATGACCACCAAGGAGCCCAACGTCTCGATCGAGGCAAACTACACCGGCGCCAACTCCCAGAACATGAGCATCTCCACACGCCTAGAGACGATTCCTGGCGAAGACAAGTACATGTTCGCCAAGGAAGCGTTCTTCTCTTGGGGCATCTCCCTCACGGTCAAGCCCAGAATCTCTCCTGACGGGCTCATCAGCGTCGAAATAGTCCCGACGATCAGCGACTGCCTTGAACACAAGGAGATTCAGGGCGGCGAACAGGCCGTCTACACGAAATACCCGATAATCTCAGTTAAGCGGCTCACGACCGAGTTCACCATGAAGGACGGCTCCACCGCCGTCATCGGCGGTCTCACCCAGACGAAGGAAGACGACGTCGACTCGGGCATTCCCTACCTTAGGAAGATTCCTTGGATCGGGCAGAAGCTCTTCGGCTGGACGAGCCGTCAGAAGGTCCAGAGCGAAATCATCGTCTGCGTAACGGTTGGCATCGCGAACCCCGCAGAGTTGCCGAGGGACATCGGGCTCCCGAAGAACGCCGTTCTCGGCCGCGAGTACATCGAAGGCCGCAGACTCGAGCCGGGTGACCGCGACGGAGCCTTCCTGGAGATCGACACCGATCCTCTCGACAAACAGGCTGACAAGCGCTTCAAAGCGTTCGCCGAAAAGAAGGCGGAGGAGCAGAAGCGCGGCTCGGTTACGATTACGCCCTCACAGGAATGAGCGCGAGACTAGTCTCCGCAGTGTACACCGCCGACCGTGGCTATGCCTGGTCGGCGGTTGCCGTACCCGCGCTTTCCGCAAAGCTCGAAGAGTTCCTGCGCTCCGCTCAGGAAATGCGGCCTGACTTTCCCGGCGACGACGAAGAGACGATGGGTGTAGTTGCGATAGGGGGAGACGCAGCAGCATTCACAATACGCCGCGCAAAAAAATGGGACTCCGCCGAACGCGACGCCGACTACGCAGCATTTGCGTTCCTCCCCTGCAGGGACGCTGCTGTCATAGATTTCGCCGCGCTCCTTGATGAAGAATTCTTCAAGACGCCCTCACACACTCCTCCGGCTTTTCTCGACTACACAGGCCCGGCGTCCGCAACGCCGCCTACCGACGCAGCTGGCAGGCTTCTCTGCCGCAACAGCTACGACGGACTCGACCCGCACGCAATAGGCGCACTGTTAGCGCCATACGGCCGCAGAGCCGACCGCTGGACATTCACATTCAGCAACGGCCACTGCGCCGTCAAGACAACCCCCTGGAAAAGATGAGCAAACTAGCCATAGTCGGCTGCGAAGCCAGCGGAAAGACAGTGTTCATGTCCGCTCTCGCCGACCTTTACAGAGAGGCATTGGTGCCTGAAAACGCCGCTGCGAACCACTTTCAGCGTTTCGCAGCAAGACAGTTGCGGTCACTAAGGCAATGGCCGCCCGCGACCAACCCCGGGAAGGCAATGGAGCTGCAGTTCTCCATGCGCAGAGAGGGAGAGACAATAGCCTCCTTCAGCCTTCTGGAGTTCGGAGGAGAGACGTTCAGAGCCGCGTTCAGAGGCACTGACGAGACACCAGAACACGAGGAAGCGGTCAAGGCTCTGCTGGATTATCTCTCTGGCGCCGATTTCATCGTCGTTCTCGTATCGCTCAAGGAGCTGTTGCGGGATCCTGGCTCCGTTGGAATGGACGATTTCGAGCGCGATTCGGAGTCGCTCTGGGTTACTCGCGGACTTATCGAGTTCGCAAGGAAACGCCTCGACGCCCCGCATATCGTAATCGGGCTTACGCAGGCTGATCTGCACCGCGAGGAACTAGCTGCGGCAGCGTCGCCTGCAGCCTTGCTGGCAGAGCGCTGGCCGTCAGTCGCCGCCGTCGCCTCTGACGTGACAGTGGTCGCGGTGGCGTCCGTCAGCGCAACCGACGAAGAGGGCCGCCCAGCACAGGACTTCACCACAGATGGAGTACTAACGATAATGCGCGAATTCACCCGCAAGCAGTATGGAGACGCCGCCACCCTTATTGCCGAGCTCAAAGCCGCCAAGGCCGAACTCGACGGGCTCAAATTCCCAGAATCTCCTGGTTACTTCGCAAACAAGATGCGGCAGTTCGCGAAGAAACTGTCCGCGCTTGACTCGATTAACGCACTGTCCGGATATCCCTATGCAAGGGAGATCGAGGAATTCCGCACAACGCTGATGCGATATCGCGACCTCGAACGTCTAATGCCCAAGTCGGTCGAACCGCCAAAGAAATCGGCGAAGTCCTACCGTCGCCCCTTCATGCTTCTGTCGATTCTCGCCGTGATTGCAGGCGTTTGCGTCTACTTCCGCCCTAGTCTGACGAATGACGTGTGGAATGGCTACGCAACCCCGATGGCAAAGCGCATCACGCCCGACGCCCTTCGCAGACCGGAACCAACGAAATCCGCCATGAAGATTGTCACCAATCAGGTCACAGTCACGCGCGAAATACCCGTCACGAATCAGGTCACGGTCACGCATATAGTTCCGGTCACGAACCAGGTCACAGTCACACGCATTGTCCCCGTAACAAATCAGGTCATCGTCACGCGCGAGGTCGTGGTGACAAATTCCGTCCCCCTGGTTCTGCCTAAGGCGCCGGAAATCAAGACGCAGGCGCTGACGATTCCGCCTCCGGCGCCCGCACCGAACACCACTCAGCAGAAAGGCGCCGAAGCGCCGTACCGCATATGGCGCGACTACAAGGGCAAGGCCATAGAGGCCCGCTGGAAGTCCACCACCGCCGACGGACAGTACATCATACTGCAGACGCCCAGCGGAAGGCTGTTCAACGCGGTTGTGCACAAGCTGTCGGAGGAGGACCGAAAGTTCATCGCCGAATCACTTCGCACGGCGAACGGCGGCGGAGGGAATTGACAGCTTGTCACGGTACTTTGCAACGGTGCGGCGGGCGACGGTATAGCCCGCCGCTTTCATTTTCTCGGCTATTCTCTCGTCAGAAAGCGGCGCCGACTTGTCCTCCGCATGCACGATTCCCCTGAGCGCGGCGAGCGCGGCCTCCTGAGAGAGCTCTTCCCCGGAAGAAGTCCTAACCCCCGTCGCGAAGAACCGCCGGAGCTCAACGGTACCCTGAGGCGTGGATGCGTACTTGTCGCGAACCGTTCGCGACACAGTCGTCCCGTGGCATCCGACATGGGCAGCCACCTCGATTTCAGTAAGCGGCTTAAGAGCGTGAAAACCCTTCTCGAAGAACTCCTGCTGACGGTCGAAGACGGTCTGGGCGATCGCGCGAATCGTATCCTGGCGCTTCTCCACGGCGTCGCGCAGCGCCCTTGCCGCGGCAATCCGCTCGCGCACATACGCCTTGGTCTCTGCGGAGGCCGACGGATCCTCCAACATTCCAATGAACTTACGCGAAAAGCGCATCTCTGGCAGCGAACGCTCGTCAAGTTCCGCAATCCAGCGTCCGTCTCGCTTTACGGCGCGAATCTCCGGATTGACGTACTCAATCCTCTCCCTCTCGCTCGGAAACTGTCTGCCTGGACGGCCGTCAAGAGTACGAAGAGCCTTCAACGCCGCCACGTACTCGTCCCTCGAAATTCCAAGGGATCTGCACACCGTGGCGAAACGCCCGTGCGCCATGTCGTCAAGGTGGCCGTCTACCATCCTTCGAACGATTTCGCGCATTGACGCGTCCTCAATGGAGTCGAGCTGGGCAAGCAGACACTCACGGGCGTCGCGCGCTCCGCAACCCGGAGGATCGAGGTCCATTACATGTGCCAGCACCTCGCAGACTTCTCTTTCTGACCTTCCGAACGCCGCGGCGACGTCGCCTACGCTTCCCTTGTAGTATCCCTTGTCGTCAAGGTCTCCCACCAGAACTTCGACAAGCGGCCAGTCGCTCTCCGCGATATCGGAAAGAGGCACCTGCGCAAGGAGATGGTCCTGAAGAGTCTCCACCTTCACCTGGTTGTCGAAGAACGCCTGCCTGTGCTCTGCGGCCTCCTCGTCTGCCCCCCTTCCCCAGCCATAGTCGTCGTAGTCGCTGGCAAAAGCCGCCGCGTCCACCTCCGCCCTGCGACGCTCCTCCTCCGAGAGCGGAGTCTCGAGCGGATGATCCACGTCCTCTATGGCCGGATTGCGCGAGATTTCCGCGACAATCGCCGCTCGGAGCTCGGGCAGCGACTTCGCAAGCAGTCGCAGCCCCATCATCTGGTGCGCGCCGATTGCGAGCGTCTGCCGCTGGTCCTGGACGATTCCCGGCGTCACTTGTTCAGTATCTCCTCACGCACGTTCCTGGGCACGATCTCGAACTGGTCCGTCTCCATCGAATACGACGCACGCCCCTTCGTCAGCGAACGCACCGCAGTCGCATAGCCGAACATCGAAGAAAGGGGCACACGCGCGTGGACGATCTGCATGTCGCCCTTCATGTCCATATCCAGCACCGTGCCGCGCCTGGCGTTCAGGTCGCCGAGTATTTCGCCAACCGATTCGGGCGGCGTCGTGATCTCCAGCTTCATGATCGGCTCGAGGAACTCCGGGCATGCCGCCTCTGCTGCCTCGCGGAAGCCCATCATCGCCGCCGACCGGAACGCCACTTCGTCCGATATCTCCGGGTCGACGATTTCCGCCGAAAGGCACGTCGCCTCGATGTCCGTCATAGGATACCGCGCAAGCACGCCCGTGGCAATGCCGTCCTCGAGCCCTTGCAGAACGCATTCCAGCAGACGCTTCTCGGCGACTTCCGCGACAAACTCGCGCGAAAGCGTCGCCTTGTGCCCCTCGCCGCGCCCGAGCGGCTTTATGGAAATCTTCAGTCCGACCGCATGACGCTTGCCGCCGAGCTCGCGGTCGAACGAGAACGTCGCAACGGACTCCTTGGTCACCGTCTCGCAGTACGACACCATCGGCTTGCCCGTGTTGGCGGCGCACTTGAACTCGCGCTTGAGACGGTCGACAAGTATCTCGAGATGCAGCTCGCCCATTCCGGAAAGTATCGTCTGGCCTGTCTCCGCGTCCTCGCGGAACTGGCAGGTCGGGTCCTCCGCCGCAAGCGCCTTCATCGACTCCACCAGCTTGTCCTTGTCGGCGCTGGACTTCGGTTCGATCGCCATGAACATCACGGGCTGCGGAGCCGTTATGCGCTCGAGATGGCAGGGCTTCATCTCGGAGCACAGCGTGTCGCCCGTTGTGACCTCCTTGAGCCCGACAATGGCGCCGATGTCCCCTGCGTGCAGCTCGTCCGTCTCGATCTGGTCGTCGGCGAAGAGCCTCACAATCTTCATGATGCGCTCACGCTTGCGCGTCCTCGGATTGAACGCGTTCGCCCCCTTCTTGAGCACTCCGCCGTACACTCTCACGAAGAAGAGCTTGCCGACGTACGGATCCGTGGAAATCTTGAACACGAGCAAGGTAAGAAGCTCGTCGTCGGCCTGCCTGCGCGTCACAGGCTCGCCCGACTTCAGATCCGTCGCCGCAGCTGGCGGACGGTCCGCAGGCGAAGGCAGATAACGGCAGATCGCGTCAAGAAGCGGCTGAACGCCCTTGTCCCTCAGCGACGTTCCGCACAGCACCGGCACGAACTTGCCCGCCACGGTCGCGCGGCGGATCGCGGGGACTAGCTCTTCGGCGGAAAGGTCGCCCTTCTCAAGATACGCCTCGACCACGCCCTCGTCCACGTCCGCAACCTTCTCGACCAGCTCCGCCCTTGCAAGGTCCGCCTCGTCCTTCAGCTCCGGCGGTATGTCGCCCACCGTGAACGTCTTGCCCTCGGTCGCCTCGTCGTAGACTATCGCCTTCATCTCCAGAAGGTCGATGACGCCCCTGAAACCGTCCTCCCGCCCGATCGGCAGCTCCAGGGGACACGCCGGAGCCTTCAGCTTGCCGCGCATCTCCTCCACCACCCGCGCGAAGTCCGCGCCCATGCGGTCCATCTTGTTCACGAAGGCGATGCGCGGCACTCCATATCTGTCAGCCTGGCGCCAGACCGTCTCCGACTGCGGTTGCACTCCTCCTACGGCGCAGAACACGCACACCGCCCCGTCAAGCACGCGCAGCGAACGCTCCACTTCCATCGTGAAGTCGACATGACCGGGCGTGTCGATGATGTTGATGGTGTGCCCCGCCCATTCGCATGTAATCGCGGCGGACTGGATCGTTATGCCGCGCTCGCGCTCCTGCACCATGAAGTCCGTCGTCGTGTTGCCGTCGTGCACGTCGCCGTGCTTGTGTATCTTGCCAGTGTAAAAGAGGATCCTCTCGGTCGTCGTAGTCTTGCCCGCGTCTATGTGGGCCACAATGCCGATGTTGCGCACGTTCTTTAGTTCACTCGCCATAGTGCGGATATTATATCATACATTATGGCGGTTGTGCATTTGCCGCCCTGTCTTGCCACCTGAAATACTGAGGCGGTTGCAAAACCTTCTTTGATGACCGTGTAGAACGTGTAGATCGTGTAGATTTGGATGCGAAGATGTTCCAGTTGGCACACGGCGCGGATTGACGAGGCGAAAACATGGACGATAAGAGCGAAAACGGCGTCAGATACAGGCTTGGACGCCATTGGCAGACAATCCAGCGCAGTCTCTTTCCCGAATGGGAGAGAGAAATGGACATGAAATTCATTGAAGAAGAGAAACGTCGCCGCGCGGAGGCCGACGCTGCGCGCAAGACGGGAACCGTCAAGAGACAGACGCCAAGCCTGTATGGCGGCATTTCAGATATGTCAGGCCGTTCGCTTTGTGCTTTCATGCCTATACCCCCTTGCGCCCGAGGTGAGATTTTGGCATAATTGATGCGCTGAACCTTTCAGATGCGTAAGGTTGTTTCTGCGGGCTTCGTCAGGCTGTGTGGCCTAGTCCGCGAATGGCGCGAAAGAGGGGTTTTGCAACTACCTCATCTGAAAATGGATGTGAAGCATAGATCAATAAAGCCCGAAAGACTTCTTCAGGTTTGTTGGTTGATAGCTAACGCCGAGGCAAAGGAACTCGGTGCCGCAGAGATTTTGCCGATACATTTCCTGCTTGCGGTCATGAAGGTAATCGATCCCGAATTCCCCAACCAACTCGACAAGCTGAGCATCACATCCGAAGACTGGGCGACGATGTGCAGAGAAGCTCAGAGTGTTCGCCGGTATATCGATGTCCTGCCTGAGCGTGTTACGGAGAAACGGCGTGGGCTTCGCCGGCGACTTGCTGCAAAGCGCGAGAATCCGCCTGTTGTCGCAGATGGAATGTTGCATCGTTCCGCGGCATTGAAGCGTGCATTTTCGGACGCCTGCATGTTCACGGAAGGGGACGCGCTCACGTTTCTCAAGCTTGTCGAATCGCTGTTCGAGCTGGAACTCGTGTCGCTGGATGACATCAAGGGATGATAGTTGAGATGACAAGTGACCCATAATGGCAGCGGTTATACGCTGAAATTGCAGAAGGTCGCTCATGGCAATTTGCACACGTCCACGATGTCGGCGAGAGATTTCTAGGTCCGTATGGCGACAGTTGGTCGCGATATGGATACAGGAGAACCTGCTCTATGATGTCTCCTTATTGTGTAACTAGAGATTTTGATCTTCGTGGGCTTTGAAGCCCCTAAAATGGGGCATTTTCTGTCCATCGGATGCAATCGCAGATTCCAATCCAATTAACACGCGTAAGCGCATCCGATTGAAGCGTGAACTTCAATCGAATGGAAGTTGTCGTGTCAATCGGATGCGTCGTCGCCTTTCGATCCGTTGCGCTTCCGCGTTTCAATCCATTGAAACATTTTTCGGCTTTTTGACGTGGTTTTTTGGCCCAAATGGCAATCTCGACGCCAATGTCTTTCGTAGTCTCGGGAATCTATTCGAGACCTTCAATGAAAGGTACAAGGCATGGGCCCGGTAACCGTCGGCTTTACCCTGCATTGGGCGAGACGCTACGAGCGTGAGCACCATCCGTATGGACTCGACGAAGAGGATGTGGAAAACCACACCCAGCCCCTCGGACGCAAACGCCGACTTGCCCAGTTGCGACGTTTCGGGGGGCAGAATGTCTATTTATGGTAGCGAATCGTCAGGCCGTTCCATTTTTCGCCCTCTTCCACCCCCCATCCAGTGGACTCAGGCGAGACATACGCTTCGCAATTGTCGGGGCAATTCCTGAACGACGATTCGTGGCATGTTGGCGCATTGCCCTTAAACTCCACTGACTTCAGGCGTTTACATCCCCAAAAAGCATATTCCCCAATTCTGGTCACGTTCCTAGGCATTGTCAGCGATGTGATCTTTAGACTCGATAATGCATGGCGCCCAATCTTTGCAATACTGTCTGGCAAGGTGATGGTTTCGAGTCCGCGACATCCACAGAATGCTCTATCGCCTATTTCTTTAACACCGTCGGGAATCTTCAAATGGCTGATCTTATCGCAGCCGAGAAACGCACAATCACCAATGACAGTGACTCCTTTCGGTATACGTACGTTGTCAAGGCCTGCCGGGACAGCAACAAGAACCTTCCCGTCTTTTGTGAGCAAACAGCCATTCTCCGACTTGTAATTTGCATTCCCATCGCTGACTTCAATAGAGGTCAGATTGTAACAACAAGAGAAAGCAGCAACACCAATGTCCTTTACGCCGTCAGAGATCATTACACGGGTCAGGTTGCTATTCCGTCCGAGCGCCCAAGCGCCGACTCTTTTTACACAGTTTGGTAGTATCACAATTTTCGAATTGCCGCGCCCAAGAAATGCAAAATCAACAATGCCACGAACCCCTGTAAACGACAAATGCTCTGGCAGTAATCCGATTTCGTTAGAACCAGTCGACTTATAATCTGCAAAAGGACCAACAATCCAGCCATCTACCAGAACAGCGCCAGGGAATGTCTTTGTGTCGTATAGCGAATCGTCACAATATACAAACGCATACCTGCCAATCCGCATCACGCTATCTGGAATGGATATGTTCTTGAGCGAAGTGCATCCATAAAACGCCATTTCCCCTATGCTTATCACGCCACTTGACATTTCTATGCGAGTTAGCCCTGTACACTCCGCAAATGCATGTGCACCGATATTCGTTACACCAGCGCCCATCGTCACATTCGTAAGTCCACGGAGACCTTTAAACGCACAATCCCCGATATCTGTCACACAGTCGGGTATCGTTATGCTTGCCATTCCCATAAATCCACCCGTATTATAGGCAAAGCCGCGCTCTATGCCTGTAACTATCGCTTTTTTGACCTTTGAGGGCAGCACGATGTCTCCCGACATTGGCGAATGTGACGAGTTATAACAACCTGTAAGCGTTGCTTCGCCATTGGATTCCGAATATGTCCAAGAGATGCCTGTGGCAGGGTCCTTCCATGTCGGAGGAACCAAAGTTGTGGCCATGATCTGCGTTGCCGTAGCAAGCGAGACCAGCAATATGAACAGCTTCCTCATAAAACCCACTTTCTGTCAGCACCAGAACACTCGAACAGCCCACGCTCGGTGCACAAGGAGACGTGCAGCGGTACTCATCCCAAACCTCTGCGGCATATTATACCAAAATCTCAGGCGGCAAAGGCGTTTCGGCCATGTGGCGCTTCCCCTTGTGTAGTGTGTAGTGAAGTAAGGCCAGAATTACGCGTGCTCTTTTGATATAATATGCGCGATGAATCAAGAGGAAGATGTTCTGCTTTCAGTCGAGGGCTTGCACGTCAGATACGGGCGGCATGAGGTGGTCAAGGGCGTTTCGTTCACGCTGGCGAAGGGCGAGATACTGGGCATTGTCGGCGAGTCGGGGTCCGGGAAGTCGACGATAGCCAAGGCGATAATGGGGCTTGAGCGGCCGAGCTCGGGCTCTGTCGTGTACGCGCCTCGTCCCGGAGCGCGCAAGAGCCCGTCCAGAGCCGGCGCTCCAGGGCATGTGCAGATGATCTTCCAGGACGCGACTGGCAGCCTCAATCCGCGCATGACCGTGCGCCAGACGCTGGACGAGACGATAAAGGTCTGGCGCGCGGCGGACGTTGACGCGAAGGGGCTTCTTTCGATGGTGGGGCTGTCCGAGGCGGTTCTCGATCAGTATCCGCGCGAGATGTCCGGCGGGCAGTGCCAGCGCGTGTCGATCGCCCGCGCCCTTGCGTGCGGTCCCGAGATTCTCGTGGCGGACGAGCCGGTTTCGGCGCTTGACGTCTCCGTGCAGGCGCGCGTCCTCAACCTTCTGAGGGAGCTTCGCGCCGACCTCGGGCTTTCGATCATACTGATCGCGCACGATCTGGCGGTCGTCAAGAACGTGTGCGACCGCGTCTGCGTGATGGAGAGGGGGCTTTTCGTGGACTCGGGGAGGACCGAGGAGATATTCGCAAGCCCGTCCAGCGACTACACGAGGCGGCTGCTGGACGCTGTGCCGCGCATATGACGGGGCTGCTCGGCACCATGGCGCAGACGGGGCATACATGGTATAATATGCGGACTTCGAAAACAGAGTCAGAGGCTGTCAGAACACAGAAATGTCGTACATAGAAAGAATCGCAGAGGAGGTGGGCGTCGGCGCGATGCAGGTGTCCGCCGTCAGCAAGCTGGTCGCAGACGGGTGCACGGTTCCGTTCATTGCGAGGTACCGCAAGGAGGCGCACGGCAATCTCGACGAGGTGAAGATCGGCAAGATACAGGAGCGTCTAGGATACTATTCCGAGCTTGACGAGCGCAAGAAGACGATACTCAAGTCGATCGACGAGCAGGGCAAGCTCACGGACGAGCTTCGTGCGCAGATCGAGGGGTGCTACGTCAAGTCGAGGCTCGAGGACCTCTACCAGCCGTACAAGCCGAAGCGCCGCACAAGGGCGCAGGTCGCCAAGGAGAAGGGGTTTGAGCCGCTGGCGGACGAGATATGGTCCGGCGCCTATCGCGACGGACAGGACGACGAGTCCCTGCAGTACGCGCGCGACATAATCGCCGAGCGCATCGCCGACATGGCGGACGTGAGAGGCGCGGTGCGCCAGGCGTTCGCCACGAAGTCGGTCGTCAAGAGCGAGGCGGCGACGCCGCTGCCCGCCGAGCCGACGAAGTTCGAGCAGTACTACGAGTTCTCCGAGCCGATCGCGACGATTCCGTCCCACCGCTACCTCGCGATTCGCCGCGGGCAGGCCGAGAAGGTGCTTTGGGTGAGGCTGGAGCTGGACTCCGAGCCGGTCGTCGAGCAGGTCATGGGCATAGTGGCGCGTGAGTCGCCTGGCGCCGGCGGCGCGTCGGCGCGGTGCCGCGAGCAGATCGAGCTTGCCGCGCGCGACGCTTACAAGAGGCTGCTTGCGCCGAGCTGCGAGGTGGACGTCGCGGTGGAGAAGAAGATGGAGGCCGACCGCGCGGCCGTGGAGGTGTTCGCGGAGAACCTGCGGCATCTGCTGCTGGCGAGCCCTCTTGGCGAGAAGGCGGTGCTGGCGATCGACCCTGGGATCCGCACCGGATGCAAGGTCGCGATGATGGACGCGACGGGCAAGTACCTCGGCAAGACGGTGATCTTTCCGCAGCAGAAGCCGCTGGAGGCGGCGAAGGCCGTCGCGATGATCGTGGCGAAGTACCATGTCGAGGCGATAGCGATCGGCAACGGGACTGCGGGGCGCGAGACCGAGGCGTTCGTGCGCGACACGCTGAAGAAGCTGAAGGCGCAGCATCCGGAGATACCGACTCCGATCGTGGTGAGCGTGTCGGAGGCCGGGGCCTCTGTGTACTCGGCAAGCGAGATCGCGCGGAAGGAGTTTCCCGACCTCGACCTGACGGTGCGCGGCGCGATTTCGATCGGGCGTAGGCTGCAGGACCCTCTGGCGGAGCTGGTCAAGATCGACCCGAAGGCGATCGGCGTGGGGCAGTACCAGCACGACGTGAGCCAGACGCTCCTGGCGGGCAAGCTGGACGAGGTCGTGGTCTCGTGCGTGAACGGCGTCGGAGTCGAGCTGAACACCGCCTCGGCGCCGCTTCTGGAGCGTGTCTCCGGGCTGTCGCCGTCGTTGGCGAAGGCGATCGTGGAATGGCGCGACGCGAACGGCAAGTTCTCGAGCAGGGAGGACCTCAAGAAGGTGAAGGGCCTCGGGGAGAAGGCGTTCGAGCAGTGCGCTGGGTTCCTCAGGATACGCGGCGCGGAGAATCCGCTGGACTCGTCCGCCGTGCATCCGGAGAGGTATGCGCTCGTCGAGCTGATGGCGAAGGACCTCGGCACGTCCGTCGGCAATCTCGTGGGCAATTCCGCGGCGGCCGGCAAGATAGACATCCGCAAGTACGTCGCGCCCGGCATCGGCGAGCCGACGCTGAAGGACATCGTGGCGGAGCTCGTGAAGCCGGGGCGCGACCCGCGCAAGACGTTCGAGCCGCCGAAGTTCCGCGAGGACGTGACGAAGATAGAGGACGTGCGCGAGGGGATGAAGCTCGAGGGCGTGGTGACTAATGTGACGGCTTTCGGGGCGTTCGTCGACATCGGCGTCCACCAGGACGGGCTCGTGCATCTTTCGGAGCTTTCCGACAACTACGTGTCCGACGCGTCGTCGGTGGTGAAGGCGGGCGACCGCATCTCCGTGACGGTGATAGGCGTCGACCTCCCGCGCGGGCGCATTTCGCTCTCGGCGAAGTCGAGGCCGGTTGTCGGGGGCGCG
>JAEEGH010011686.1_pt1 | contig 19862 bp, 13 predicted proteins | sample 9134181 | NCBI WGS metagenome assembly JAEEGH01 (sample SAMN16246544, study PRJNA631951) | gut metagenome | biome: gut microbiome; feature: rumen; material: DP-attached | host: Bos | place: Iran: Karaj | collected 2018-10 | reverse complement strand
CGGCAGTGCCGCATCTTTCCGCTCCGTATAGCGGGTCCATGCTTTCGCACATTTTTCGGCGGAGGGCTTTACACTGCCGACGAGGATCAGCTTTTCCCGCGCCCGCGTCAGCGCCACATAGAGCACGCGCAGCTCCTCCGCTTTCGCCTCGTTCTGGATCGCTTCCTTCATGGCGCGCCAGGCGACGGTCGGGTACTGCCAGGCGAGCGTGCCCTCCGATTTCGTGCAGTACATGCCGATTCCAAGATTCTTATGGATCAGCAGCTTGTTTTGCGCGTCCTGCAGGTTGATCTTCTTTGACAGGTCCGCGAGCACGACGACGGGGAATTCCAGTCCCTTGCTTTTGTGCACGGTCATGACGCGGACTACGTCCTCTTTTTCCCCCAGCGTGCGCGCGACGGAAAGGTCGGTGTCACGGTCCTTCATCTGCCGGACGAATTTCAGGAAGCGGAACAGCCCGCGGAAGTTCGTCTTTTCATAGTCGGCGGCGCGGTCGACAAGCATGCGGAGATTGGCCTGCCGCACGAGGCCGCCGGGCTGGGAGCCGACGTAGTCGTAGCAGCCCGTGTCCCGATAGAGCTTCCAGAGCAGCTCCGGGACGCCGACGCGCCGGGACAATCTGCGCCATTTCTCCAGCTTTCGCAAAAAGCACGCGGCTTTGCCGTCTTCGTCCGTTTCGGCCTTCGCGGCCAGCGCCGCGTAAAAATCCGCCGCGTCGTCGGCGTCGGCGCGGATGGCGGCCAGCTCCTCCGCCGTCATGTCCCCGATCATCGAATGAAGCACCGCCGCCAGCGGAATGTCCTGATGGGCGTTGTCGATGACGGCGAGCAGCGCGAGGACGAGGCTCACTTCCTTTTCCTCGAAGTATCCCGCGTCCACTTCGGCATAGGCCGGGACGTCATGGGCGCGCAGCTTTTCGAGGAGTATCTGCGATTTCCCTTTTACCGAACGCAGGAGCACGGCCATGTCCTGCCAACGGAGCGGGCGATAGGCTTTTTTGTCCTTGTCGTAGACGGATACGCCGCTGTCCTTCAGCTCGCGGAGCTTTTGAGCGACGATTTCCGCCTCGGCCGCAAATCCGCGCAGGTCTTCCGTCTCTTCGTCCCCGGAGGCGCCGCCGTTTCCGACGAGCAGGAGCTCCACCGGCGATCCGGCGAAGCTTTTGCCCTCGTTCTCTGGGAAATCGGCTTTCGGATAAAGGGCGGCGCGCTCGTCGTATGAGAGCTCCGTTTCCCCGCCAATCATGAGCTGCGAGAAAAGGAAATTGACGGCTGCCAGCACTTCGGCCCGGCTCCTGTAGTTTTCGGTGAGCTCAATACAGGCGCCGCGCTCCTCATGCGCCCGGTAATCGTTTTGCTTGTCGGTGAACAGCGTCGGGTCGGCGAGGCGGAAGCGGTAAATGCTCTGCTTGACGTCGCCGACCATGAAGAGGTTGCGCCCGTTCGTCAGCCGGCCGAGAATCGCCTCCTGCACGCCGTTCGTGTCCTGATATTCGTCCACCATGATCTCTTTGTAGCGATTCTTTATCGCGTTGAGCGTCTCCTCCCGCCGCAGGACGGCGAGGGCGAAATGCTCGAGGTCGCCGAAGTCCAGCGCCGTTTTTTTCCGCTTCGCCGCGTCGAAGGCGTCGATGAAGTCCAGCGTGAGCCGGCAAAGCTCCGCCGTCTCCGCGCCGGAAGCACGCAGGTCTTCAAGCAGGGATTCCTCCGACTGCGAGAAATAGGTATCCCGCAAAGATTCGATCGGGGTCTTGATCTGGTTCTTGCGGCCGTCGGTGTAAAAGGCGGTCATCTGCTTGTCGATTTCCATTTTCTGGGGCTTTTTGAGGTTCGGGAATTTCGGCATGGCGGAAAAGGCCTCCCGCATGGCGTCCCACGACTTCGTCACCGTCGCTTTGGAAAGGGCGTCGATCCGTTCCCAGTCATGCGCGAAGATTTCCGCGTATGTCGATATGCCGTCCCGTTCGGCCTGATTGGAGTAATACCGCGCGGCGTCCGCACAGGCGGCCAGTGTCCGGCGGATCTCGTTCATCAGATACGGATACCAGTCGGCCCGCTCGATGGAAGCCTCTCCCCACCGGGGAATCCGCTCGAGGATACTTTCGATCCACTGTTTCGGCTCCGGCTGGCTCTCCGCGAACCTGTGCAAATCCAGCACCATATCGTAAAGCGCCGCATCGTCGAGGTCGCTGCCGAAGCTCTGGACAAAGCGCAGGAATTCTGCGTCATGCTCCTCGTATTTCCGCTGGAACAGCTCCTCCGCGACGCGCTGCCGCATGAGCTGCCGCTCCTGCTCGTTGAGCAGGCGGAACTTCGGGTCGACGTCGACGGCCGTGAAGTTTTCCCGGATCAGCCGTTGGCAAAAAGCATGCAGCGTGGAAATCGAAGCGTTGGGAAGCAGGATGATCTGGCGGGCAAGCTCCGGGTAATCTTCCAGTTTGTCCGTCAGCTTCTTCTCGATGCGCTCACGCATTTCCGACGCCGCCGCGTTCGTGAAGGTGACGACCAGGAGCTCGTCGATCCGGTATTTTCCGGCAATGATGTTTCGAACGATCCGCTCCACCAGCGTGTAGGTCTTGCCCGAGCCGGCCGCCGCCGAGACGAGCAGGTTGCGGCCGCTTTCCGTCATGGCGCGGAGCTGTCCCGATGACGGCGCGTTATTATCCGTTCGCATTGTCGTCGCCTCCCTCCTGCTCCATTTCCTTCATGAAGGTTATCGTATCGTCGAGCTCGCGGTACGCGAACCGCCCCAGTTTTACGTCGAAGCCGCAGACGTCGCCGTAGGGGCAGAACGCGCAGGCGTTTTTTGTTTTCGTATGGAACGGGGAAACCTCGACGTCGCCCGAAAGCACTTTTGCGCCAGCTTCCCGCAGTTTCTTCATCGTGTAGGCCGCCAGCGCGTCAAACTCGCGCTCCGCCTTGACGCCGCCTTTGGTCGTGCCGTCGATGGCGCCGTCATTCTTCAGCTTGACGCGGATATGCCGGCTGGTCCCGTCGATATTCCGGATCACATTTGCGTCGTTTAAGAGCCAGCCTCTCATGCGGAGCCTGTCGAGCAGCTTCTTTTCGGCATCTTCGCGGCTCATCCGGCCGCTGCCGCTCAGGGTGGGATTCTGGAGCAGGCAATAGAGCACGCCGGCGGGACGCGGCTCAACCTTTCCGCGCATTCGGAAAAACCTCCTTGCGGCTTCCAGATACGTCAAAAGCTGGAGCTTCAAGCCGTAATAGACGTCCAGCAGCGTCAAGTCCATATCACTGGTCTTGTAGTCGATGATCAGGAAATAGGGCCGGCGCTCCCCCGCTTCGTTCTCTATCTCCCCGCAGTCGATGCGGTCAATCGTGCCGATGATGTCAAGCCTGACGTCGCTTCCCGGGATCGGCCACGACATCAGTTCCCCAGCGGAACGCCCCGCGCCGAAGGACAGCTCGAAATAGCGGGGGGAAAAGCTGCTGACGCCGTCCCATTCCGAAAGGCGCGCAATCGAGCTCTCCGCCGTATTCCCTATGCGGGCGGCGAGGTTTTCATACTGCGCCGTACTGGCGAGGATCGTGTTTTGCACGCCGGAAGCCGCGGCCTCCATCGCGCCGCGCACGAAATCGCCGCGCTCCTCCGGCGATACGCTCGACCACGGGCGCCTTTCCCGCCGCATATTTTCCCCGAATCCGCGCATGATATCATGCAGCAGCGTCCCCTTCTCCAACGAACGGAAGCTGTATTCCGCCCGTTCTTCCAGCCGAAGTCCGCTTTGCGCGAAGTGACGGAACGGACATTGATAATACTGTTCAAATCGCGTCACGCTGCCGGACAATGTCTTGCCCCGTGTAAAAAGGCGTTGCGCCAGAAGCGGGGGGAGCTTGGCTTCCTTTTCTCCCGAGAAAAGGCCCTGCCGTACAGAAGACAGACGCTCTCGCGTATGGTCGAGGGCCCAGTTGTAGACCTCGCCCCACGAGCCCCGATGGCTCTCTCCGGGGGACGCCAGATATTCCCGCAACAGGGGAACAAGCCGTGACACGGCGCGCACTCCCGTCGAAAACAGGAATTTTTCCTCCTGTTCCCGCGTCATTCCTTCCAGCGGCACGCTGTCGACCTCGACCAAGGGCAGGAGCTTTATGAGGCGCGTGACGACGGATGACCGCCCTACCCCCTTGCCTTCGCTGTCCGCCAGCGCATACGAGACCCAAAGGTATTCCCGCGCTTCCGTGAAGCCATGATACAGGAGATAATTCTCGCCGCAGCTCTCCTCTTCCGCGGTTTTCGCAAGCTCCAGCCGCACCTTGTCCTTTTTCGCGGCGAGCAGCGCACGGTCCGCGTCCGAAAGGATCCCGCCCGCCGACGGACGTCCCGGCATGACGCCGTCGTTCGCGCCGAGAATGAAAAGCGCACGAACATTGTTCAGGCTGTTTTGATCGAAGGCGGAGATCGTCACTGAGTCGATCTTCTGCGGGATCAGCGACAGTTCCAAAGCGTCCAGTCCGTCCGTCAGGAGCTCCGCGTAATCAGACGTTGCGATCTTCTCGTCGCCGCTGACGGAAACCATCTGGTCGAAAAGCTCCATGACCGTCTGCCAGATCATGCGGTGTTCCTTGGCTTCCTCCAGCGCCCCCGCCGCCTCGGCTTCCTCCGTCCAATGCGAAAGGGTTTCCGGTACGTGAAGGTTTTCCAGGAAATCGTAGAGTGCGCGCGTTTTCTCCCGGACGCTCCCGGATTTCAAAGCGGCCGACAGCGTGAAGAACGGATTCGCCGCTTTTTGCCGGATCTCATTGACGGACTGCAGGAACGCTTCGCCCGATTCCGGCCTGCGCCCTTTGCGGCGCAGATACGGCCAGTCTTTCTTCCAGCTCGTCTCGCCGCGAATGCCGTATTCCAACACATAGTTTTCCAGTATGTCCGCCTCGTCGTTCGTCAGCGGCAGAAGATCTGTCTTCACACAGCGGAAAACGGCGTCGTAGGTCCAGCCGTCCGACACTGTCTCCAGCGCTGAGCGGATCAGCTCGGCCAATGGGTGATGGACGCCCGCCCGCTTCCTGTCCGTGAAGAACGGGATCCCGTATTCTTTCAGCGTGAACTCCAAAAGCTCGCCGTAGTTCTCGCTGTCGCGGAGCAGGATCCCGATATCGTGCCAGCGGAAGCCTTCCTCGCGGCACAGGCGTATGATTTCTGCGCCCGCCGCTTCCATTTCAAGACGGCGCGTCGCCGCCTCCGTGACATGCACGCCCCGGGTGCTGTTTTCCCCTTTCTTGGATTGGACGGGAAAATCAAACAGTCCTCGCTCCAGGGCGGCAATCCCCTGCGCGTCCTCGCTGAACCGCCGCTGCGCGGTCAAGAGCTTCACCTCGTAGGAAATCCCCATTTCCTCCGCCATGCGCTTCAAATCCTGCAGCGTGTGCGCGGCTCGGTAGAAAAGCTCCGACGGCGCGATATTTTCATGAACGGCAACGTCCCGGCCCAACGGCAGCGTGATATGCACCGCGTCCGCCGTCTGCAGGAACGCGCGCAGCACTTCCCGCTCCTGCGGATTGAAGAACACGAAGCCGTCCAGCCAGACCTCCGCGCCCGCGAGCTCCGAACTCTTCGGCACGGCGTCCGCCAGCTTCGCCATGCGGTCCTCCGCGTCCTCGAAGCGGCCTTCCGTCTCCCGCAGGAAATCCCCGTAAAGCAGAGCGAGATCTTCCAGCTTCCTGCCCAAATAATTGTCGTCGACGACGGACGCCGCCTCTTTGAGATTTTCCGGCGTGCCGTGATAGCTTTTCAATTCCTCGATCATTTCCGCGAGGGAGGCGGTGAATCCGCGCTGTCCGGCGCCCCGCGCCAGAACGGATAGCTCGTCCGCGCGCTTTCCGACGATTTTTTTCAGGATCAGCCGTTTCCCGATCTCCGTCATTCGGGGCAAACGGCCTTTTTCCGCGGCTTTCCAAGCCAAGCGGCGAAAGCCGGAGACGACGCCGCGCATAGTCCCGCGCCCGGACGTTCTGGCGATCAAATCCCGCTCCACTTGGTACGTCATATGTTCCGGCACGACCAAGAGAAGCATTTTCCCCAAAGGGTCACGTTCCATATCTATACACATCTCATGCAGACATGTTTCCGTCTTTCCGGTACCGGCGCGTCCCAATATAAACTTGAGCTTCGCCATTATCGTTCCTCCTGTCGGTAATTCAAATTTTAAATATCATTACAGCGAATATGAATTTCGATAACGAAGAAGAAAAAGAATGTCGTCCTTGTTATAAATCTTGCATTAACAAGCTATCCAAATATAAATACGCAATCATGAAATCATTTTTATCATTCGACAAGAAGAGCTGTTTTCCTTCGAGAAACTCCAAAAAATCCAGCCTAAGGAATCATTGATTAAGTCCTGTACCCCCTGCAACAAATCCCCTGACCGACCGTCATATCATGTCCGATAAGCAGGAATCAACGGGCAAACGTCGAATTAAACAATTAGTATTAAAAGCAAGACAATGGCCGAGATAAACAAACACACGAAACTCCGGGAGTGGATCATGGTGACTCAGATATTTTTATCAAATTTGAAAAAAGCGGCCGCGCTTACGTTGTGTCTCGTCCTGGCTTCAGCGCTTGTTATACCATCTTTTGTTTATGCCGAAGGAAAAGTCGTGCGCGTCGGCTGGTACGACTCTCAGTTCAATTACTCGGACCGTTTCGGACGGCGCTCCGGCTATGCTTACGAATATCAGCAAAAAATCGCCGCCTATACCGGCTGGACTTACGAATATGTCGAAGCGAGCTGGCCGGATCTTTTCGATATGCTGAAAAAGGGCGAGATCGACCTGCTGAGCGACGTCTCTTACACGAAGGAACGCGAAGGAACGATGCTGTTTACCTCTTTGCCGATGGGCGTGGAAACATATTATCTCTATGTGCCCGTGGACCACAAGGACATCCGCATGGAAGACCCCGCCTCCCTGAACGGTAAAAAAATCGGCGTAAACAGAAACAGTTACCAACGGGGACTCTTGATTGAATGGGCGAAGCGAAACGCAATCGACTTGGAGGTCGTCGACCTGTCGAACACCGATCACGACGCCGTCGAAATGCTGAAGAACGGAGGGATCGACGCCTTCGTCGCCATAGACGCGCACGAGGACGAACGCGTCTATGTGCCTTTATTCAAGATGGGCTATTCCGAGTTTTTCTTTGCTGTGAGCAAGAGCCGGCCCGACCTTCTGGGCGAGCTGAACGTCGCGATGAGCAAGCTCCAGGACGAAAACAGATTCTTCGACCAGCAGATGCATGAAAAATACTTTGTCGGCCCCGCCGCGTTCCTCTCTCCCTCCGAGGCAGACTGGCTCGCCCATCACGGCACGATTCGCGTCGGCTACTCCGACGACTATCCCCCCTTCTGCGGGACCGACCCGAAAACCGAGCAGCTACAAGGCGCGCTGAAGGACTATCTTGAGCTTGCGTCCACCTGCACGAAAAACGCGAAAATTGATTTTGAAGCGGTACCGTATAAGACATTCGACGCCGCGCTTGACGCCCTTCGCGCCGGAGCCGTCGACTGCGTGTTCCCGATCAGTATCAGCGCTTACGACGGCGAAAAGCTGGGCGTCTTAGTAACAGCCCCGATTATGCGGACGGAAATGTACGCGGTCATGCGAAAATCAATCCCTCTCGGCGATCTGAGGGAACGGGAGATGACAGTCGCAGTCAACGCGGGCAATCCGAACTATGAAATGTTTTTCCATGAGTATTTCCCGGACTGGAAAAGCGCGTCCTACGGCAAAACTGAGGAATGCTTCCGCGCAGTGGAGTCCGGGGCTGCGGACTGCGCCCTTGTCAATAATTATCGCGTCGTCCAGACGGACGCGCTGCGAAACAGGCATCATCTGACTGCGCGCACCACCGGCGCGACGATGAATTTCTCCTTTGCCGTACGGCGGGGCGACGGCGTCCTCTATTCCATCCTGAACAAAACGGCTCGCCTCGTACCCGCCGCTGCCATAGACTCGGCGCTGACGGCCTATGCTTATCCCGAAGAGAAATTCTCCTTTACCGACTTTTTAAGAGAACATTTGGCGATGGTAATCGCGGCGCTTCTTGCCATCGCAATTTTAGTCATATTGCTTTTGATTCGCAGGACAAAGCGCAAGGCGCAGGCCTTGGAGGAGCGGCTCGCACTGCAAAACCGGCTTTTGGAGCAGGAGCGTCAAGCGCACCGGTCCGACGGGATGATTACCGCCATGGCAGCCGATTATCGAAGCGTCTTTTATATCGACCTCGACAAAGACGAAGGCATTTGCTATCGCGCTACGACAGAGCTCCAAAACGGAATCAAGGAAGGCGACAGCTTCCCGTTCAAACAAACCCTCCTGCAATATGCGAACGACTGTGTCGCCGAATCGGAGCGCACAAACTTTTTGCAGTTTGCAGAGCCAGATAATATCCGCGCAGGCCTTGCAAACGAGCCTATGATCGCCCACCGCTATTTAGCCGTCAAGGATGGGAAGGAATATTACGAGATGCTTCGCATTGTTGACGTCCATCAGGCTGAAGATTGCGAAGATCATACTGTCCATGCTATCTGCGCGGGCTTTTCTGATGTGGACAGCGAAACCCGGGAAGAGATGGCTCAAAAACGCACCCTCTCCGACGCATTAAATCAGGCGGAGGCGGCCAACATCGCGAAAACGTCCTTCCTGAGCTCCATGAGTCACGAGATCCGCACGCCGATGAACGCCATTATCGGGCTCAACGCTATCGCGCTGAAAGACGCCGACCTTCCCCCACGCACCCGCGATTATCTGGAAAAAATCGGCACCAGCGCAAACCACCTGATGGAACTGATCAACGGCATTTTGGACATGAGCCGAATCGAAAGCGGCCGCATGACAATCCGAAATGAAGAATTTTCCTTCCGCGCGATGCTGGAACAGATCAACACCATGATTCACGGTCAATGCCAGAACAAAGGCCTGCAATACGACTGCCAACTCATGGGACAGGTCGACGATTACTACCTCGGCGACGACATGAAGCTCAAGCAGGTCATCATAAATATTCTCGGAAACGCCGTCAAATACACGCCCGCTCCGGGGACGGTCTCCTTTATCGTGGAGCCGCTGACGCAATACGAGGGCAACGCCCCCATGCGATTCATCATGAAAGACACGGGCATTGGCATAGACGCAGATTTCCTGCCCAAGATATTCGAACCCTTTTCCCAAGAAGACGAAAACAAATCCAACAAATACGGCAGTACCGGTCTCGGCATGGCAATCACCAGAAACATCGTGGAAATGATGAACGGCAAGATTGAAGTGGAAAGCGAAAAAGGCGCAGGCTCCACCTTCACCGTCACCATTCCTTTGAAAACTACGGACAGAACCGATCATATCGGCGCCGACGACGTCCGCCCGCAGGATCTTCACGTCCTGATTATCGACGACGATCCCGGCTCTTGCAAGCATTCGCAATTCGTCTTGGATCTCGCGGGCATAGCAGCCGACGTCTGCAACAGCGGCAAGGAAGCCTATGAGATGATAGCACTCGCGCAGGCGCGGCAGCAGCCGTACAACCTGATTCTCGTAGACTGGAAGATGCCGGAACAGGACGGACTGGAAGTGACCCGGACCATCCGCGAAAAATACGACAAACCTTCTGCCATCATCATCCTGACTGCTTACAGTTGGGACGAAATCAGGGATGAAGCGCTGGCCGCAGGCGTTGACAGCTTCATAGCGAAACCCCTGTTCGCCTCCGGCGTCATGCAGGAATTCAAACAGGCCCTTCAGCGCAAGGACGCAGTAAAAAAAGAACCGCCCCGCGCGAATCTTGCCGGGAAACGCGTCCTGCTGGCGGAAGACATGCTGGTCAACGCGGAGATCATGAAAGAAATCCTCCGTATGCGCGAAATGGAAGTGGAACATGCGGAAAACGGCCAAATCGCCGCGGATATGTTCGCGGAGCATCCGGAAGGATATTACAACGCTATCCTGATGGACGTCCGAATGCCGGTAATGGACGGGTTGCGCGCAACGGAAACCATCCGCGCGATGGACCGCCCCGACGCCAAGACAATCCCCATCATCGCCATGACCGCCAACGCCTTCGACGAAGACGTACAACGCTCCTTGCAGGCAGGCATGAACGCCCACCTCAGCAAACCGGTGGAAATGGAAAAACTCTTTGAAACCTTGGAAACGCTGATACGAGAAGATTGAAAAGAATGCCGTTCCTACTTTAAAACACTTCGACTGGCAGCTTCGGCTGCCAGTTTTTTATGCCGTAAAATGAATCTCGTACTATTCATCGGCGTCATTATTCTAAACCTTGTAATGTTTTTTCTTCATGAACACATCGCATCAAAACAAATTCATAAAATACTTTGCCAGATGAAACCTTGAAAAGCTTATATTGTCATGCTTCGAACCAATTATGAAAACTCTTTCAGGTTATGTTCGATTGTTTCACGTGAAACATTTTTTCGGTTTTATATTTTTCATTCACTAACGTTTTTTCAAAATTTAAAGCCGTCAAAGGCCTATCATTTCAAGGATAAGATGGATTATGAAAAAGTTTTCAGGTTATGTTCGGTTGTTTCACGTGAAACATTCTTTCGTTTTTTCTTTTCACTGAATCAAACTCACACTTGAGCCGTTTTATCTCATAACAGCCAAAATCAAAAAAGACGCTTCTCTCGTGCGTTTCCGGGTTGTTGCCCCAAACGACACGAAAGCAAGCGTCTATTTTGTATAACGCGTTCAAATTCAGTTTAAGTATCTAAAGCAATAACGGAAAATCTTATCGGCTATCGTACCCGGTCGTAACTCGACGGGGCGCTCCGTCATCTGGCTCGTTTTATAAAACCAAGTATTTCTGCTGTACCGGAACCACCAGTCGACGACCTCTGCAACCTCGCCGTCACGCACATTCTTCACTGAAACCAGAATAGTATCCGGCTTTTCTTCGATAGTTTCTTCAATAATATAGCACTCGTATGCGTCCTCGTTTCCGATGAAAATATCTGCCGCATAGGTCTTCTGCTGCGAGAATATCAGAGTAAGAGCCAATACGACCAGCAACGTAATTTTTCTCATAGCCAATTCCCTCCACTTAGTTTACCGCGCATAGGTTGTCAAGAATAGAATTATCAGAGGTCGGCAGCCGTTCTGATATGATCGATTGCTTCTTGCAGGATTTGGGCTTCGTCGGCACCGTCTATATCAAACCCCACGGCTTTGATCAGCTTCACGTTCTTGATTCCGTAGAAGTTCTCGGCCAAGGCTTTTACGTACCCATAGCCGTATTCTTCCGGACAGAATGCTCCGCCTGCCGTAGTCACATAGTACAAAACCTTTGCTTTGCATAACGGCTGCGGAAATCCGTCGCTTGTATAGGAAAATGTGATCCCCATCACATTGATCTGCTCGAAATATTGTTTGAGAATGGCCGGAAAAGAAAGGTCCCAATAAGGGGCGGCGACCACGATTTTCTCGGCGGCCGCAAATTCCCTTGCCAATGCGAATCTGGGCGCGTCATACGCTTCTTTTTCCAGAAGGGCGTCTTTGGTTTTGAGAAATTCTTCATCTACCAGCGGCATGTCTACATCCAGAAGCCGAACCTCATGAATCGGCTCGCCGATTTTTTTGATGAGTTCGTCCGCCAGTCTCTTTGTTCTCGACTGGCTCCGTGCACAGGCATTGATAAATAAGACCATAGTTTAATCCTCCACTCTTGAACGCATAATCTCCAGTAGTTATATTATATCATAATTATTGCCGTATTCATCATGCACGGCAGATATTACAAACTTTCAACTTTCTGCTAAAATAATAAGAGCAAGTTGAGAAAAGAGTCGTTACAATAACGGTGATACCGAATACCTATGAGCCGAGTAACTCCACAGGAGGCTAAATCATGAACGACAATTCGACGCGCCGGCGGAAGCACGGCGCCCGGCTATACAACGTCCTTTTCCCCATGTGGATGTTCTATCTGTTTCCCACATGGCTTTGGCTCGTCATCCTTCCCGCTAATTTCGCCATCGACAGCCTGGTGCTATGCCTTGCCATGCGACGGCTTGGAATTGCAGGACGGCGGGAAATTTGGCGGAAGAGTATTTTCCGCATTTGGGCCATCGGCTTCCTGTCCGATTTTTTAGGCGCGCTGCTGACGCTCGGATTGATGCTGATGATTGACGCTGCGCATCTCTCATGGGACGTTTATCTGTTTCCGGGCACGACGCTGCTGGCGATTCCGGGCGTCGTACTTTCGGGCGCCCTCATATACATGCTTAACAAGCGATACGCCTTCGTGAAATGTATGTCGGACGAGAGGCAGATTCATAAGCTGAGCCTTGCTCTGGCAGTTTTCACCGCGCCTTACGCAATGCTTATTCCCCTATACGGATGAAGATTCCAATTTCAACTGCTAATGTGAAGAAACTGGATAGAAGCAAACGTGTTATAATCATGAGAAACGGGACGAGAATTCCCACAGGGATATACAATTTATTGCAGGAATCACGAAAAGTCTCCATTTATTATGAAAACCATAGAATAATATGATAACAGGAAGGATATATTATGTGCGGACGATATGGCGCAGACGATAAAGTAAACGATTGGCTGACGAAGCATTGCGAAATTCCCTCCGGCGACATTTTGCGGGTGGGCGACGTCCGTCCGGGGGAACGCACCACCGTCATCGTCAAAGGAAATGCAAAGCCGCGCGGCGTTTCGATGACATGGGGCATACAAGGAAAAGACAGTCTCATCATCAACGCCCGAAAGGAAACAATATGGGATAAACCAACCTTCCGGTATTTGATCCAAAACCGACGATGCTTGTTGGCCGCCTCTTGCTTTTACGAATGGGACAGCAGCAAACACAAAGCTACGCTCTATGGGGAGAACGATGAAACATTATTCTTGGCCGGCGTTTATCAACAGGAGGCAGAGGGCGGACGATTCGTCATTATCACCGCGCCCGCCGATGAAACCGTGAGGCCGATTCACGACAGGATGCCCGTGCGGATTCCCGCATCGCTTATCGACGACTGGCTGTCCGACACGGAAAAGGCGCGGGAGATTCTGGACACGGCGACGGTTCCCCTTCGCAGGGAGCAAGCCGTCGAGCAGATGAGCCTATGGGAGTAAGATACGGGCACAAACACGATAAAAAGAAACAGGGATGGAGAAATCAACTGATTTCCCCATCCCCGGGCTGACCATATTTTCGTAATATTATATGGAAAACAATACCGAATCCAAGAAGTCGACGAGCTCATTCATTTCCGGCTTGGTAATCTGCCCCGTCGCTCCCAGCATCTCGCCCTTGCTGCGCATCTCGTCATTGATGAGGGAAGAGAACAGGATGACGGGAATCCCGCGCAGTTCCTGATCGTCGCGAATCAACTTGAGGAGCCTGTGACCATCCATCTTGGGCATCTCGATGTCCGTGATGACAGCCCCGCGTCCCATGTCGGGGCCGGGCCCCTCTTCCGGATGCAGGAAATTCCATGCGTCAAGTCCGTTGACGAAGGCCGCGACGTTTCCATAGCCTGCATCATTGAGCGTCCCCACCACCATATTCCGAAGCATCGTGGAATCCTCGGCAACCACGATGGGCGCAGTTCTGCGCATCTCCTGCAGATTGTCGTGCCGGCTTTCCACTTCCGTGAGCTTCTTGTTGATCTGCGGATTCACCTCCGCAATGATCGACTCGAAGTCCATGAGCTGCACGATTCTATCCCCGAATCGCACCAGTCCTACCACTCGGGAAACGCCCCCGACCTGCGGCGGCGACTCCATGTCGTTCCAAGATATCCGATGAATCCGCAGCACTTCATCCACGAGGAACCCGATAGCATAGGCGTTGATTTCCGTGACAATAATGCTCTTGCACTGCGTGCCTTGTCCATGCTTCATGCATCGCGGCAAGTTGACCACCGGAATGGTGCTCCCGCGAAGCGTAATCACGCCATCCAGATACGGATGAGCCTTCGCCACCTTTGTAATTTTAAACAAGGAGCTTTGGATAACCTCGCGCACTTTTGCCACGTTGATTCCATAGCGAACTCCGCCCACCGAGAACTCCACGATCTCGAATTCATTTGTTCCCGACTCCAGCAGTATCCCGTTCTTCTCGACAGCCACGACAATATCATCCTTTCACATTTTTCAAAAAGGATATTTCGTATAACCCGACCGTTGAACAGTTCTGTCCGGTCACACAGTTTCATTCCCTTTGGATATTATAGTTTAGCATCGGCAGATTATCAAGCATTTCCCCTTCATGGCAAAAAAACAAATACTCGCGCTATAATTACTCCAAACATAACTGCATAAAGTAAGCCCCAACGTCGTTTGACAGAAGCTGCCGTCGTCCTTATACTGAAACCAAGCTGCTGTGCTTTCATGTGTTCACCCCATCTTACTTGAAAGGAAATATATCTCATGGGAATCATTGCGATGCTGCTCTCTCTTCTCGTCTTGACTTTCTTATATCGAAGAATGATTGCAAGGGACGTTCCCGAGACAATCGGAAGAAAACAGGCGCTCGTTCCGGTCTTGCTCGGCTTCGTCTCTTTGCCGCTGGCGCTAATTTTCACCTTCGCATGTGTGGGAAGCCTTATAAATGCCGTCGGTTATACGCCTACAGACCATCCCCTGCTCGCGCAGTCCATCATATCCGCATTTTTATTCGCCGGTCTGACGGAAGAACTCGCAAAATTCCTCATGATCGTAGCGGCCTTCAAAGTCTTCAGGAGCACCGTGAGGAACGTATACGAATATATGCTGATAGGAGCGGCCGTAGGCTTTGGATTCACGCTTCCCGAAGAATTCCTGTACGGTTCTGATTTGATCACGTTTCTGCTTCGGCTGGATTTTATCGCCGGACATCTTGTATTCGGACTCATCATGACCTATTACCTTGGCCTGGCAGAGCACAAGAAAATCACGAACCAGGGCTCGCCGGCCAAAGAATATCTCTTCGCGCTTCTGATTCCGATCCTCCTGCACACGCTTTACGACGCCTGCACGGTAAACAACAAATTCCTGTCTCACAATGATGAAAATATACAAGGCATCGGCGTAATCATAGGGCTTGGCTGGTCGCTGGCCGCGTTTGTCCTTCAAATCGTGATCCTCCTGAAATACAAAAAGAACGCAGGAAAGCTCTGCTCTCTGCGTCTGCTGCCGGAAGAATCCTGACAGCTCAGGGAACAAAAACAACATGCAGAAGATATGCCAGTTGTTTTGTGATATAATAAGGCCGAGGTGATTGCGATGACCGCAACGTCCTGTAAAGAAATCATGGACGCCATGAAACGTCAAGAAATCTGCGGATATTACCAGCCTAAATACGACGCTACCACAGGAAAACTCGCAGGAGCGGAGATACTTGCCCGATGGGTCAAGCCAGACGGAAGCCTGTTATTGCCGGAATATTTCGTTCCCGTCCTCGAAACCTGCGAATCCATTAACACACTGGATTGGCTCATGGCGGAGGAAGCCTGCCGTACAATCAAGACGCTGGGGCGGCATGCAATCCCGATCGCGATCAATTTCTCCCGATACCATATTCGGGAAAAAGATTTCTCTACGCGCCTTTCCGGCCTCCTCCAAAAATACGGGACTGACCCGGAGCTGCTGGAAATCGAGATCACCGAATCTGCCCTGATTGATGAAAACGAGTATATCTTAGAATGGATCAATCAAATCCATTCGCTGCATCTCAGAGTCGCACTCGACGATTTCGGAAGCGGCCTGTCCTCCTTGCAATTTATGAAGGATATGCCCATCGACATCCTGAAAATCGACAAATCCCTGCTCAGCGGAAACTGCGCAACAGACAAAGAACGAATCGTTCTCGAAAGCATCTTCTATTTCGCCAACCGCCTGCACTTAGACACGGTAGCGGAAGGCGTGGAAACCGAAGAACAGCTTGGATTCCTGAAGACCTGCGACTGCAAAAAAATCCAGGGATACTACTTTGCGAAGCCCCTGTCCAGCGAGAAATTTATCGCCCTATGCCAAAAAAATGCCGTGAAAAAGGCGGAATCGCTGGACATCCTTGAATTCCAGACTCCCATGAGCGCAACACAACTCCTTCTGTCCGCCGTCTTCCAAAAGTATCCGTTGGTCATATTTGCCAATTTGACAAAGAATAGTTATTACATGATGTCCTACGACAATTTCACGACCAAGGAATGCGCCGCCACAGGGAGGTTTGACGAGCTAATCCAAAACGCGGCTTCGACCATCCACCCAGAAGACAGGGATGCCTTCGTACGAACATTTGACCGGGAAAACCTGCTGAAGATATATCGCTCAGGAACGAAAGCAGCAGGTGTGTGGATCAGACAGATGGGAGATGACGGTATATACAGAGAGATCGAGTCGATGGATTATTTCGTGAAGAATCCGTCGTCAGATGACGTGCTTGTAATAAATTTCAGCGGCGCTGTCGAAGATCGCCACTGAGCAATAAAAACCACTCAACAGAATTTATCAATAGCTGTTGAGTGGTTTTTTGTTAACCAACATATTTCCTGCCGGACAATAAAAAGCCGGAGGCCGCTATGTGACAGTCTCCGGCAATGTAAAAATGCCGGACGGAGTAGAATGTGCTATAATCATGACAGAGAAAAATACTTTGGAGGTGGCGGAATGAAGAGATTATCAGGACGAATCGCGTTGTTGGTTTGGCTGCTGGCGGCGGCGCTGTTAACCGGCGTTTCCTCGGCGTCGGCTGAGACGACGCCGGGATTTTATGTGCGACGAAACGGGAACGGGTGCGTCAATGCCCAGATGAACGTCATCGTGCTGCCGAATATCGGACCGGTGATTTCTGTGTCGGCCTGCGACTATCAGGGGGCCGAAGAACTTATGGCGGAAGATTGGCAAGCGCGCCCCGTCATCCGGCTGGGCGGGACAATCCAGGCGATGCAGCGCGGCTACGGTGCCCGCTTCGTCATCGGCAGCCGGACCATTCCTCAGCCGGACGGGCCTGCGGTCACGGAGTCCCTCCCGACACGGGGACTGCCTTCCGTTGAAGCGGAGACGAAACCCCGCCGGATTATCCTGAAGTCCCTGTCGCCGGACAATGCGGGTCCGGATGTCTCCGGCGTCTATGAGTTCGCAGGGCTGACTCCGTCGCCGGACGGGTTCAAGGCCTTCGCCCTGCTGGAGTGGCTCCCGAGAAAAGACACCGGTTTCAATCCTTGGACGGAAGACTGCCGCTATGAAATCACCGAGCTGGACGGCTCGAAAAACAGGGCGACGAATCTCTATCCGGCACTGGGCGCCGATGTCTGCGGATATGCAATCAAAGTCTTCGACGGGTCCGACGACTCACTCCGGGATTCCTTCGTGGTTTCGTATTTCCTGGAAGCCGTTTACCGCGTGACGCCCGATGGGCAGGCGGCGCTGATTTTCCGGACCGCGGAGCCGAAGGGATGAGAGACGGCTCCGGGGAACCGCTTCCGGGTATCCGGCGTTCTTCGCGCCTGTTGTTTAATATGGCTAATATTATAACCGGCATTCGGATTCTCTGTAGTATAGCTTTGTTGTTTTTTCCCGTGTTTTCACCCGCATTTTATACTCTGTATATCATTGCCGGTATCAGCGACATGATAGATGGTACAGTTGCGAGAAAAACAGGAACCGTCAGCGAATTTGGATCGAAACTGGATACGGTGGCCGATCTTGTTCTGGTAATCATATGCCTGCTAAAGCTGATTCCGGTTCTCCATATACCAACGTGGCTTATGATCTGGATCATCGTTATTGCTGTTATCAAGGGGATCAATCTGATATCCGGATATATAATGCAAAAGCACTTAATTGTCTTACACACAGTAATGAATAAAGTGACGGGTATACTGCTGTTTGCACTTCCGATGACAATTACGTTTATTGATTTAAAATTCAGCGGAGCGTTCGTTAGTGTGGTGGCGACGTTTGCCGCGATACAGGAATGGCATTATATAAGGACAGAATAGTGTAACATCGGTAATCACAAAACGCAGATTGAATGGAAAACAGCCAAGCTCCCCACTACCGATATGACGGCGGAGAGCCTTCGCATAAAGTTAGAAAAAAGTTGCGGTAAGAAATTCTTACCGCAGCTTTTTTGTGCGCCAATCCCACGCATCATTATTTTGCACTCTTTTTCGTTCGTCAGAGAATCGTTTTGAATTGCATGGCTGTCTCCTAAATCATATCCGTGAAATTGGAGGAGATTTCAGTTTAGTTTAGAATTTTCATCTTGATAGTTCAAGTCGTGCTATAATACAGGCAGATGACGTAATGATTTTGGGTTATGCAGGTGAATCATTTCATGGACAACGCAAAGCAATTTACTTGGAAGCACTATATTTATCTTCTGATATGGTGGTTGAGCATGGGGTATGCTCTGGATAAGAACACCGTAATGCTCGGACTGATGCTGGCGCCTGCGTTCTTTCTCATTACAACATATAAACTCTTTGGGAAACTTATCATTCTCATGGTCGTTGTTTTTGCCTTGACTGCGATTTTTCCACCGCTTGCAGCGTTAATAGCTGGAGTGGCATTCATCATCTTCTTGCTGAAGATAAAGTTCCTATGGAACAACTGGAGAGCCTTGCTGGTTGGGATGTACGCTTACGGCGTCTATTTGCTGATCGTGCTGTTCAATAACTTTTTCTATAATCATGCGGTAATACGGCTCGCGGGGAAAATCATTGGTTTTTTTCAAGAAGGATCAGAGGCGGCGATTTTCCTGATCGGGGAAAATGGCGTTGAGACCACGCAAAGCATGGTGCTTTATGGAACAAATGCTGCTCATATCTCCTCGTATGTGTTCCCGCTTATCTTGACTATCATCTTTCATCTATTGCTCCGGTGGTTGTACGCTCACGGATATAGTACGGACAGAGCTTTCTACATCATGGGGCTGACGCCGCTTATAATGATGGCGTTTATCTTGCCGTTTATCAAGATTGATATTGACGGGCATGAGATTTTCCATGGCTCGCTTGCCGATGGCGTTGATGCTCTTGACACATCGGATGCTGTTGATGCCCGTGATGCCACCGACGCAGTGGATGCGCTCAACACTTCGGACGCTGCGAATGGATTTGACAAGGCGCTTTCTTTGAAGTCCGACGTCGAATTATCTCCAAAAGTAATTTCAACGCTGGAAGACCATTCGGCAGCATTTTCGCCTGCGGCAGAGGCATCTACAGCCTCATCCGCAGCGCAAGGCATACACTCGGCGGAGAAGCAGTCGAAACAGGATGATTCTATCAATGATGGCGCTATTGTTCCTGAAGATACGGTTCAATATGTGAATTACATGCCAGTTGAAAAAAGATAATAGCACAATAATAGCGCTCACCTGATTGTACTGACCCCCATAAGTTAGATTAAAATCTAACTTATGGGGGTCAGTACAATGTGACGTTCTCCGGCTTTTTTAGGAAGCTGGACGGTACAGGGCGTCGGATAATCACGGCTGACGGAACAAGCTCCCTATTGATGAGTCCGATTCATCAACGGGAGCTTGTTCGACGCCTACGAGCAGTATTGACGATACGTTCCTGCATAAACTGTAATTTATCCATTTATCCAGTCCTGAAGCCCTTTAGCTATTTTTTTATTGGTATCTCTACAGTATTCAAACAAGCCGCCACCAGCCGCGTTTTCAAGCATAGCGTCATCCAGCTCTAAATCCTGAAGTTCAGCAAAATAAGCCTCCGCCTCTTCCTTGCTGATTTCAATGCCTTCACTCTTGGCATACTCCCTAAGTTCCTCAGGCGTTTCGCAAGCCATTGCCTTTACGATCATTTCCTTCGTGATTTCCTTCTCATTGATCGGCATGATAGACTCCTCCCTTATCTGTTAATT
>JAEEGH010011685.1_pt1 | contig 19862 bp, 14 predicted proteins | sample 9134181 | NCBI WGS metagenome assembly JAEEGH01 (sample SAMN16246544, study PRJNA631951) | gut metagenome | biome: gut microbiome; feature: rumen; material: DP-attached | host: Bos | place: Iran: Karaj | collected 2018-10 | reverse complement strand
TGATAGCCGCCGCTGTTGGCGCGGTTATCGAGTATGATGCCGGCCAGTTGTTCGCGCGGCATCTCGGTGATGGCCTTCATCCAATGGTCGAGAAGGTCATAGGCGGGACTTGAGGGGTCGCGCAGGACTGGCGTGAGGGCCGCCATCGACTGCCAGAGGTATGGGATCTTGCGCCCGTCAGCCAGCCTGATGAGGAAATAATGATAGGTGACAGTATTATTTAACTCCTCTACAGGAGCCGTAGCCGATTCATGCACTTCTATGTCGTATACCGCCTCCATGCCGCTGAGAAATTCCAACAGGTGGCTCTGCTCCTCCTCCCTCGGCTCGATGTAATAGTCTCTCTTCTCCACCTCCATCTGTCCGGGTCTAACAGTCAGCTTGGTGATGGTGTCGGTGCCGGCAGGGAAAAGGTTCTTTATGACGACTTTCATGTGATGGTCTATCATGCCGCCAAAAACACCACGATACAGGGCATCCAGATCATTCAATGTCACGTCCTGACCGCCTTCATGTTTGGCATCCAGAGCCAGAAATCTAGGCATGTATTCGTCGTAAACATTATCCCAATCGGTCTTGTCCACATCCCAAAACACATAGCCTGTGCTGATGCACTTCCACAAGTACTCAAATTGGGTGGAGTAGCTGTTGTATGCCAAATCGCTGGTCTCGCCAATATAAGGATGATAGTCGGCCTGTTTGCGGCAACCGCTGAAAATCAATGCTATAGCCGCCAAAATTATTATATTTCTTTTCATTTTTTTAACAATTTAAGTATTAATCTAGAAGCTGAATGCCCAACCAATTGTGACGGTAAGCGTGTTGAGATAGCGCGGGTCACTCAAGTGACTGTAGCTCTTATGATGGCTCACCAAATCGTAATAATACAACACGTCCAGGCTGACGATATCTTTTTTGCTCAGACTGCGCAAAGTATAACTGACACCAAATCCGCCGACAACTCCACCAATGAAACGCTGGTCTTCACTGTTGAATTTGCGGTCTTCGTCAAAGTTTTCGAAATATACGTAATAATCGGTCATCCAATAAGTTCTGCCTTCCCTGGAAGCGAAACACCAATATGCGCCATAGCCGCCACAATAGGCGTGGCCATGCAACTGTTTGCCGCCGAAAGAGAAATCAGCCATTATTGGAAGAGTGATAAAGGTATTGATGTGGTTTGTGTAAACAGGGTCAAGGTAATTTAGGTTGCGGTCCATGCGATATGATCGTGTCATTAAACTCAAATCGGCACGCAAGGCAAACCAGTCGGTGAAAGCATATCTCGCTTGAATTCCACAGTCAATTCCATTCATCATGGCATAGGTCTCGTCTATGCGGCCCAAATTGGATTGGGAGATGCTGGTCCAGTTAGCACCGAGTTTTATTCCCAAGCTCCATTTGGCACTGAAATCAGGTTGTAATGGTATTTGATCCTTGCCGATGCTTTCCGAGGTCGTTTGTGCTTGGATTCCCATGGTTATCCAGCAAAATAGGGCAACTGCGATAATTTTCAGATATCTAGTTTTCATTATGGATAATTTTTTGCAAAGATAATAAAAAATTGAAATGGCATTGACATTATAATAATTTATGATTGTCAGACGATAAAATCACTAATAATGGTGATCATGGAGATTGTACAAATCGTGCCTGATGAGATTCCAGAGACCGGGTCGCCAGAGTCGGAAGACGAGTGGAAGCAGACCGCCACGATGCAATATCTTGTGCGCGGCCAGATGCTGTCGTTCATCATCTCGGTGCTTATCATCGCCGTCATCCTGATGATAGCGTTCCAGAGTGTGCGCGTCGGCCGAAATCATTCGGGCTTCTCAAACTGCCTCACTACGTAAGAGCAGACAGCATGATTGTGAATTTTTCAAAGATACAAAAAAGAGACGTTTTGGGAAACGTCTCTACCAATTTTTTGTACATCCTCAGGGATTCGAACCCTGGACCCATTGATTAAGAGTCAATTGCTCTACCAACTGAGCTAAGGATGCATCATTTTTCGAGCTGCAAAATTACTACATTTTTTAATACGCACAACAAAAATGTTAAAAATATTTTTCAACACCCCAACAGGGCCGTCATTTCGACTGGAGTGTAATGAAATGGAACGTAATGGAGAAATCTCATACAATTGGTGGAGATTTCTCGACTTCACTCCGTTTCGCTCGAAATGACGTAAACCAATCCGTCATTTCGACTGAAGTGCAATGAAATGGAACGTAATGGAGAAATCTCATGTTTTAAAAAACTTTACTAATTTTATTGACTTTAAAAACTTTTTACTACTTTTGCAAAAAATTTCGAACAACAATTTTAAATTAAAATATCATGGCATTCAACCTCAGAAACAGAAACTTCCTGAAGCTTTTGGACTTCACACCGGAAGAAATCAAATTTTTCCTTAAACTCGCAGCTGACCTCAAGCACGCCAAATATACAGGCACCGAGCAGCCACGTCTGAAAGGCAAGAACATCGCCCTCATTTTCGAGAAGACCTCGACCCGTACACGCTGCGCTTTCGAGACAGCAGCTTACGACCAGGGCGCTCATGTCACCTACCTCGGCCCGACAGGCTCACAGATCGGCGTTAAGGAATCAATGAAAGATACAGCACGCGTCCTCGGACGCATGTACGACGGTATCGAATACCGCGGCTTCGCCCAGAAGACAGTGGAAGAGCTCGCACAATATGCAGGCGTACCGGTATGGAACGGCCTCACCAACGAGTTCCACCCTACACAGATCCTCGCCGACTTCCTCACAATGCAGGAACATGTCGACAAACCTCTCAACCAGGTCACTTACGCTTACATCGGCGATGCCCGCTTCAACATGGGTAACAGCTTGATGGTCGGCGGCGCAAAGATGGGTATGGACGTCCGCATCGTGGCTCCAAAAGAGCTCCAGCCTTCAAAAGAACTCATCGACACCTGCAAGAAAATCGCTAAAGAGACAGGCGCAAAGGTCACTGTGACCGACGACGTGAAGAAAGGCGTCAAAGGCTGCGACTTCCTCTACACCGACGTGTGGGTATCAATGGGCGAGCCAGCTGAGGTATGGAAACAGCGTATCGACCTCCTCCGTCCTTACCAGGTCAACCAGGCTATGATGGACATGACCGGCAACCCGAACTGCAAATTCATGCACTGCCTCCCGGCTTACCACAACCTCGAGACACAGGTCGGCCGCGACGTCAACAAACAATTCGGCCTTGACGGCATCGAAGTCACAGAAGAAGTGTTCGAAGGCAAGAACAGCATCGTGTTCGACGAAGCCGAGAACCGTATGCACACCATCAAAGCTGTCATGGTGGCAACATTAGGTGACTAATTTATAAAAAGCAAATATGTCGGAAATTGCCCTGCATTAGTGGGGCAATTTCACTTTAAAACTTTTATACTTTAAACTTTTCAACTACTCTAAACTCTACACTCTCAACTTTCAACTAATAATGTATAATCTCTTCACAGGCTCAGGCGTCGGACCGACGGTGTTTTACCTCGCAGTGTCGATATTTTTAGGACTGCTCCTTGGCAGAATAAAAATCGCAAAAATCTCCTTGGGGATAACATGGGTGCTGTTTGTGGGCATCATCTTGAGCGCGCTCGGCGTGACACTCAACGACAACATGCTTCACATCATCAGGGAGTTCGGCTTGATATTGTTCGTCACTGCCGTGGGCTTGCAGGTGGGACCAGGCTTCTTCAAATCGTTTAAAAAAGGCGGCCTGGCGATGAACGTCATGGCACTTGTCAACGTGGGACTCGGCGTCGTGGTGACTGTCGTCATCGCCAAGCTTGCGAACGAGAGCCTTGTCGACATGACTGGCGTCTACACCGGTGCCATCACCAACACCCCTGGTCTCTCAGCGGCACAGCAGGCCGTCACCGACCTCGGCATCGCAGACGCAGCCGACCGTTTGGCAGCAGGCTACGCCGTCACCTATCCCTTGGCCGTCGTGGGAATGATTATGACATGTATCATCTTGCGCCCGTTGTGCAAAATCGATTTGGATAAAGAACCAACATCTTTTGAATCCGATGCAAAGACGCAATTAATCGCGTCTCAAGAAAAAAAGGCCACCCCGACATCGCAGCGTCATAAGGTCAACCTCATCCCGTTGTTCATCATCATCGCCATCGGCATCGTCATCGGTTCCATCCCGATTCCTGTAGGCATGGACGCTCCGCTGAAACTCGGTCTGGCAGGCGGTCCTTTGGTAGCCGCCATCATAGGCAGCTGGCTTGGCGTGAAGAAAGGATGGCTCACCACCGACTTCACCGACAGCCATGGCGTGTGGATGCTCCGTGAGGTGGGCATAGCGCTGTTCCTCGCCGGCGTGGGCCTCGGGGCGGGCGGCGTGTTCGTAACCACAGTGACAGAACATTACATCTGGGTGCTCTACGGCGTCATCATCACCATAGTGCCTCCAATAGTTGTGGCGACATTCGGTCGTCTGGTCTTAAAGATTAACTACTACACCCTCATGGGCTTCATTGGCGGCTCACATACCGACCCTCCGACACTCGCCTTCGCCAACAACATCGCCCCGGAAGGCTGCAAGCTGCCAAACATGGGCTACGCCACAGTATATCCTCTGACGATGTTCTTAAGAATCTTCACCGCCCAGCTGCTCGTGCTGCTGGCGATGTAAGGGCCTTAAGGGCCTTTAGCGGCGACTTTAAGGGCTTTAATGGCTTTAATGGCCTTAAGGGCTTTAAGGGCGCCGCTTAATATTTTCTGACAAAAAATATAAAAAAATCTTCATTCTCTTTTTTTAATCCGAAAATTTATGTAAATTTGCACTTCTATTACCTTATAGTTTTTTTACAATGGCGAGGATGACAAACGAAGAGACTTATTACCAAGGACATATTGTTGACGTGATGGCACGCAAGATTATCAACGGCACGCTGACCGTGAAAAACGGGAAGGTCGTCGATATAAAAAGCTGCGAGCTTCCCAAAAGAGAAAAGCCGTATCCTTATCTGATGCCGGGCTTCATCGACAGCCACGTGCATATCGAGAGCAGCATGATGGTGCCTCACGAGTTTGCACGCATCGCCGTTAGCCACGGCACCATCGGTGTGGTCACCGACCCCCACGAGATTGCCAATGTGCTTGGCGTGAAGGGCGTTGATTTTATGATACGCTCGGGACAGATGGCACAATTCAACTTCTGCTTCGGCGCTCCCAGCTGTGTTCCAGCCATGGGAGGTGACATGGAGACCAACGGCGCCACTATCGATGCCGAAGACATCGAAAAACTGATGGCACGCGATGACATCGGCTTTCTGGCCGAGGTGATGAACTACCAAGGCGTACTGGCAGGCGACAAAAAGGTGCTGCGTAAGATAGAAGCCGCCCGACGCTACGGCAAGCCTGTGGATGGCCACGCTCCCGGACTGATGTACAACCAGCGTAACCGGTATGCAGCCGCCGGCATCACCACCGAACATGAATGCTCGACGCTGGAAGAAGGCCTCTCATGCATCAATGCAGGTATGAAAGTCATCATACGAGAGGGCAGCGCCGCCAAAGATTACGAACAGCTGTGTCCGCTCATCAGGGAAAACCCTGATATGGTGATGTTCTGCACCGACGACTGCCACACTGAAGACTTCGTGCACGGACATATCAATAACATCGTGAAACGGGCACTGGCTGACGGATACGACCTTTGGGACATACTGCAGGCTGCGTGCGTCAATGCCCAACGGCACTATCACCTCGACTGGGGACTGCTGCAAAAAGGCGACCCAGCCACATTTATCATAACAGATAACATCGGACCACACTTCAGGGTTCAGAAAACCATCATCAGAGGAGAGGAGGTCTTTGATTACAACTCAACTGATCAAACCGTGTACTCTCAGCAGAAAATTTCCGAATTTTTGGATAGTTTTCCGAATTATCCCAATCACTTCAAGGCCACACCCATCACTGAAAAGGACATATTTTACCATATCAAACCCGGTGACACCGAACATATCATCTGTGCCACCGACGGCAGCCTGCTCACTGAACATGATGAGGTGAACATGACCGACAGCTGGTTTAGCGAAACATATCCTTGGCTTGAGGTGCAGAAGATAGTGGTATATAACCGTTTCCAGCCAGGAGCAAAACCCAAGATTGGCCTGATACGAGGCTTCGGCATCACCCAAGGCGCCATCGCAGGCTCAGTGGCCCACGACTGCCACAACATCGTGGCCATAGGCTCCAACGACACATACATAGTGCGGGCCGTCAACCGTGTCATCGAGATGGGAGGAGGACTCGTGGTGGTCAGTGCCAACGAGATGAACGACATACCTCTGCCCATTGCCGGACTGATGACTCCGTTGAATGGCCATGAGATAGCCTTCCGCACGATGATGCTGCACGAGATGGTACACAAAACAGGCTGCATGATGATGTCACCATTCATCACCATGTCCTTCATGGCACTGCCTGTCATCCCAAGCCTCAAACTCACCGACCGCCATCTGGTGGATACAAAAAACATGCAGATTATCAGATAATTATATTTGCAATTTAATAAACATTGGTAACCTACAAACACCAAACACTATGAAGAGTATTATTAACGATGGCTGTAGCCTTGATGGTCGTCCTCGTAAGCTGCAAACAGAATCAACAGCTGAAGGAGATGCACTCCGAGGCCGACCTCAGCGGGCTGAAGGTAGGCATGATGACGGGCACCGCCCACGATTTACGTCTGTCCAAACGTACCGACATCACCACAATGAAGTTTAACTCAACTGCCGACGCTTTGATGGCACTCTCACAAGGCAAAGTGGATGTATTTGTCGAAGACGAAAGCAGCCTCTCGTCAGAAGAGATGAAACGGCTCGGGCTTCGTGTCGCCTTCTATGGCGACGAGGCGATACCTTGCGGATTCCCCATGAGGAAAAACGAGCCAGGGCTTCGCGACTCACTGTCATATTTCATCGACTCCCTCATCGCCACCGGCGAGATGAAGGAAATCTGGGACCGCTGGTTACTATGCGAGAACTATTCCGAGGCTAAGGTACCCGACCTGGGCTTCAGAGTGAAAGTTATAGTATAATTAATATTTTTCAACATGAAACTGGATATGCACTGCGAGATGATTCTCGACGAATACCGCAAGAAACAGCCTGTCTTCGAAAAGCTACGCTCCATAGTGACGGAACGACTGCAACAAAGCCTCGACGAGAACAACATCATTGTGGCAGGCGTCGACTCACGCATCAAGACCGAGGAGAGCCTCACCGGCAAGCTGGAGCTGAAAGGCTACAAATACCACTCTCTTGACGACATCACTGACATCCTCGGCTTGCGCGTCATCACATTTTTCAGCGACGATGTGGATGTCATCGCCGCCATCGCCGAGAAACTGTTCGAAATCGACTGGGACAACACCGTCGACAAGCGTAAGATGCTGGAGATAGACCGCTTCGGATACATGTCGCTGCATTATATCTGCCGTTTGCCGAAATCGTTATGCGACGACCCGGCAATGCCCGAACTCAACAAGATACGCTTTGAGATACAGATGCGCAGCACCCTGCAGCATGTGTGGGCCAGCATACAGCACGACATGGGCTACAAGACCGATGTCGAGATACCGCGTGAATACCAACGCAGCATGACACGTCTGGCCGGCATCCTCGAGCTCGCCGACGAGCAGTTCAGCCAGATCCGTAAAGACATCACGGAATACCGCCGTAAGGTGCAGTCGCTCGTGGCAAGCGGCAACTTCGATGAGGTACCATTCAACGGCGACACCTTCCGCTCTTTCATAGCCCTCGACCCGTTCCGACGACTCGTCGAAAATATGGCCAACATCAACCATGCCGAGGTGTACGACGACAGCCTGATGCCTTATTTTAACGTCCTGCTGATGCTAAAGATGGAGACTATCGGCGACGTGGTGCGGATGAGAAACGAATACAGCGACAGCGCCTATCAGCTGTCTCTCGTACAGCTCGCCGGCACAGGCCTCGACATCCTGGCATCATCAGTAGCACTGCAGAACCTCTGCATCGTCTACATCCTGAAAAAAGGCTTCGGCGAAGCAGGCCTCGTCCATATGTTCGACACCCTCTACGGAAAGAACGACTATAACGTCCAGACGGCCGAACGTATCTTCAAACAAGCACAACGAGTCAACATCATATAAAGTTTTAATGTGGATATGAACACCGATTTATTCGATAAAGCCGCGAAATTCGCCATCGACGCCCATGCAGGCACACTGCGCAAAGGCAAAGGTTATCCTTATATACTCCACCCCATGGAAGCCACCTGCATCGTCGCCACACTCACCGACGACCCCGAGATGCTGGCTGCCGCCATGCTGCACGACACCGTGGAAGACACCGACATCACCATCGAACAGATACGCCACGAGTTCGGCGAACGCGTGGCATCACTGGTGCAGATAGATACCTCGCAACTGCCACACGACGCCCCATGGCGCGAACGCAAACAGGCACAGGCCGACACCATCGCCACAGCATCTCTCGACAGCAAGATAGTGGCATTCGGCGACAAATACTCCAACCTCTACAACATCGTTACCGACTACCATAAAATCGGCGACGACCTCTGGCAACGCTTCAGCGCCCCAAACGGCAAAGAAGACATAGTGTGGTATTACACCATCCTCGCCGACGCTCTCAAAGACCTCGCCGGAACAGAAGCGTATGACGAATATCTCGTGATGTTAAAAGAATTAAATAGATGTTAATGTTTTTTAATTTAAAAAATCCTATTTATAATACCATTTCTTGATTCTTTGCATAATCAAGGCCTGTCTTCCCATAAACAAAATCAAGCCCAGCAACCACCTGTGCTTTATGATGCTTTGTTGTAAAGAATAACGTTTTTTAATTTCCGATTGCACCCTCTGACACAGTTTTTCAGAATACCCTTTGGTCATATTGGCACTGCAATCACCAGCAGTTATTGCTTTTTCGGCTATCTGTACCGCAAAATGACCACTCAACATGGCAGTGCCGATTCCACCACCTGAAATGGGGTCAATCAGATTGGCGGTATCACCGCAAATACAGTAATTGTCGCCATAACAATCAAAATGTTTGGTACTATAAGGTATCAAGCCACCTTGCATCAAACCCACCTGCTCGGCATCGGCAAACCGCAGTCGCAACATATCGTCGTTTTTTATCCAATTTGTCAAAACATCTTGAAATCTTTCATTGTGTTTCTGCCCTAAATGCCAGCCAACACCGACATTTGCAATGCCGTCGGCCATCGGAAAAATCCATAGATAGCCGGGAAAATATTCTTTTTTGTAATGCAACTCTATGGTTTTCCCCTGCAAATCCCTCACCCCTTTATAATAAGCGCGGACAGCAAAGCCCATTTTTTCCTTTTCAAACGGCTTTCCTGTCAGCTTTCGCGCCAAAAACGACGATGCACCGGTACAAACCAGCACCATTTTTGCCTGATATCTCACTTGATTTGTATCTTCAAGCAAAACTGCACAGATTTCATTCTGAACCGAACAGATTTTCGTATTTTGAAAAACCGTCACGTTTTGACAATCACGTTTCACCAAAGAAAACAAAAAATTATCAAAGTCATAGCGTTTGCAGGTATATCCGACGTTTTTAATGTTGATATCGCATGGCTTGTTTTTATAATAAAACCTCATGTTCTCAATGGCAGAACATTTCTGCGTCGCCAACAACTCATCCACATAATTGGGATTTATCGCCCGCAGTGTATTAATGCACCTGTCGTCCAGTCCGTCGCCACAAATCTTTTCTCTTGGAAACTCTTTTTTCTCAAACAAAGCGACCTTCAGCTTCGACTTTTGCAGCGTCAATGCGGCTGAACATCCGGCAGGCCCCGCTCCAATAATGGCAATATCAAAATACTTATCACTATTCATCGTTGCAAAATTATAAAATTTTTGTATATTTGCAGCCTGAAAATCATTTGAAAAATGGAAAAGAATTTCAAACGTTATCTGATAACAACAGCACTCCCTTACGCCAACGGCCCGGTGCATATCGGCCATCTCGCCGGCGTTTACGTCCCTGCCGACACCTACGTCCGCTACCTCCGCATGAAAGGCGAAGACGTGATGTTTATCGGCGGCTCCGACGAACACGGAGTGCCTGTCACCATCAAAGCTGAAAAAGAAGGCGTCACACCTCAGGATATAGTCGACCGCTACCACGAGATGATAAAGAAATCATTCGAGGACTTCGGCATGAGCTACGACATATACTCGCGTACAACATCGAAGATCCATCACGCCACAGCAGCCGCGTTCTTCGAGAAACTGTACAAAGACGGCAAGTTCATCGAACGCGAGACTGAGCAGTTCTTCGACCCTGAGCGCAACAAGTTCCTGAGCGACCGTTATATCATCGGTACCTGCCCGAAATGCGGCAACGACCGCGCATACGGCGACCAGTGCGAGAAATGCGGCAGCACACTAAGCCCGGAAGAGCTCATCGACCCGCATTCAGCCATCAGCGGCGCCAAGCTGGTGAAAAAGATGACGAAACACTGGTACCTGCCTCTCGAACAATACGAGACATGGCTCCGCCAGTGGATTCTCGAAGGACATAAGGAATGGAAATCGAATGTCTACGGCCAGGTGAAGAGCTGGCTCGACGGCGGACTGCAGCCTCGTGCCGTCACCCGCGACCTCGACTGGGGCGTGCCGGTGCCTCTCAAAGACGCCGAAGGCAAAGTGCTCTACGTGTGGTTCGACGCTCCTATCGGATATATCTCAAACACCAAGGAAATATGCGAGAAACGAGGCGACAACTGGGAGAAATGGTGGAAGTCAGAGGATACAAAAATGGTGCATTTCATCGGTAAAGACAACATCGTGTTCCACTGCATCATATTCCCTTGCATGCTCAAGGCATACGGCGACGGCTTCATAGTGCCTGAAAACGTGCCCGCCAACGAGTTCCTCAACCTCGAAAACGACAAGATATCGACATCGCGCAACTGGGCGGTGTGGCTCCACGAATATCTCCAGGAATTCCCAGGAAAACAAGATATCCTGCGCTATGTCCTGACAGCCAATGCACCTGAGACGAAGGATAATAACTTCACTTGGAAAGACTTCCAGGACAGAAATAACAACGAGCTTCTCGCAATATTTGGCAATTTCGTCAACCGTATCCTGGTGCTGACACACAAATACTACGAAGGCGTAGTGCCTGTTTTGGAAAACCTCAACGAGCGCGACAAGGAAGTCATCGCAGAGATGAACCAATATCCTGAAAAGATTGGCAAACTCATCGAGAACTATAAGTTCCGTGAAGGCGTCAACGAGCTGATGAACCTCGCCCGTCTGGGCAACCGTTACCTCACCGAGATGGAGCCCTGGAAGCTGTTCAAGACCGACCCCGAGCGCACCAAGACAGTGATGGCTCTTTCATTGCAAATAGTAGCAAAACTTGCTATTCTCAGCGAGCCGTTCCTGCCATTCAGCGCCAAGAAACTCCAGAAGATGATCGGCCTCGAAGTGACAGGCTGGAACCAGGCTGACGCAACGGTTTTGCTCAACGCCGGTCACATCATCGGTCAGCCAGAACTGCTGTTCGAAAAGATCGAAGACAGCGTGGTCGAAGCACAAATCAAGAAGCTGGAAGACACCAAGAAACAGAACGAACTCAACGCCTGGAAACCTGCCGACGTAAAACCGACAGTGAGCTTCGACGACTTCGGGAAGGTCGATATCCGCGTGGGCACCGTTCTGGAATGCACAAAAGTGCCTAAAGCCGACAAACTGCTGCAGTTCCTCATCGACGACGGCATGGAAAAACGCACCATCGTCAGCGGCATCGCCAAATACTACCCCGACCCGCAGGTCCTCGTGGGCAAGCAGGTGTGCTTCATCGCCAACTTCGAGCCACGCAAGCTCAAAGGCGTCGAAAGCCAGGGCATGATACTCTCAGCGGAGGACAAAGACGGCCGTCTGGTCGTGGTCACTCCGAGCGAGATGGTGGCACCAGGCTGTACGGTAGGTTAATATACTGACAATCAACGACTTAACATCGGATAGAACGCATTTTCGATATGGTCTATCCGATGTTCGTTGTTTTTATCAACCACGATAGCCACAATGTCGAAACGCACGTCAACATCGAGGTTGTTGCGTTCAATATATGCCTCCGCCGCCCAAATCAGAAAACGTTGTTTGTATTTGTCGACAGTCTCCTCTGGGTCAATGAGACATTGTACACGTCGTGCACGCACCTCAACAATCACCAATTCATCGCCGTCTTTCGCGATGATGTCAATCTCCTTGTGACCGCAGACCCAGTTCTGTTCCAAAATCTGATAGCCCTTCGCTATCAAAAAGTCACGGGCGAGCTGCTCGCCCAATTTACCTAATTCATTGTGTTCAGCCATAAACTTTAGTTTTTTAGCCATTAGCCAATAGCCATTAGGAAAAACGGTGCTAATGGCTAATGGCTAACAGCTAATGGCTCCTAATGCGCTTCCAGCCAATTTTCTCCAGTGTTCAACTCCACAACAACCGGGATGTTCAGCGGCAGCGCGTTTACCATTTTATCATTTACTAATTCCTTTAATGTATCAAGTTCGTCTATTACCGCGTCGAAAACAAGTTCATCGTGCACCTGCAAAATCATTTTCGATTGTAAATCTCTGTTTATCAATTCGTTATGAATATTTGCCATCGCAATCTTTATCATATCGGCACTGCTTCCTTGTATAGGAGCGTTCACCGCGTTGCGTTCGGCGAAATTCCTTACCACGCTGTTCGAGGCGTTAATGTCGCGCAGATAACGGCGTCTTCCGAGCATCGTCTCCACATACCCATGCTGACGCGCAAACTCGATGTTGTTTTTGATATATTGTTGAATACCAACGTATTCCTTGAAATAATTTTCAATAATCGAAGCCGCTTCGGAGCGTGAGATGCCCAATCTCTCCGCCAGCCCGAATGCCGACATTCCATATATGATACCAAAATTCACCGCTTTCGCATGACGGCGCATGTCTTTTGTCACCTCCTCAATCGGCACTTTGTAAACACGAGCCGCCGTCGCCGCGTGGATGTCCAAGCCTTCACGGAAAGCCTCGCTCATCGCCGCGTCGCCGCTCAGATGCGTGATGATGCGAAGCTCAATCTGCGAATAATCGGCAGCAAGCAGGATATGGTTCTTGTCACGAGGCACGAAAGCCTTGCGAATCTCACGGCCACGCTCAGTCCTGACAGGAATATTCTGCAGATTCGGATTCGTCGAACTCAAACGTCCAGTCGCCGTAACCGCCTGATTATAAGAGGTGTGCACGAGACCGTCTTCCTTGCTAATCAGAGCCGGAAGCGCATCCACGTAAGTCGATTTCAGCTTCGTAAGTCCGCGATAATCAAGGATTTTCTGAATTATCGGATGTTTGTCGATGACCTTCATCAACACTTCCTCGCCCGTCGGATACTGACCGGTTTTTGTCTTCTTGGCAGGCGCCTTAATCTGCATTTTGTCAAACAAAACATCGCCAAGCTGACGTGGTGAAGCGATGTTAAACCTCTCGCCTGCATACTCAAATATCTGATTTTCAATCTCTTGAATCTCTTTTGACATCTGCTCACTGATCTGCTTGAGGTTGTCGCTGTCGATTTTCACGCCGTTAGCCTCCATCGTGGCAAGCACAGACACCAGCGGCATCTCTATCTCATCAAAAAGCTTAATCAATTGATTTTCAACTAAAATCGGCTTAAATTTCTCATAAAGTTGAAAAGCGATATCGGCATTCTCAGAAGAATCGTTTGTGATTTGATAGTTCAAATACACATCAGCGAGATAATCCATGGTGTGGCGCTGCTCCGGCTCAATGAGATAATGCGCAATCATGGTGTCGAAGAGCTTGTTTTTCAGCTCTATTCCATGCTTCCGCAAAACTGAAACCAACGATTTCAGGTTGTGCCCGATGATGGTTTTCGAAGGATCGGAAAAGATTTTTTCAAACAGCATTAATTTGTCATTTCGACTGGAGCGTAGCGGAATGGAGAAATCCTTGTTTTCCGTTATTATTTGATTGTTTCCGTTCATAGAGGATTTCTCGACTTCACTCCACTTCGTTTCGTTTCGCTCGAAATGACGATGGTATGCTTCGTGCGCTTTCACTGCAAACGTCATTCCGACCGAAGTGGAGAAATCTCCTCCATTTGTCTTTATATCTACCGCGAAAACCTCAGCTTTTTCAAGCACTTTCAGCAAGTCATCGAGCTCTTTATCAGTTTTCACAACCTTATAATTGTGCGCTGTTGAGGAAGCAGAAGCCTTTGATGAAAACAGTGAGTACTCGGAGTTCTCAGCCCCATCTGACAGTTCCGAAAACAAATCCGGCTCTTTTGTCAGTGTTTCTGCCTTCTTTTTAATCTCGTTGGATTCTCCTTCTCTTTTAACTTTTAACTCTTTCTCTTTTAACTCCATCTTCCCGTAATCCGCCACAAACTTCTTCGCGAAAGTCCTAAACTCCAGCTCCTCAAAAATCTTCAGCAACGACTGCACATTAGGCTGTTTCACCTTCAGTTCCTCGGCATCGAATTCCACTGGAGCCTCGGTATTGATGGTCGCGAGCATCTTCGACATCCTGCCTTGTTCGGCGAAATTGATGACGTTTTCCTTCATCTTGCCTTTCAAGTCGTCGGTGTGCTCCAGCAAACCCTCCAATGAGCCGTATTCCTGCACAAATTTCGATGCTGTCTTCTCGCCAACGCCCGGGATACCAGGGATATTATCCGCAGCATCGCCCCAAAGTCCAAGAATATCAATGAGTTGTGTCGGGGTGTTGATGCCATATTTCTCACAAACCTCTTTCGGACCCATCACAGTGGCGGGGTCGTTGAACTTAGCTGGTTTATAGATGAAGATATTGTCGCTCACCAGCTGCCCGAAGTCCTTGTCAGGCGTCATCATATAGGTGAGAAATCCCGCTTTTTCGGCTTTTTTAGCCAAAGTGCCAATCACATCGTCGGCTTCATAGCCTTCAGCGGCGTAAATCGGGATGTTGAAACCTTTTATAATCTCTATGATATAAGGTATCGACGCCCTCAAATCTGGCGGCATCTCCTCGCGGTTTGCCTTGTAGTCACAGAAGTTTTCGGTGCGCAGGGTAGGGGCTCCGAGGTCAAAAGCGATGCCTAAATGCGACGGCTTCTCATTCTTCAAAACCTCATAAAGAGTGTTCAAAAAACCGATAATCGCCGATGTGTTCAGACCTTTCGACGTCATCCTCGGGTTCTTGTTCAACGCGAAAAACGCCCTGTAAATCAACGCGTAAGCATCCAAAAGGAAGACTTTTTCTGTATCTTTTGTTATCATTTTCATCAATATTATTGAGGTGTAAAAATAACAAAATATTTAAAATATTTCACCGTTCCACAACATTTTTAAGAAATCCAAAACATAAATAAGCTCTTCGTCTCCTGATTTGCGGGTAATCGGATCCAGAGAAACAAGTATTAAACGGCAGTCCGGATGCTCCTCTTTGAATGCCTTGAGACCTTTTTTATGTTTGTTTTCTACGTGTTCAGTTGACTTTATTTCAATTGCAACTTTTGCGTCACCTATAACTGCATCCACTTCTTTTTTGTCATAAGTGTGCCAATAAGAAATTATTTCTCGCTTGTCATTGTATCCTTTGTAAGCAATGATTTCTTGCATGACATAATGTTCGAAAGCGTGTCCGTAATCATCGGTGCCACGTTTCAATGAGTGACGCCCCATAAGATAATTGGCAAGTCCTACATCAAAATAGTAAAAGCGAGGAGCCTGGATAATCTTTCGTTTTATTTCTTTTCTGAATGCCGGTATTTCATAACCTATAAGCGTATCGTAGAGGATTTGGAAATACGACTTTATGGTTTTTGCTGAAACGCCACAGTCAGAAGCAATATTTGAATAATTCAACATTTCTCCATCTGAAATTGCCGCCACTTCCATAAAACGTTCAAATGCGTCTAGTTCTCTCACTTCTCCTTCTTCACGAATCTCTTCGTCCAAATAGACTTTCACATAACCCGAAAGCCGCTTTGTGGCATCCTCAACCATATAATGACGTGGTATCATACCATTTTGCACAGCGCGGTCAATCTGAAAGTCAGTAACCTCGGACCATACCAAAGGATAAAGTGTTTCTGGGATGGCACGGCCTCCAAGTGTATTCGCTCCCGAACGTTTGAGTTTTCTTGCACTGGAACCGCTGAGGATGAACCACAATCCTTTATCAACCATCAGTGAGTGAACCACATCCAATAGTTCAGGAACTTTTTGTATTTCATCCACTATGACAAGTGTGCCTGCAGGTTTGTCCTGAAGAGCCTCCCAAAAAGAATTTGGATTCCTTTTAAAGGCTTTTCTTACATCAGGATTCAGCAAATCGTAATAAACAGCCCCTTTAAATCTTTCTTTTAAAAGCGTGGATTTCCCAGTCTGACGTGCTCCAAAAAGAAACATTCCTTCATCCAATTTGCTTTCAATATCAAATATTCTCTTATACATAAAACCTCCAAAATTAGTACATATACTCCAAATTTTTATATAAATTTCGGGAGTATAGTCATAAATTTAAGCATTTTTTACGTTGCAAATATAGTATTTTTTTGTTAAAAATTTCTTTTTTACATATTTTTTTACAATAAAAAAGCTAATGATGCTTTTAAAAATGAAAAGTTGCGGAATAAATTGCTTAAAAGTTGCGGAATAATTTATTAAAGATTAAACATGTCACCTTTCAGTTTACACTTTCGACAACTGTTTTTAACAACATTTCGCTCAATAATGATGGCGCTGATTTTCAACAAGTTATGAACATTTTCCCTACCTTTGCATCAAACAACTTATTCTAACTTTTTAAATAAAACCGATGGGCCAGATGGGATATAACTTGCCAAAACGTCTACAAAATCCTTAACCGCCCCTGGATTTACACCGACCTCCTCCTCAAAATCTGCGATTTGCTCGACTACGATTTCTTCAAATCTTACTCAAATTACCTAAACGAACACAAATCGCATTAATCTTACGAATTTTTCGATGTAATAACAATTCGTGTCAATTCGTGAAATTCGTGCTCAAAACAATCTATGAAAAATATTTTCGTGTCTTTCGTGTTTTTCAATGTTAATTTTTACTACTTTTGCACCCGAAATTCAAGGGGTGCTCCTAGCGGGCTGAGATGATACCCTATAACCTGATCCGGGTAATGCCGGCGTAGGGATGGATACTTCTAATTTTCCCCTTCACATTATTAACAAATTAACTAAAAGTTCAAAAAATGAAAAGAATTTTTATTTGTATCGCTGCCCTTCTCTTTGCAGCAAATGTGAATGCGCAGAATGAAAACATCGTTTTCGACACCACCAGCTATGAAATGCTCCAAGAAGTGGTGGTGAGCGGCGTGAGAGTTAAGAAAAACGCTCCATTCGCCATGACAGAACTCAACAAAACCGTGCTCAGCGACTTCTCCAACACAGGTAAGGAGCTGCCTTTCCTGTTCGCTAAGACACCTGGCATCATCTCGTGGAGCGAGAACGGTGTCGGCACCGGCACAAGCTACATGCGTATCCGTGGCGCCGGCGACTCACGTATCAACGTCACACTCGACGGCGTGCCGCTCAACTCCCCGGAAGACCAGTGCGTGTTCTGGGCCAACATGAACGGATATGGCGCCCTGCTCAACAACGTCCAGATACGCCGTGGCGTGGGCTCGTCAACAAACGGCGACGGCGCCTTCGGAGGCTCCATCGTGCTCCTCACCGGCATGCCGTCGTTCAAACCAAGCGCCGAGATAACAGGCTCCTACGGCTCGTTCAACACCCTCAACTTCGGCGCCAAAGCATCAACAGGACTGCTCTGGAACCATATAGTCATCGACGGAGCCTATAACGAAACCAACACCGACGGCTTCATCCACGGCACCAGCGGACGCAGCGGAAGCTACTACGGCGGCATCTCGTACAACAGCAACAAATTCATCATCCGATACAAAAACATAGGTAACTTCGAGAATACCGGACAAGCCTGGAACGGCGTCACAGCAGGTAACAACGACCTCTCCCTCATGGACGGCAGCTACGACGACGGCACATGGACATATTCGGCACATACCGGTATCAAGACTTACGAAGATATGTATAATGTCGGCCTCGGCCAATATAACTCCCTGTATGAATACCTCGTCACCGACGAAAACGGCCTCTTCGTGAAAGACGAAAACGGCAACTACAAGACCGAACGCTACAAACTCAACGACGGAAGCTACTGGGATAAGACCACCGACAACTTCTGGCAAGACCATAACATCCTCTCTACAGCCTGGGAAATCAACGACAACTGGGCAACAGCAGCATCGTTGTATTATACCTACGGCTACGGATTCTACGACGAGTTCCGCCAAAACAACAAATTGGCCGACAAATTCGGTATCAACGAGTTCAAAGCCGACGGCAAATCAAAGAAATCTGACGTGGTGCGTAAAAAAGGCCTGAAACAAAACACATACGGATTCGTGTGGTATACACGTTATAAAAACGAACGTCTCGAACTCATCAGCGGCCTCTCAATGCAGCATTTCGACGGTAACCACTTCGGCTATGTGACATATATCGCCGACCAAGAGATAGCCGACAAATATCTCGCAAACGGCCAGTATCAGTACTACGACTCCGATGCAAGAAAACTCGACGGCAACGTGTTCCTCAGAGCTACCTACAAATTAGGCGAGAACTGGAACGTGTTCGGCGACGCACAATATCGCCATGTCGACTATAAAACTAACGGTGTTAACGATAAGTTTATAAAAGACGAAAACGGTAACTTCGTCAACCAGGTCCTCGACGTCAACGAAAACTATAACTTCTTCAACCCAAAAGGCGGTATAGCTTTCGACCTCAACGCCCATCACGCCTACGCCTCAGTGGCCATGAGCAACCGTGAACCGGAACGTAACAACTTCACCGACAACGGCTCTTATCCTTTCCCGAAACCGGAACAACTCATCGATTATGAATTGGGTTATAACTACGGAGCCAACATCTGGCAGGCCGGTGCCAACCTCTATTATATGGACTACAACAACCAGTTTGTGCAGACAGGCGAAGTCAGCGATATAGGCGAAGCCCTCACCACCAACATCAAGAAATCATACCGTATGGGTATCGAACTGCAAGCCGGCGTCAACGCCACAAGATGGCTCTCCATCGAGGCTAATGCCGCCCTCAGCCAAAACAAAATCAAAGACTTCGACGAAGTGGTCGAAGACTGGGAAAACGGCTCGCAGACAATACATTACGACAACTCAACTCTGGCATTCTCTCCGTCAACAATACTTAACGGCTTCATCGTTTTCCATCACAAAGGAATAGAGGCAATATGGCACACCAACTTCGTCTCGAGAATGTACCTCGACAACACCGAAAACAAAGACCGTTCGCTGCCAGCTTACTCAGTGTCGAACATCACTCTCGGATATACCTACAAGCCTAAGAGATTCGTGAAAGAAGCTATCTTCCGTCTGAATTTCAGCAATATCTTCAACAAACGCTATGCAGCCAGCGGCTGGGTATACTCGGCTATATACGAAAGCGTAGGCCATACCAACGACAACCGTTACTACCAGATCGGTTTCATGCCGATGGCAGGCTTCACAGTCATGGGAAACTTAACTCTTAAATTCTAAAAAAAATGGAATTCATCGCCAAACACTGGCTCGATATCGTCACCACAGTCCTCGGACTTGCTTATATTCTTTTTGAATATCGGGCCAGCGTTTGGATGTGGCTCGTCGGATTTATGATGCAGGCACTCGGCATAGTGCTTTATTACCAAAAA
>JAEEGH010011684.1_pt1 | contig 19862 bp, 21 predicted proteins | sample 9134181 | NCBI WGS metagenome assembly JAEEGH01 (sample SAMN16246544, study PRJNA631951) | gut metagenome | biome: gut microbiome; feature: rumen; material: DP-attached | host: Bos | place: Iran: Karaj | collected 2018-10 | reverse complement strand
TATGTACTACTGGGCGCTGCAGTACGGGCATCTGGTAGAGGTGCTGGAGCCGGCCGAACTGCGCGCGGAAATCAAAGAAGCCGTTGAGGAAATGGCGAAGCGGTACGCTAAATAACGTCGAAAGATCAAACCGGTTGCGTAAATAACTGCGACAGATCAAACAGATTGCGCAAACAAATACGTAAATAAAACAGATAAAATACTGATTCCACTGAACCCTGAAGAGGGTTCTTTTTTTGTTTAAAAGGCCTGATGCCGAGACAGCTTTTCGCCGGAATACGTCGCGGCGTCATTCGTTAATGTACATTTTTTTGTCATGCCGGTCTGCTATGATGTAATCAGGAAGGGAAATGAAAAACTGCCGCAGCAATGAAAGGAGAGGATGGAGATGGACGTGACAAAAGAACCGGGAAGCGCCGGACTGCGGAACAAAGATGTCTGGCAGGTAGGGTTTGCGAAATATAAACAAATGGGCCGGTACTTTTCCGGGGTTGAGAAGAATATGCAAAACGGCTGGTTCCTTCTCCCGGCTGGCGATGCAACGCAAACGGAAGAAGAAAACCTGACGGCCGCGGGACTGATGCAGCAGGATCTGCTTTTACTGCAGTTGGAACATATTCCCCTGCTTGCCGTTTATGAAAGGAGTATTGCCCGGGAAAACGTGGAGCAAAAGGAGGAACCGGTGTTGCGAAAAGAAGCGTTTCTCATGGTTCCCTACGGAAAAGATTTTACGGAAAAGTTTTATCTGGAAACCGTAAAGACCCTTGCCGCGAGGCATAAGCAAAACCGTTTTTTTGTCAGACCTTTTTCTGGACGGGGCATTAAAAAGTATCAGAGGGAAAACGCGCCCGGAATTCAGTTTGCGGAATGCGAGTCAGGCTTAGGCAGCGTAGAGGAAGTTCTGGAAGAAGGCCTGTCGTGTGAAGAGTATCACTGTGTGTTTAAGGGGTACCGCGCGCCGTCCTCGTGGATCGACGCGGTGCTGATGGAGCGGAGCGGAATGCTTTGGCAATAATAAGTTAACAAAAAGGAAAGGGGAAAATAATGATGATGAGCTATGAAACATACGTACGTGAACATTTCCGTGAAAACAATCCGGAAACTTCCGGCCTGCTGGAACGTGTCTGCGCGTTTCTGGAAACAAGCGAAGCCTGCGCCGGTGTACTGGATGTTTTTAATTCGAAGCTTGGCGGTACGTATCCGGAACGCCTGGACGGGCTGGGCGGTTATCTGGATGCGAACGGTTCGCCGGGGGGAAGTCTGAATACATTCCCCTTCGGCAAACCGACGCGGCATATTTATCCGGATTTTGTGGGTGTCTGCCGGGGGGAGAGAAGCATTCGCAGCGTGCTGGACAAGGCGGAAGATCAGTGTGAAAAGATGATCGACGCATATCCTGATCATGTGCCTAAAACCATTCTGATCCTGACGGATAAATGGGACGACCCGCTGTTCCGGAAGAATTATGCCGGCACGTTCATCAACTATGCGTACAGGCATAATATCGTGTTTGTGTTCCTGCTGGTTACGGATTCAGGTGTTTCCCGGATTCCGTTCCTGTCCTGGGACCGCAGAAAAATTAACAGCGGGGGACAGGGAACCGTCGCCTGGGGCGCCCGGCATGCAAAAAAGGAAACGTATAAGAACCTGATGGAAAAGCTTGACCACGGATGCCTTTCCTACGTGGAAGAATACCGGAACGGAGACAATAACGGTCACAGCATTGGAAAGTTTATATTTGACTTACGGAATCAGGCGTTTGATATTGTCACAATAAATTCCGGCTCGGGGATTACGGACAGAAAGAGCGGTAAAATTCCGGCGGGAGCCGTCAAAAAGTTTTTGGAAGCGGTTTCTGATTACTGTGAGCTGCCCGAATCCGGGTATTATGACAAAAATAATCCGGACAAAGCTTCCGTCTGCCATACCGCGGAAATGTTCAACAAACGTTTTTACTGGTATGCTGCGGAGGATCCGCTTTTTGAAAAGCTGGAGCAGGCCTTCCGGAATCTGCTCGCTTCGTTAAAGATGAAGAAGTAATACCAGTGATTGTCGAAATATGCCGTGCCCGCAGGATGAAAGATACAGTGTAACGATTGGCCGCTTTTCTGTCCTCTTTGAACAGGAAAGCGGCTGACTTTTTGCAGGCCGTTTTGCGTGTAAATGACGGTAGTGCATTTTGACAGCGGGGTATAGGGGAGGACGGTATAACCATTGTTTTTAAAATGCATATTGCAACTATTTTTAGTTGCGGCTTTCCCTTTTGTGTGATATAGTATAAACACGGAGGTAACTCGGTTTGGGACAAAAGGAAAAGCTTATTGCAAAATTGAAAGCAAACCCGAAGTCGTTTACTTTTAATGAAGCAGAAACATTGCTTGGATATTTTTCATACTACAGAAGCAACAAAGGAAAAACAAGCGGATCACGCATCATGTTTGTGAGCGATATTTATAAAACAAAAATTTTGCTTCATAAACCGCACCCGCGTAAAGAACTTTTAGAGTATCAGATAAAACAACTTATTGAGCAGTTGGAACAGGAGGGCTTGTTATGAAAAACACGATGGAATACAAAGGGTATGTTGGCAGCATAGAATTTTCCGAGAGCGACGGGGTGTTTTTTGGAAAGGTGCAGGGAATCCGCTCTCTGATTTCTTATGAAGGAACTAACGCAGCTGGATTAATTGCCGATTTTCATGGCGCTGTTGATGATTATCTTGATTTTTGTGAAAAAGAAGGTCAGGTCCCGGAAGCTGCATATAAAGGAAGCCTGAATGTCCGCCTTGGCAGCGAACTTCATAAACGTGCTGCCATTTATGCTATTTCCCAACAACAAAGTTTGAACAGTTTTATTGAAGAAGCTGTAAGAGAGAAATTGATTGCGGTTAATGCGTAAACGAATAAAAGAGAAGCCTAAATGAAATATCGTTGATGTAATGAATATTTCATTATATAGTCGATACAACTGGCGTTAACTTTTAATTCAGGAGGTATTGAAAATGGAAGGTATTGAAAAAGTATGTCAGTTCCTCGATGAAGCCCATGTGTACTATCTTGCGACGGTGGACGGGGACCAGCCACGTTGCCGCCCCTTCGGCACTTCGCTGCTGTATGATGGAAAGCTTTATATCCAGACCGGCAAGGTAAAGGATGTTTCCAAACAGATTGCCGCGAATCCGAAAGTGGAGATCTGCGCGTTCAACGGCGGGAAATGGCTCCGCGTCGCCGGCGAGCTGGTGAATGATGACAGCCGCGACGTGAAAGCTGCCATGCTGGAGAAGTTCCCCACCCTGAAAAATATGTACAGCGCAGACGACGACAACACCCAGGTGCTGTATTTCAAAAATGCGGTGGCGACGTTCTCTTCCTTTACGGAAAAACCGGAAGTCATTACGTTTTAAGCGGCAATTCTTTAGTTAACTCTACATCAGAGCGGTAACTGTTAATAGTTGGCCAACAGTTACCGCTTTTCTTTTTGAAAAAATTCAGCACAAAAAAACAGGGCTGCTTCCGTTTAATAACGGCAGCGTGCCCTGATTTTTTATGTTGTGACAGTAAATTTTGTGAATTCTGATACGCTATGGATTAGAAGCGGCCGCCATTCGCCAGCCAGCGGTTGGCAGTTTCTTCGGAAAGATAAGCGGCTTCGATATCAATGTAGTTGTCGGCGGAGTGGGTGTATTCGTCCAAAATCCTTACTTTGCCGGTATCTGTGAGGAATCCGTTGACCGCTTCGATGGCGTTGCTGGCTTCCATGGGTTTGTCGGCCACAAATTCCAGCACGCTTGCCACGGAGTAGCCTTCCTGGGTGAAAATAACCATTTTCAGACCGTCCCTGGTGTTGCGCATTTTAGTGATGCTGCCGACCTGCACGGCGCCGAACTGTCCTTTGTTTGACAGCCAGCGGTTGGCGGCTTCTTCCGTCAGATGGGTGTATTCGATATCAATGTAGTTATCGGCGGAGTGGGTGTGTTCGTCCAGGATCCGCACTCTGCCGGGCTGTGTGAGATAGGCGTTGATGGCTTCGATGACGTTGCGTTCTTCCATGGGTTTATTGGCAACAAATTCCACAACGCTTGCCACAGAGTAACCTTCCTGGGTGAAGATAACGATTTTCTGACCTTCACTGGTGTTGCGCAGTCTGGTAATGCTGCCGCCGGAAACGTCGGCAAAAGCGGAGCCGCAAAATAGCATCAGGAACAGGGTAACGAGTGCAATCAGACGGGTTTTCATAATAAAGAACCTCCTGGATAAAATTATATCTGCTTCGGGCAGAGTGATTACCTGTAATTCATTATATAGTAAACTCCGGGAAATGAAAAGAAAGTTTAACCGTAAAAGAGCTTGCATACGTACAAAAGTTAAGATGGTTTTACCGTAAAAAGTTCTGCTGTGATGAAAACTGATTACGAAAAAACAATTTAATTTTCCCGGATTTTCTTTTATAATTAAGTTGAACGGTAAAGCTAAAGTCGAACGGTAACACGCTGACCGTTGTGTTGTTGGCAGTAAATGGGGGGCCGGGGTCTGCGCCCGCGGTTCTGTGAGCGGTAAATATTTGTTAACAGGAAAGGATGACTGATACTATGAAAAAAGATTTGGGCGTGCTTGAGGCAGTATTCCCGATGCCGGTGCTGATGATCGCGACATATGATGAGAACGGCACGGTGGATGTGATGAATGCGGCCTGGGGGCAGATCTGCGATTTTAAACAAATCGCGCTTTTTCTTGACGAAAGCCATAAGACCTCGGAGAACATTTTGAAAACGAAAGCGTTCACCGTAGCGCTGGCGGATCAGGCCCATATGGTCGGAGCGGATTACTTTGGCACGGTGTCCGGTCACAAGGTGCCGGACAAATTTGCCCGTTCGGGTTATACCGCGGTGAAGAGCAAACATGTCAACGCGCCCGTTATTGAAGAGTTCCCGCTGGTGATGGAGTGCGAACTGGCCGACGTGTTGAAGAAGGACAGTTTTTTCTGCGTGATCGGGCAGATCGTGAATACGGCGGCGGACGAGCGGATCCTGGATGAGGACGGCAAGGTGGACGTGACGAAGCTGAACGCGCTGATCTATGACACGTTCCGGCACGGGTATTATGTGTGCGGTGAAAAGGCGGGCCAGGCCTTTAAGGAAGGCGCGGCTTTGGCAAAAAAATAATAGAATTATTATTAAAGGGGCGGTTTCGTTCCGGATTTGCATGGAGGGGACTATGAAAAAGGTTTCGGTTAAAAATCTGAAAAAATTATCGGCGGCGGTTTGCGCCTTTGGCATTCTGGCCGGCGCCCTTGTACTGCCGGTGAAGGCAATGGCGGCGGAAACGGAATCCCCTGTCACCATTACACTGCCGGCGCCGTTTACCAGAGACGGGCTGACGGTGAAGGAAGCGCTGGACCGCCGGAGGAGTTCCAGGCAGTTTGCTGACGCCCCGCTGCAGGAGAAACAGTTGTCCGCCATATTGTGGGCGGCCAACGGCATCAACCGGCCGGAGTCCGGCAAGCGCGTGAATCCTACTACCATGGGTATTTATAATATTGATGTGTACGCGGTGATGGCCGGCGGCATTTATAAATATGATCCGGCGGCCCATGCCCTGACACAGGTTTCCCCGGTGGATTTCCGCCCGCAGATCAATGCGAAGCAGACCTTTGTCCATACGGCGCCACTGACCTTGTTTTATGTTGCGAACCCGGTTCCGCCCAGGGATCCTTCCCGCCCGGTGAATCCGGAACGGCAGCTTGCGAACAACTGCCTGGTAGCGGGCACGATGCTGCAGAGCGTGGCGCTGGTGGCAGTGGATGAAGGGCTGGGCACCTGTGTCCGCGGCTCTGTCGACAGGGAAGCGTTCCGTAAAGCGGCGGGCCTTTCACCGGAACAGACCGTGCTGATTTCCCAGACCGTCGGCGCGCTGCACTGAGAGGAAAGTGAACTAAAATGAGCCATAACAAAGCATTGGATAATCTGACGCGGGAACAGCTGACAGAGCTTTTGGAAATTTATTCCAAAAACTGGCTGGCGGCGGACGGTATCTGGTTCCAGTCCGTGGAGAAGAAGCATGGCATGGAAGAGGCCATGTACCACGACGTGGAAATCTGGAAAAAGTTTACGGTCGTGGAAGCCCTGAAACTGAAAAAGTTTTTGGGCCTGCCGGAACGGCCCGGTCTGGAAGGACTGGCAAAAGCGTTGTCGCTCCGGTTCTATGCCAACATTAACGACGACGAGACCCGCATCGAAGGGAACACGCTGTTGTACCGCATGGTGGACTGCCGCGTGCAGACGGCAAGGAAACGCAAAGGTATGGAGTTCCATCCCTGCAAGGCCGTGGGGATCGTGGAATACGGGGAGTTCGCCCGGGCCATTGACGACCGCATCACCTGCGAGTGCGTCAGCTGTTACCCGGACATTACGGACGAAACCTGTTGCTGCAGCTGGAAATTTACGTTGAAGGAGGATACAGGTATGGCAAATGCAAATCGCGACTTTATTGTGGAGAAAGTGAAAGAAGTTCTGGCGGCGCCCAGCTGCTGCCCGGAATTAAAAGACGCGGCGCAAAAATATCTGGCGGCGCTGGATACAGCGGATGAAAAGGCTGCGGGGAAAATGTTAATTGCGGAACTGGAAGAAGACGTGCAGAGCATAGATGACACGCTGGCATTTTTCTGCTCCGACGCGGCCAAAGAAATTTTTGGCGCGGAGACGGCGGCGAACATGGCGGAAACCGCGAGAAAAGTTAAAGCGTCAGGGGAAAAAATCTGCTTCTGCCCGGCCTGCAGGGCAGGCAAGGCAATCCTGGATAACAAGGAAGCGCTGCTGTAACAGCGCAACCGTTCCGCCAGCCGGTGTAACGGGTAGTTGAGGAGTTATGGATAAACAAAACAATATAAAAACGCCCGGCTTTTGGGATTGCCTGATGCCGGGCGGAGTTTTGCTTCTGTCTTATATGCTGTTGTTCTATCTGCCGGAGGAGTTCGGATGGAAAGGTTGGCTTATCATCGGTATATCCGCCTTCCTGTTCTGCATAGGATATTTTGGCTTGCTGGGCTCTTTGCCGGAACCGGGGACACCGGCGGGAGCGCTTGCCAGGCGGCTGATTCTCGTAACATTTGGCGTTGCCCTCTTTCTTGGCGGCATTTATTATGTCTATAGCAGCGACGGCAGTGAAAAGAGCATTGCCATTGCCACCCTGGCCCTGATAGAGGGTCTGGTCATCTGCGGACTGGGCGGTTCGGAAGGCAGCAATAATCCGTCACAGAACAGTATCCTGCGTAAATATTATCTGTTGCTGATCGTTGGTCTGGCGGCTGCCGGTTGCTGGTTCTGTTACCGGGAATTCGTCAGCGAAGCGGCGGAGAGCCGGGGTTATATAGAGGCGGCGACGATGCTGTGGATTACAGCCGGAACGTTATGGGTGAGCAGGAAATAAAAACAAACAGCGCCTGTCGTGCATTGACAGGAAGGGATGAAAAAATAAGCAGCGCCTGTCATGCATTGACAGGCGCTGCTTTTTTTATGTGAGTGCGGGATAAATCCGTTACGTGGCTTTTTTACCGCGGCGGGTAAAGCTTTCTTTCCTCCCAGCGAAGCGTCGTTCGGGCTGGGGGGACCCTGCCGGCGGTTCGCTTTCGCAGGAGAAGGCCCGGATTGTGGCGGGCGCTTCCCCGTTTACGGTCCGCTGGGTGATCAGCACCCGCTGGTTCGTCTTGCCGGAGAGTTCGTAGTAGATCGGGTAGGCGATGTCCCCGATGATGTTGCGGAGGCCGCGGACGCCGGTCTGGAGTTTTTCCGCCTGTCTGGCGATTTCCATGAGGGCGTTGTTGGTATATTCGAGGTTGTTCCGGGTCCGGCGGAACATTTTCTGGAATTCTTTGGCCGGGGAGATGTCGGACTCCCGGAGGATGTTATAGAGGGTTTCCGCGGTGATGGGGTTGTACCGGCAGCGGAGGGTGATGCGGCCCACCAGTTCGGGGATGTACCCGAACTCGATGAGGTCTTCCGTGGTCGGGATAAGGTCCCGGGCCGTCAGTTCTTCCTGTGTTTCCGGGGTCGCGGCCTTTGGTTCAGGGTCGGGATTTGCGGGAACGGGACGGAAGCCTAACGTGGTTTCCGGTTCCGCTTCCGGGCGGAGCCGCCGCTTCGTGATTTCGTCGAGCCCGATGAAGGCTCCGCTGAAGATAAACAGGATGTCGGTGGTGTCGATCCTGGGTGTGAGGGGGTGCTCGCCGAAACCGGTGCCGCCTTCGATAATCTTCAGCAGCGTTTGCTGGATGCTTCTCTGGAAGAAGCTGTCTTCACGCCGGTCCAGCGGGTGGATCCGGATTTTGTCGGCTTCATCCAGGATGATGATGCCTTTGCCGGCCAGCTTGACGGCAACCTCGCCGGCCCGTTGCCTGATTTCGTCTTCGTCATCGTCGTCGGAGATGTCTCCGACATATTTTTCCACGTCCGTGTTGATGATCCGGAACGCGTCCTGCAGGAGGTCTACAAGGATCGTCTCCACGTTCCGGCCCTTGTAGCCGCTGCTGGTCAGGGTGTTGGTGGCGATGACCGCCACGGGGATGGGGAGGTTGCACTCCCGGATCACGGTCCGGATGGACTCGGTCTTGCCCGATCCGGTGGGGCCGATAATGAGGAGGTTATCTTTGTGGATCGGGTCGTCCGGGTGGATCCGGTTGTGCTCGATCCGGAGGAGGTGGGCGGCGAGGGCGGTGGCGACGGTCCGGACGCCGTCATCCTGGCCGACGATAGACTTTCTTATGAGGGCTTCCAACTCTTTGGGGGACTGGTAAGGATAATGCTCCAAGGTTCGGTCTCCTTTCTGCAAAGGTCTGAGGGCGGTTGTGGATTTTTTACGGTGAGCCTTTTGTCCCTGCCCGTCGACACGGCTGAAGGGCTTTTTGGGGGACAAAAAACTCCGGATCAGACGGCACCGGCAAACTCCAAACTTACATCTCTGACATGAATGGTCGAATTAAAACTATCGGTTGCGTATCCACCCGGACCGCTGCCGGGTGCAGAAACATAATTTGAAGCGTTCGGTGTAACCTGATCCGAAGTCTTCCAGTTGGCTTATAAAAATTGACGGGTTCAAACAAGTTGCGCCCGAACCGGACGGATTCGAACACAATGCAATTTTACCACAATGTCCGGGACTCGTCAAGTACTTATTTTGTTTTCGTGAAAAAATATTTGATTAACAAGTTATCTTCCTATTAATATTGCCTTTCATACAGCATTTTTATATAAGAGTGGCATTTTTAAACGATTTCTCTTAATAGAAGATTCCGCGTTAAAGAGCGGATTTTTTCTTTTAAATATGAATTGATTCTGTGATATAATTTAAGCAGCCGTTATAGAGTGCTGAATAAATTAAGAGACGCCGGGTTCATTAAGAAACGCCGGCTAAGTAAAGAGATACTCAACCGGCAAAGAGACACTGGCATAATCAGAAACGCTGTGTAAACAAATATTTGCGATTCACAGGAGGTGTATGGAATGAAAAAACTTACCGGTATCCTTGTAGTGTTATTTTTGCTGATCTGCAGCATGGCTGCCGCCGCCCGTCCGGAATTCCGGTCCGACGTAAGCGCTTCCAAATGGCTGCGGGTGAAAGACAGCGTTATTGATGTGACGGATAAGGACGGGCTTATACTGAAGGTCCAGTGGCCGGTCTTTTCTTCCGAAGACGATTCCCACGGGCACCTGATCGAGTCGCTCAAAAAAGAGAGCGACCAGCTCCGCTCCTTTTTCGATAAGGACATGCGGGAATCGAAAGAGCTCGCCGCCAAAGGGCACCGGGACATCCGCAACAGCCGCTGGCTCGTTTTCGTGAAGCTGCAACGCGATGACGCAAGGGTGCTGAGCCTTCTGGAACAGTCCTTTCACCTGGATCTTGCCGGGGAACGGTGGGGCTATGAAGGCCTGAACTATGATGCAAAAACAGGAAAAAGATTAAGCAGTCTTGACGTGTTCAAACTCTCGAAAGAAGAACTGGCCGATACCCTGCTGGAAAGGCTGACAAAGAAATACGGCAGAAGAGTCCTGGGCCAAAATCCGAGACGGATGATCCTGAGCAGGATCAAAGACGATTCGGACATGGAATTCCTGCCCTGGGTCATGACCACGGAGGGTGTGACGGTTCATTTCCGGAGCGGGGACTTCCATAACGGTTCCAGACCGCTGCCGGTCGAGATCTCCTTCCGCGAGGAACCGGAACTCTTCAATAAGAAATACATGCTGACGTATTGAGACGGACAGGAACTGTCATTTGTGTAATTTATATAGTAAAGGTTTTTTTAACGGTTGGCAAGCATGAGCAAGATGAATTTCAAATATGTCCGTATCCAGGGCAAGGAGCTGGCGAAGAACACGATGCACGCGAAAGGCATCTTCAGCATGTGCTGGCAGATGATCCAGCAGGATGTTATGACCGGGGAGGACGCGGATCTTTTCCGGGAGATTGACAGCTGGTTCGCGGAAAACCTGCCGTGGCCGCCTCCGTGTAAAAACCAGGAACCTGTTGTGTGCTGGTTCAAAACGGAGAACGCGGAAGAGATGCTGAAAATGATCCGGCCCGCCATGTGGCTGCTGGAACGGTACAACCACCCGTATTACGTGGTGTATACCAACACGCCGGGCGAAATCGTTTATGAGGATAAATACCAGATCGCGGCAAAAGCAGACGGGTATCTCCGGATAGACGAGTTACAGCCGTCCTGGTCGCCCAAAGAAACGGAATGAAGAACCGTATATAAAAACACAAACCGGGGTTTGTAATCCTGTCTGCATCACGCAGGATTACAACCCCGGTTTATTTATTTTTCAACTGTTACACTTCCACCCTGCTTCCGGCCGCGATGTAGCGGAGCCGGTCGCCCATGAGCTGTTTCATGAACTGATACTGTTCCACGCCGGTACAGTGGCCGGTGTAGTAAACCGTGGGATAGGAACAGAGGATTTCCGCCGCTTCCGTCAGGCGTTTCTTTCCCGCGTCGTCCAGAGGCACGCCCATAAAGTGGAAGCCGCCAACCAGCACGTCCGGACGGAACCAGCTGGCAATGTTCAGGATGCCCTTGTGGGAACAGCCGCTGAAGAGGATCCGGCGTCCGTCTTCTTCGATGAGCAGGTACTGTTCATGCCGGAAATCTTCCGGGTACAGCACGCCGTTGCGTTTCACCAGCATGCCGCTGGTATCGAGGGGACGGATCAGTTCCCTGTCGTTGCAGTTGTGCAGGGTGATGCCTTCCGCCAGCCGGGTTTCCTCCTTGATAAGACGGATCTGTTTCGCGCACGCAATCGCCGGGTTCAGCCCGATATCCTCCGCCCCGCCGTTTTTTAAATGGGGTTCAAAGGCACAGGCGCTCATGTAGATGGGCGCCGTTTTGTTTTTCTCCATGAAACGCAGCAGACCGCCGCCGTGATCGTAATGCCCGTGGGACAGCACTGCCATTTCCACTTTGCCCAGATCAACGCCCAGTTTTTCCGCGTTGTCCGCGAAGGCGCCGGACGCGCCGGAGTCAAATAAAATGACGTGGCTTTTCGTTTCGATGTAAATGCTCAGGCCGTGTTCCGCGGTGTAACATTCCGCGCTGGCCGTATTCTCCATTAATGTTGTGATTTTCATGGTGGCTCCTGTTTCCTTAAGAATATTTTTGAATTAACGATGCTTTGAATTAACTGTGTGTCACGGTTTTTATACTGCAGGGATTTCCCCGTCATTTAACCTGCAGAAGGAGTTCCTGCAGCAGGTTCCAGGTTTTGGGGATGGAATGCAGATACAGCGTTTCCTTCGGGGAATGGACATCTTTTAAATCCGGGCCGATGCTGATCATATCCAGTTCCGAATTCAGTTTCGCGAAGGTTCCGCATTCCAGCCCGGCATGCACGGCGACTACGTTGATGTCTTCGCCGTTGAGTTTTTTGTAAGCCTGTTTTGTCAGTGCCAATAGTTTGCTGTCGGGATTATAGGGCCAGGGATCTGCCATTTTGATACGTTCGGCCTCATATCCGCACTCTTTTGCCAGTGCCAGTTGGGAGTTTACAATCTGTTCTTCCAATTCTCCTACTGAACTGCGAATATAGGTCCGGGCAGAAAAACCGTCTTTATCCAGTTTCAAAAGCCCCAGATTGGAAGAACTTTCCACTAATCCTTCCATGTCCTTCGACCAGGTATTCACGCCGTTGACAATCTTGTCCAGAAAGAGGACCGCCCGGTCCCGGTCCTGTTTTGACAGCACCTGTTCCGCTGCCGGTACATCTGTCAGCACAATCTGGAAGTTTTCTTCAATACCTGCAAACTTTTTTCGCAGTTCGCTGCCGATGCCTTCTACAATATGTTTCAGCTTTTCTTTGTCTTTCCCGTTGATCACCATGACGGCCTCTGCTTTGGCGGGAATGGCGTTGACCGCGGTACCTCCGTAAAAGGAAGCCAGTTCGAAATCCTGTCCCCTGTCGCGTATGGCTTTCAGAAGGCGGGCCATGGCGATGATTCCGTTGCATCTTCCTTTATTGATTTCAACGCCGGAATGTCCGCCCTTCAGGTTTTTGATTTCCAGCCTGACCGTCGTATCGCCAACCGGTTTCTGCATGGTGGAAGTCCCGGTGGCTTTCACGGAATCGCCGGCGGCCGTGCTGACCAGCACCTGCGTGGAATCTTCGTTGTCCAGGTTGATGAAATAACGTACGCCGGCCAGCCAGTCAGGGCTCATGCCGAATGCGCCTTCCATGCCGTCTTCCTCATCCGTGGTGATGATGACGCGGAGGGGACCGTGTTTCATTTCGCCTCTGGCTGCCAGCATGATGATGGAAACGCCGGCGCCGTCGTCACCGCCCAGGGACGTGCCGTCCGCCGTCAGCGTTCCCTCTTTATCGTTGCGCACGATTTTGATGGGATCCTTCAGCGGATCGTAGGTCACTCCTTCGGCTGCTGTGCAGACCATGTCCATATGGCCCTGCAGTATGACCGGAGGCAGCGCTTCATACCCGGGTGTGGCAGGCACATGGAACATAATGTTGTTCTGTTTGTCCTGCTGTACCCTGAAACCCTGTTTTTCTGCCCAGCCCGCCAGAAAATCGCTGATCAGCCGTTCGTGGTGGGACGGTCTCGGCACCATGGCCAGCAGTTTCATGTTTTCAACAACTTTATCGATGATTTCCTGATCCCTGCCGTCTGGGCCGGCTGCCGCGCTGACGCCGGGGACAGTTCCGGCAAGCAGCAGAAACACAGCAATCAGAATCCGCAAACACTTTTTCATTTGAGCCCCCAACTCTGTCAGTTGACACAATCAACTGACGCAATCATTACATTTTGAAAAAGCGCCCCGGGAAAGAGGCGCTTTTCCTTTTATGTTGTTGTTTTATCAGTTCTGTATATTGTCTTTTTAGCAGTTCTGTGTGGTGACAGTTTTATTTGGTGATTGCCTTGAAGGCTGCGGCCTGTTTGGTCATGCCGCGTTCGGAAGCCAGGCGTTCAATGGAGGAAGCGCCGAAGAAGCCGTCGATTTCCGGTACGTTTTTGATTACATAGGCTGCGTCTTCGGGATCGGCGATGGGGCCGCCGTGGCAGATGACCATGATGTCAGGCCGTACGGAGCGGCCGGCTTTGATGATCTCACGGATTTTCACGCAGCAGTCGTCCAGGGTGACTGCGGTTTCGGCGCCGATGGAGCCTTTGGTGGTCAGGCCCATATGGGCTACCAGGATGTCAGCGCCGGCTTCCGCCATGGCTTTTGCCTGTTCGGGATCGAAAACGTAGGGGCAGGTCAGCATGTCAAGTTTGTGGGCTTCGCGAACCATTTCCACTTCCAGCCCGTAACCCATGCCGGTTTCTTCCAGGTTGGCGCGGAACTTGCCGTCGATGAGGCCGACAGTCGGGAAATTCTGTACGCCGTTAAAGCCCTGGTCCTTCAGCTGTTTGAGGAAGAGGTCCATGACACGGAAGGGGTCGGTGCCGCAGACACCTGCCAGCACAGGGGTTTTCTTTACGATGGGGAGAACTTCGCAGCCCATTTCCTGTACGATGGCGTTGGCATCGCCGTAGGAGAGGAGGCCTGCCAGGGAGCCGCGGCCGGCCATGCGGTAACGGCCGGAGTTGTAGATGATGAGGATATCCACGTCGGCTGCTTCACTGCACTTCGCGGTAATGCCGGTGCCGGCGCCTACGCCTACCAGGATCTTGCCCTGGGCGATCTGGGCTTTAAAGTCTTTTAAGATTTCTTCTCTGGATTTTCTTAACATTGCACTTTCCTCCTTTTAATAAATAATTAAAATTTATTTCATCAGGGCCAGCAGTTTCTTCGCTGCGGTAATGGCAAAGTCTTTATCGTTGATGTTGTTGTCCATCTCCACGATTTTTACGTGGGGGTTGGTAATGCCTTTTTTCAGCGTTTCATACAGGGCGGCCCGTTCTTCCGGCCCGTCGAAGGGCTGGCCTGCCGCGTCGATCATGGATACGCCCTTGAGAGGCAGCAATACTTCCATGTCGACGGCTGCCTGGTTCCATTTCTCCGCCAGGCGTTTGCCGATCTCAATGTTTTCCTCTTTGGAAGTCCGCATCAGGGTGACGGTGGGATTATGTTTGTACAGGTTGCGCTGTGCGAATTCTTTCGGCACCGTATCCCAGGGACCGAAGTTGACCATATCCAGCGCGCCTACGGAAACCACCTGCGGGATCTTGTTGCGGATGGCCGCTTCGCAGCGTGTGGGGCCGGCAGCGAGGACGCCGCCTACCACTTCGTCGCACCATTCCGTGGTGGTGAGGTCCAGCACGCCGGAGAAGAAGCCTGCGTCGATAAGCGCTTCCATTGTTTTTCCGCCTGTGCCTGTTGCGTGGAAGACAAGCACTTCGTATCCGTTTTCTTCCAGGTAAGCTTTGGCCTGGTCAACACAGGGAGTCGTTACACCGAACATGGTTGCCGCGATTAAAGGCTTGGCTTCCGCTGTATCCGGTTTCAACTGCTCTTTCAGGCCTACCATGCCTGCCACGGCCAGCACGGCGTTCCGGAAAATGGTTTTGGAAATTTTGTTCAGCCCTGCCACGTCCACGATAGAGGGCATCATGATGATATCGCTGGTCCCCACATACTGGGAAACGTTTCCGGAGGCCATGGTGGAAACCATTACTTTGGGGACCCCGATGGGGAGCGCCCGCATGGCCGGTGTAACCAGTGAGGTTCCACCGGATCCGCCGCAGGAGATAATGCCGTCGAACTTACCCTGGGCGTAGAGCCGGGGAATCAGTTTTTCCATGCCTTTGGAGAGGGCTTCCGTCGCGGTGGCGCGGTCCTTCCGGGCAACGATGGCGTCGATGTCATAGCCTGCCGCCGCCGCGATTTCCTTGTTGTTTACATCCGGCTCGAAGGCAGGCGCGAACACCCCGGTGTGGATCATAAAGGCTTTCATTCCCAATTCTTCTACCAGGCCTTTGATATAAAAGAACTCCGCGCCTTTTGTATCAAAGGTTCCGGCTACTGCAATTGTTTTCATGGACATCTCCTTTCTTTTCTCACTAAAAAATTACGGTACCGGCTTCCTTTTCAATATATATAACGGAACATAATCTGACAGTGGAGCAGAATCAAACATCTAAATAGAATGGTGAATATAATAAAACGGGATCCATCAAATAGAATACAACGAAAAACATTTTTTCTTTAAATATTATACTCGAATTAAAAAAAGAATGCCATACAATTCACATATTATTCAATTATTTCAACTTTGAAATGAAAAACGGAGAAGGCGTTTGTGGTATTCTTCCGTCCGTTTTGTTATAATAAAAAGGAAGAGGAATGCAACGGTCCGGCACCGGCCGGGCAGGCGTGGGTATATATCCGGTTTTGGAAAGGAGCGGTGTAGCATGAACGAAATCATCAAAGGCATGCTGGAGCGGAGAAGCTGCCGTAAGTTCAGGGCGGAATTGCCCAAAAAGGAAGACCTGCAGCAGATCGTGGAAGCAGGTTTATTCGCGGCCAACGGCAAGGGTGGGCAATCTGCCATGATCCTTGCGATTACAAATAAGGAAGTCCGTGATAAGCTGGCAGCGGTGAACTGCAAGATCGGTGGCTGGCCGGAAGGGTTCGACCCGTTTTACGGGGCGCCTGCCGTGTTTGTGGTGCTGGCGGATAAAAACTGGCCCACCCATGTGTATGACGGCAGTCTGGTGATCGGCAACATGCTGCTGGCTGCCCATTCCTTAGGCCTGGGCAGCATCTGGATCCACCGCGCGAAAGAAGAATTTGAAATGGCGGATTGGAAAGATCTGCTGAAGTCACTGGGTGTGCAAGGTGAGTGGGAAGGCATCGGGCATTGCGTTGTCGGTTATGTTGAGGGCGAGCTGCCGGAAGCCGCGAAACGTAAAGACGGGAGAATTTTCTGGGTAGAATAGCCCGGTACGGCAAGTGCGGGTCAGTTGTGCAGAACAGTTAGCGTAAACAGGTAGTGCAGGCCGGCTGATGCAGGCCTGCGGGGAGGCGTATGACATGAAAAGCGGATTGGTAAAAGTCAGCGACGGCGCGCATATTTATTACGAGATGGAAGGCAGCGGCCGCCCGGTTGTTCTGATTCACGGCTGGGGATGCTCCGGCCGGTTTTATAAAAAGAACGTGGAGGGGCTGAAAGACCGTTTCACGGTGGTGACCCTCGACCTGCGCGGTCACGGACGTTCTTCCAAGGGCATTGACGGATACCGCATTGACAGGCTGGCGCAGGATATCCATGAAGTCATTGTGTCCCTGGACCTGCATGACATGATCCTGATGGGCTGGTCCATGGGCGGTCCCACCATGCTTTCCTACTGGAAACAGTTCGGCAAAGAGGAAGGCCGGCTGGCCGGGCTGGGGCTCATCGACATGACGCCGTTCCCCTTCAGCAGCGGGGAATGGAATTCCCACGGCCTGCGTAATTACAATATGGAAGGCTTTAATGCATTTGTGGGCGCGATCCTGAAAGACCACGACGGGTTTGCCTCTGCTTTTGCAAGTAAAATCTTCAAAGACGGCAAGATCCCGGAAGGCATGGACTGGCTGCATGCGGAACTGATGAAACTGCCACCGTATTTGGGCATCGCGCTGTACGGCGATTATTGCTACAGTGATTATACCGATGTGCTGCCCACGATCACGGTACCGGTTCTGGTGGTGTCGGCGGACAGCGGCATTTTCCCGAAAAGCGTGGAGCAGGGGAAATGGATTGCGGCACAGATTCCGAAGGGCGAGTTTGTTCCTTTCTATGAAGGCGGGCACCTGCTGTTCTGGCTGGAAGCGGACAAATTTAACAACGCCGTGGCCGGTTTCGCGGCGAAGCTGTGAAAGGCTTTTGCCTGCAAGGCGGAGATTGTGGAAACGGAAGTCGGCGACTGACGGGGGCGCGGGGAGGTATTGCATATGAAAAAACTGATCCTGTTCCTGACGCTGCTTTGTCTTTTTGCGGTTGGTCAGAATATCGCGGAAGCAGCGGACGGGAGGAGAACGGGCATGGGATATATTTCCTGGGATGAGAAGACATTGAAGCTGGACCTGCGTGCCAACCCTTCCACGGGATTTTCGTGGCTGACGGTATATCAGTCGGAAAATCTGGCAACGGGCAGCCGGCAGTACCAGGGTACAGATAATAATGAGGAAGCTACCACGGGCAGTCCCGGGGTGGATCATCTGCGTTTTACGGTGACGGACGGTAAGGATGCGTATCTGGTGTTGAAGCTCGCGCGCCCCTGGGAAGGGGGAGAGACAGGCACGTATCATTCCTATATCATAAAAATGGAAAATGATAACATTGCGGACGTTGCCTGCCGGGAACGGTTGTTCCATAAGGATTTTACCTTTGTTGCCGGCGCTCCGGAAAAGAACGAAGCAACCGGGGAAAAAGTGCGGTTTGTGGCATCCGTGCCGAAGGACTGGGAGTATGAAGACGTCGCCGGTCAGGACATGCTGGGGCTCAAAGTCAGGCCCCGGGGCAAAGAAGGGTACGGCAGGATCGGCCATCTCCGGGACGGGGTCGCGGCGGATCCGGGCGAAAACGTGAAAAAAATCATGATTTATAACAAAGAATATACCATGGGGCGTTCCGCGGACGGGAACATTGTCCTGTTTAACCAGAACCGCATCGCCTGGCTGGGCGGCAGCGCGGACTGGCAGGACGAATATTTTATGGATATCGTGACGATGCTGGATACGGCGGCCTATTGGGAGTAGGAGCGGACGCTGCTCCGGCACCCTGCAGCTGCGGGCAGGTTACGGAATACGCAATTGTTTTCAGTCACGGTTGTGAGGAAAAGAAATACAAGGGGGCATTCAGCTATGAAACACAGAAGCACGAAAGTTTTGGCGCTCGCTGCAGTCGTTTTGTTTGCTGCCGGCGCGGCGGGAACGGCGCAGGCTGCGCCAGGCCCGGAGAAGCAGATATCGTTGATCGCAGATCAGGCGAACGTATGGGGTACCGGTTCTTTTTATGAAGACTGGGAAAAAAATAAAGGGTATTGCGCTATCACCGATCTGGACGGCAACGGGCGGCTGGAATTATTGTTTTTACATCGTGTATGCAATCCCGTTCCCCACGCAAATGCAAATGGGTCAAACGAAGAAAAGGGCAGGGCTCTTGTAGCCACCGTTCCCATAACCATGCGTGTCCGCGGGTTTGAAACAGGAAAGGACGGGAAAACGCTGGAAGAACTGAGATTCAATTACCCGGACAAAATTGCGCCGCCGGACCTGTTTTCGATGCGGGAAGGTTTTTATAATGACGGCGACAAAATCCGTTTTTATAATACAGCAACGTTAAACCGTGTGGGTGACCTTGGCTTTTGTTTGTACCGGCAAGTCCTGTCACTGAAGAACGGAACGGTGGAGGTCCAGACTATTGGAACGGACCATGGCAACTATGGTCTTTTCAGCGACGTTGCCACAGCCGAGGCTATTTTTGATTATTCCGAAGACCGCTACGGAAAGAGAATGACAGAACCTGAGATGAACGACTATGTAACAGCGTATGCTGCAGGCGCTGTTCCTGCGGATTTCAAGATAAGCTGGATCTTCCCCGTGAACTGGGAAAAGGCGCAGAAAGATTCCGACGGCCTGCGTAATTTGTTTACGGAAAGCTGGAAAGGATTTAAGTTTGAGGTGAAGAAAAAATAAATTCATGAAAATTCCCGGCAGATTTTTATAAATTTTTAAAATCTGCCGGGATTTTGATTTGATAGTAATATGTAATCAGGGCGTCCTTCTTAGTATGAAGGCACGCCCTGATTCTGTTTAAGAGGAGTGAGAAGGTAATTTAATTATGGAAGACCGTTTTACAGAACCGGCTTTGCGTTTCCGGGTTATTCGCCCCGTCTTGCGACGTCTTCTTCGATTTCCGCCTTCCAGTCTTTGGAAATGGGTTTGCGGCAGGCACGCATGCAGGCCATGGCTTCCCCTACGACTTTGTAGTTCAGCGCGGTTCCCCGCCTGTCCGATTTGTACCGCACAGCCCGGTCGGCGGCGATGCCGATCCGTCCCGCCGCGCTGATGGCGTCAATGTTGGCTCCCAGGAACATGAACTCCCAGTTGTGTTTTTCCTGCATCCGTTTTACCAGCCGTTTCACTTTGTCCAGGGTGTATTCCCGGCTGGAATTTTCTTCCCCGTCGGTGGTGATGACCACGATGGTGTGTTCCGGTTTTTCCTCTTCCGGCAGGCCTTTCTGTACTTTCCGGATGTGTTTGACGCTTTTGGCTACTGCGTCCAGCAGGGCGGTGCAGCCCCGGGCGTAGTATTCTTTTTCGGTAAGGGGTTTTACCTTTTCCAGCGGCACGCGGTTGTGGATCACGTTCATTTCGCCGTCAAACAGGACGGTGTTTACAATGGCGTTTCCCTCCACGTGTCTCTGTTTTTC
>JAEEGH010011681.1_pt1 | contig 19864 bp, 15 predicted proteins | sample 9134181 | NCBI WGS metagenome assembly JAEEGH01 (sample SAMN16246544, study PRJNA631951) | gut metagenome | biome: gut microbiome; feature: rumen; material: DP-attached | host: Bos | place: Iran: Karaj | collected 2018-10 | reverse complement strand
TGGCGGTTTTATTACAGTTGATGGAAACGGAAAGGCAATACTGTGAAACAGAATAACCTTCCGGCATCAGTGGATGACGGCGAAAACTATAATAAAATACAGGCGTATAAAATACCTTTCAAAGATAAGTATGCCCATATCCTGTTGCCGGCTTTGCTTGTGATTATCGATTACTGTGCTGTCCTGGCGTCAGAGCAACTGGCGTTTATGCTGCGGAATTTTCTGATTAAGAATCACGGTACGCTGCATATTTCTCCGCTGCATTTTTACGTGGTCTGCCCGGCAATCTTTCTTTTATTTTTACATATTTGCCAGCTGCATACACGGCAGATGCAATTCTGGCGTGTGGTTTCAGGCATTTTTAAGGCCTGCCTGTACGGAATTCTTGCCGAGGTACTGTTTTTGTATGTTATACAGATCGCCGATTCTACATCGCGGCTGTATACGGTGTTGCTTTGGCTTTTTATGTTTTTAACGATCCTTCTTTTTCGTTATATTGTAAAAGTCTTATTGGATAAGACTGGCTTTATTTCTGAGCTGGTACTGCTTATGGGCGCGGGAAATAATGCGGATATTATTCTAAAACATTTGCGGATAGATATGGGTATCCCGTACCGGTTTATCGGATATCTGGAGGATGAGCAGGCAGATGCGGAAGCCGGACTGCAGTTGCAGTTACCGAAGCTGGGGACATTTGCGGAGGCGGCATCCGTAATTAGGGAAACCGGGGTGCAAAAGGTGCTGATCATTGCGTCAGGCTTACGCCGTGAAAGGATACAGGATATCATTTATGAGCTTCAGCCCCTTGTCCGGAGTGTCAGTGTGATTCCGGATGTGGAAACCCTGCCGTTTTTGACCATGGATATTGAGAGCCTGATTGACGGTCGTATTGTCATGTTCCGTATGCGGAACAATCTGCGGAACAAATGGAACCGTGCCTTTAAGTTTATTTTTGACTGGTGCGCAGCGTTGCTTGGCAGCATTATTTTTTTCCCGGTCATGCTTGGTATTGCGTTATGGATACGGAAAGACTCCCCGGGGCCGGTAATTTTTAAACATAGGCGTATCGGTCAATACGGAAAAGAGTTCAACTGCTATAAATTCCGAACCATGTGCGTAGATGCGAAAGAAAAGCTGGAGGAACTGCTGAAGGCAGACCTGGAAGCCAAAAAAGAATGGGAAGAGAATTACAAACTGAAAAACGATCCCCGGATTACCCGTAGTGGTAAATTTTTGCGCCGTACCAGCCTGGACGAGTTGCCGCAGATATTTAACGTGCTGAAAGGGGAGATGAGTCTGGTAGGGCCTCGTCCGATTGTTGCAAAGGAAATCCGTTATTACGGAAAGTTTATTGAAGATTATTATATGGTGCGGCCCGGGATTACCGGCATGTGGCAGACCGGCGGGCGTAATGATACGGGCTATGAGCAACGTGTCCGGATGGACAGCTGGTATGTGCGGAACTGGGACTTCTGGTTTGATATTGTTCTTTTGTGGCGCACGCTGAAAGTTGTCATTAAGGGAGATGGCGCGTACTGAGTGCGGCGTTTTTAACATACGAACTTGTAAGAAAGCGATATATTTTAGTACAGGCAGATAGTTTTATATGAACGTGAAAATAATTATAGCAATACATAAACCATACTGGATTCCTGCTGATGATGTGTACTTTCCCCTGCATGTGGGAAAAGAGGGGAAACAAGACATCGGTTTTGTGGGAGACAATGCCGGTGACCACATCAGCGACAGGAATGGGACATTCTGCGAACTGACGGGTCTGTACTGGGCCTGGAAAAGCCTGCAGGCGGATTATGTGGGTCTGGTGCATTACCGCCGTTATTTCACGAAAAGGGAACGATATCAGAATGTTTCTAAAAGGGAGGAAATCCTTTCCAGGCCGGACTGGGAAAGGATTCTTGCTGAAAGCCCTGCCATTGTACCAGACAGGCGGAAGTACTATATTGAGACCAACCGTTCCCATTATAACCACGCCCATCCACGGGAAGGTCTGGACATAACGGAACAGATCATTAAGGAGCAGCATCCGGAATATGGTGGAGCCTTTGACCTGGTTATGAACCGGACATGGGCCCATATGTTCAATATGTTCGTGATGCGCCGGGATTTGTTTGATTCCTATTGTGCCTGGCTGTTTTCTGTTTTGTTCGAACTGGAAAAACGGTTGGACATTTCTTCATTTGACGCTTATAACAGACGTGTATTTGGGTTTGTAAGCGAACGCCTGCTTGACGTGTGGCTGGAAAAGAATCAAATTCCGTACAAAGAACAGAATGTATCATTTATGGAGCATCAGAACTGGCTGAAAAAGGGCGGGCTGTTCCTGAAGAGGAAATTTTTGGGGGAGTAATTTTCATGTATGACTATCTTATAGTAGGAAGTGGTCTGTTCGGAAGCTTGTTCGCTCATGAAGCGAAAAAACGCAGAAAAACTGTTTTGGTATTGGAAAAACGAGAGCATACCGGCGGCAATATATACTGTGAAGAAAAGGACGGAATCAACATCCACAGGTACGGTCCCCACATTTTCCATACGGATGATAAAGAGGTTTGGGACTATGTAAATCAGTTTGTGGATTTTAACCACTTTATACACTCACCTGTGGCAAATTACAGAGGTGAGTTGTTCAACCTTCCATTTAACATGAATACCTTTGTAAAAATGTGGGGCGTAACGACTCCCGCTGAAGCAGTCGCCATAATCACGGAGCAGCGTAAAGCCATAACCCGGGAACCGCAAAACCTGGAAGAGCAGGCTGTTTCTCTAGCTGGCACAGACATCTATACAAAACTGATCAAAGGCTATACCGAGAAGCAGTGGGGCAAAAGCTGCAGGGAACTGCCGGCATTTATTATCCGGCGGCTGCCGGTGCGTTACACCTTTGATAACAACTACTTTAATGACCGCTATCAGGGGATTCCCATGGGCGGTTATAACAGACTGACCGAAGCATTGCTGGATGGTATTGAAGTTTGTTTGGGCGTGGATTATAACCGGAAAAGGGAAAAATATAAGGATATTGCAGAGACAGTGGTTTATACAGGGGCAATTGATGCATATTTTGATTACCGCTTAGGGCAGTTGGAATACCGCGGGCTTCGCTTTGAAACGGAACGTCTGAATGAAGAAAACCATCAGGGCGTAGCCATCATGAACTATACGGAGCGGGATATCCCTTATACCCGCGTTATTGAACATAAGCATTTTGAATTTGGCAAACAGCCGGTAACGTACGTAACAAAAGAATACCCGGCTGACTGGCAGCCGGGGGAAGAGGCGTATTATCCGGTGAATACGGAAAAGAATCAACGACTGTACGCGCAATATGCGGAACTGGCTGAAAAGGAGAAGAAAGTCATTTTTGGCGGCCGTCTGGCTGAATACAAATATTATGATATGGACGATGTAATTCGGAGCGCACTGGATACGGTGAAAAGGGTATTATAGAAGCAAATGGAAGCAGGTAAAGTAAACCATGAACCGGTCTTTTCCATTGTTATGCCGGTCTACAATGCAGAAAAATATCTGGAAAAATCACTGGGAAGCATATTGCATCAGACATTTTCTGATTTTGAACTGATCCTGGTAAATGATGCTTCTACGGACAGCAGCCTTGCAATCTGTAAAAAGTTTGCGGACAGTGACCGGCGTATTGCTTTGATTGACAACCCGGAAAACTGCGGCGCGGCAGAGGCCCGGAATCAGGGTTTAAAAGCTGCAAAAGGCCGTCACTTCTGTTTTGTTGATGCTGATGACTACGTAGAACCTGGTTTTTTGACATGTTTTTACGATGCCCTTCAGGAAAATGACTATGATTTTGTAAAATGCGGCGCTTATGAAGAGTATTACGATTTCAGGGAAAAGCTGCTGTATTCCAGACCTTGCTGCCTGCCCGAGAAGGAATACCGGGGAACCACAGAAATAGCGGAACAGGTTATCGACATGGAACTGATACCCTTGTTCGGGTATATCTGGAACGGTGTTTATAAAGTGAGCACAGTAAAGGACAACGGTCTTTGGTTTGACAGAGCATTGAAAGTTAATGAAGACTTTGCTTTTAACATACGTTATCTGCCCTTTGTCAAAAAAATGAAGTGTCTTTCGTATTGCGGCTATCACTATGCCAAGCGGGACAGTGACAGTTTGAGCAGTACAAATAAATACTATGATTTTGAAACGCATCTGATGAAGATACGGAATCTGCTTGTATTACTCAGGAATAACCAGGTGGAGACGCAGATTAATTTGGATAAAGTATTCTGGGTGTTCACGCGATTTACGCTTTCGGCGTTAGAAGCAGGGACTTCCCTTGAGATAATCCGGAAAGAAGAACTCTTTGCCCGTTATTTGAGGCATCGTTTCGGACCGTTGGGAATCAAGAAGAAAGTTTTGACCGGAATATTGCAAAGTGACAATGCTTTTATAATAAAACCGGCAGTATGCCTGATAGGATTTATCAAACAATACCTGCCGGTTGTTTTTGCAAAAGTGAAAAAATGAATTGAAGGAAGACTGGCGCTAAATGCCTACTACGATATCTTTCGGCAGGCAGTAACCGCCGTAACCGAAAGAAGGATTGTTGTAATGATCGCTTTCGTGCTGATCCTATTTTATATTATCTTCCAGCTCATCGTAGCCGTGGGCGGCTCAGTCATTATAATGGCCCCCTTCTGTCCGTCCAGACCTGGTTGATGCTCGAGATTATTTTTTTATTCATCCTCCTCAACATCTTCATATTCTCCCTGCAGTTCTGCTTTAAGCGGATCGTTCCTGTCGAGATATTCTCCTGCAAGAATTCTGTCCAGGTGGTCTTCTTCCAGCATCCATTTGAATGTTATAAACCAGCCGGTGCTGTTTTCTGCCTGGTTTAACAGGAAGGGACAGTGGGAAATAAGACAGATGGCATTTATGATTTCCTGTTCGCTGTAAAATTGCAACACTTCTTCCAATCGGTTTTGCAACGCAGGGTAAAGGCCGGTCATTTTGATTAAAGGCAGCTTATTCCAGCAGGTAAGGATTCGCTGGCTGGCAGGGGGAAGCGAGTCTAAGGGGATCATGCCGAATTTGTTTCTGGCAGGATACGTTTCTTTATGCATGGTTTTATCCTGGTGACTTTGTGTCAGGTCGTTTGCTTCAGCACAGGCGTTTACTTTGATGGCGCCATTCCTGACGGTAATCAACTTCATTTTTTCAAGCAGGCCAATGGTTTTTTCAACCGTTTGCAACGGTCGGTTAAAATATTTTGCGAAAGTTTCTGCGTTCATGGGACAATCCGGATTGGGCCGCACGTATCCTTCTGGGTCTTTTGCGGCAAGGGTAAGCATGCGGTACCAGTTGCCGAAAATGGTATCTGCATCCGGCTGCTTGTGTATGAGCACAGTGTTTTTAAGATTAAAGATATCTGACAGAATCGTTTTGTCAGATGTTAATGGTTTTTTTGAAGCAAGAGTATTCGAAACAGTCAATGGTTGACCCTTCTTTCGAGAAATTTTAGTCTGGCTGAAGTTTTACAGTATCAAACTCCGGCAAAGAACAAATCACATTTTACCCTCATTGACTAAAAAATGCAAGTAAAAAGTTGTTTTTGCAATTTATTTGCAAGATACTTTGATTGCAAAACGGTAATTATATTAATAATAATATTATTATTTATGTCGTTAATTATATTAATATAATTATATTGACCAAATAATTATATTGACAATTATATTGACATATTGACGCATATTGACACGCGTCAATATAATAAATAATAATATAATAATATAATATTAATATTATATTAATATAATGCATTCTCTTGGTGTCACGTTTTTCCCTGGTTTTGTCCTGGGGACATTAAAGGGACATTGCAGCATAGGGTGTCAAGTATGCAAGACAATCGTTTATTTGAAATTATTCGGTTCGCCATCGTGGGCGGCGCGTCCTTCCTGGTGGACTATGCGCTACTTTATATCTGCACGGAATGGCTGGGAATCCATTACCTGTATTCCGCGGCGATTTCTTTCACCGTGTCGGTGATCGTCAACTACTGGCTGTGTGTAATCTTCGTGTTTACAGGTGCGGGGAAGCAGACCGGCAGGCAGGCGGCGCTGTTCATCGGTTCCAGTATCGTGGGGCTGGGGATCAACCAGGCCTGCATGTGGCTGTTCGTGGAAAAATTCGGGTTGCATTACATGCTGGCGAAAATCGGTGCCACGCTGATCGTCATGTTCTGGAACTATGTGATGAAACGGAAAGCGGTGCGGGGTTAAATTTTTGCGTAAATCAGTTGCCGGAATGTTGCTAATTCCACTTAAATATAGTATGATAGTAATGTAACATAATATGAGATTAGTATATACTATTCCGTATTATAAAGTATAGGACGAAGAGAGTATTATTTTAGGAGGGATGACACATGACATTACGTGACGAGGCTTTACAGATGCGGCTTGACGTTCATGGTATTTTGGAGACGAAACTCAAATACCCCCTGAATGACGGGCACGACCTGGCGGTTGCTTACACCCCGGGCGTAGCGGAACCCTGTAAGGAAATCAAAGAAAAACCGGACATGGCTTTTGAATATACCGCCCGCGGCAATCTGGTAGGTATCTGCACCGACGGCACCCGCGTACTGGGCCTGGGCGATATCGGCGCGGCTGCCGCATATCCGGTCATGGAAGGCAAGGCGGTCCTGTTCAAACGCTTCGGCGGTGTGGACGCGATTCCCGTCTGCATCGACGACAAAGATCCCGATAAATTTATCGCAATCGTAAAAGCGCTGGAACCCAGCTTTGCGGCGATCAACCTGGAAGATATTTCTTCTCCCAAGTGCTATGATATTGAAGACAAACTGAAAGAAATCATGAACATCCCCGTATTCCACGATGACCAGCACGGCACAGCCATTGCGGCGGTCAGCGCGGTACTGGGCGCGCTGCGTTTCGTAAAGAAAGACTTTAAGACAGCCAAGATTATCATGAACGGCTGCGGCGCGGCAGGTTCTTCCATCGGCCGTCTGCTGGCGGAAATGGGCGCGGAAAACGTAATCATGTGCGGCCGTAAGGATACCCTGTACGAAGGCTGCGACTGGGGCCGTCCGCTGGACCGTGTACAGCAGCTGCTGTGCAAGATTACCAATAAGAAGAAAGAAAGCGGCACCCTGAAAGAAGTTGCGGTAGGCGCGGATGTACTGATCGGCGCATCCGGTCCAGGCGTATTTACGGCGGACATCATCAAATCCATGGCGCCGGATTCCATCGTATTCGGTCTGGCCAATCCGGTTCCGGAAGCCATGTATCCCGATGCCAAAGCGGCAGGCGCGCGGGTTGCAGGCACGGGCCGCAGCGATGCTCCCAACCAGGTTAACAACGTAAACGTATTCCCGGGCGTATTCCGCGGCGCAATCGATGTACGCGCAACGGAAATCAATGAAGAAATGAAGATTGCGGCTACCTATGCCATCGCCAACCTGATTGACGAGAAGGATCTGCGGGAAGATTATGTAGTTCCCAATGCCTTTGACAAACGGGTAGGCCCGGCGGTTGCGGCTGCCGTTGCCAAAGCGGCCATCGAGACCGGCGTTGCCCGCAAGATCGTGGATCCGGAAGAAGTTCGCAAACATACGGAAGAACTGCTGGCTGATTACTGGAAATAAACAAATACTGAAAGAATAAGAGTAAATGAACAAGACCCGTCAGGCGTTTTGCCTGGCGGGTTACGTTTAGGGTCGAGGTGCTACATGGACAGCGTATTACTGAAAAAGTATGAAATCTGGATGGAGAAGGCGGTGGCGGATCCGGACCTGAAACCGGAGCTGGAAGCCATGGCCGGCGACGAAGCAAAAATTGAGGACGCGTTCTATAAGGATCTGGAGTTCGGCACGGCAGGCCTCCGGGGCGTCATCGGGGCCGGTACCAACCGTATGAATGTGTATATTGTGGCCCGGGCATCCCAGGGCCTGAGCAATTATGTGATTAATCACTTCCCACCGGAAGAACGCAGCATCGCCATCAGCTACGACAGCCGTATCAAGAGCGATGTGTTCGCGAAAATTGCGGCGGAAGTGTTTGCGGCCAACGGGATCAAGGCTTATATTTTCCCGCAACTGATGCCGGTGCCCTGTGTTTCCTATGCCACAAGAACATTGAAATGCGCGGCGGGCATCATGGTGACGGCTTCCCACAATCCGTCTAAATATAACGGATACAAAGTGTACGGGGCCGACGGCTGCCAGATGACTACCGCAGCAGCCAACGAAGTGCTGGGCGAAATTGAAAAATTGGATCTGTTCGCGGACAGCAAACGGATTGCTTTTGAAGAGGGCTTGAAGGCCGGCAGTATTGCCTGGATCCCGGACGAGGTGTACACCGCCTTTGTGGAAGAAGTGAAGAAGCAGTCTGTGGTGGGCGATGCGGAAATCAACAAGGACGTGGCCATCGTCTACTCGCCTCTGAACGGGGCGGGTCTGAAGCCGGTGCTGCGGACGTTGAAGGAAACCGGCTACACCAACATTACCGTGGTTAAAGAACAGGAACAGCCCGACGGCAACTTCCCCACCTGCCCCTATCCCAATCCGGAGATCCACGAAGCCATGGCCCTGGGCATGGAATACGCGGCGAAGTACAATGCGGACCTGCTGCTGGCCACGGATCCGGACTCGGACCGGGTGGGCATCGCGGTAAAAGATAAAGAAGGCAACTACCAGCTGCTTTCCGGCAACCAGACCGGCATGCTGCTGACGGATTACGTCTGCGCCCGCCGCACGGAAAACGGGACTATGCCCAAAGATCCGGTGGTAATCAAGACCATTGTGACCACGGACATGGTGGAACAGATTGCCAGCCATTACGGCGTGCGCACGGTAAACGTGCTTACCGGCTTCAAATACATTGGCGAGCAGATCGGGTTACTGGAAAAGCAGGGGAAAGCCAACTCCTATATTTTCGGTTTTGAAGAAAGCTACGGGTACCTGAGCGGGTCCTATGTGCGGGACAAGGACGCGGTGGACGCCGCCTTCCTTATCTGCGAGATGTTCTGCTACTACAAGACCAGAGGCATCAGCCTGCTGGACAAGCTGGACGAACTGTACAAACGTCACGGCTACTGCCTCAACACCCTGTATTCCTATCAGTTTGAGGGCGCGGCAGGCTTTGCGAAGATGAAAGAAATCATGAAGGATTTCCAGACCGCCGGTATTACAGAATTTGGTGGTCGTAAAGTTGAAACCCTGCTGGACTACAACACTGGGATCGACGGACTGCCGAAAGAAAATGTGCTTAAGTTCCTGCTGGAAGGCCATGGCTCCGTTGTGGTGCGTCCTTCCGGTACGGAGCCGAAGTTGAAAACCTATGTGACCGTCAGCGCGCCGGATAAAGCGGCGGCGGAAGTGATTGAAAAGAAGATTGTGGCGGATCTGAAGAAAAGGATCAATGGGTAACGAAAACTCTCACAACAATAACAATTACATATGCATTTCTCCTGACAGGGGATGGACGGATTTACGATTGGATGAAGTGTGGCGGTACAGGGACCTGATCCTTTTGTTTACAAAACGATCATTTACCCTTACCTATGCCCAGACAATTCTGGGACCGCTCTGGCTGTTTCTGAATCCGTTTCTTACCAGTGTCATGTTTACGCTGGTCTTTGGGTACATTGCGGGGATTCAGACCGACGGTGTACCTAAATTCCTTTTCTTCTTGTGCAGTACGGCTGTGTGGAATTTTTATTCTGCCTGTATCAGCGAAAATGCTCTTACTTTTATCCAAAACGCTTATATCTTCGGGAAAGTATATTTTCCGAGACTTACCATACCGATTTCCCAAGTGGTTGCAATCCTGATCCGGTTTTTAATTCAGATTTCCATGGTACTTGTCCTGATATTCTATTATTGTTATTCACGTCAGATAAGTCCGCATTTTGAACTGTGGATACTGCTTCCCTTTCTTCTTCTCCAACTTGGAATGATGGGGATGGGTGTGGGCATCATCATTTCCAGCCTGACCACAAAATACAGGGATCTTGCTATTTTGGTGACGTTCGGCATGCAACTTTGGATGTACGGAACGCCTGTAGTTTATCCTTTATCCCGGCTACCGCAGGGCTGGATGCGTACGGCAGCACTGATTAACCCGGTCACTGCCCCGGTAGAATTATTCCGTTTCATTTTGCTGGGGGAAGGATTCTTTCTTCCGGCGCCGTATGCATGGAGTGTGTTTTTTACATTGCTGGTAACAATTTTTGGCATAGTCGTCTTTAATCATGTGGAAAAGAATTTTATGGATACGGTTTAATATTTGCATATGTATAACAAACAGGAAGAAATGAAGCGGGACGGTCTTGTCATCCGCATACGGGGGTTAAAAAAAGAATACAGATTGGGACAGATCGGCAGTACTACGATGCAGGCTGAAATCAAACGCTGGTGGGCCAAAAAACGTGGTTTGGAAGACCCGTATTCAAAAATCGGGGAGCCGAAAAGGGTAATTGGACAACAGTTTATGGCTCTTAACGGAATCAATCTGGAGATTCATAAAGGGGAAGCCTTGGGCATTATCGGACGCAACGGAGCCGGTAAGAGCACGCTTTTGAAAATTATCAGCCGTATTACCGCTCCTACGGAAGGCGAAGTTGAGATTATCGGAAGGGTCACCTCCATGCTGGAGGTTGGAACCGGTTTCCACGGTGAAATGACAGGTCGGGAGAACGTCTATCTCAATGGGGCAATTCTGGGTATGACCAAAGCAGAAATAGATTCCAAAATGGACGAGATTATCGCTTTTTCCGAGGTGGGAGAATTTATTGATACTCCTGTAAAACGGTATTCCAGCGGTATGTATGTAAAGCTGGCCTTTTCCGTGGCGGCCCATCTCGATAATGAAATCCAGATTATGGATGAAGTTCTGGCCGTAGGCGATATGGATTTTCAGAAAAAATGTCTGCAGAAGATGCGCGCGGCGGCCCGTGTGGAAGGCAGAACGGTTTTATACGTCAGCCATAATATGAATACGATACGCCGATTGTGCGACCGTTGTATCGTTTTGGATGAGGGTAAGATTGTTTTTGACGGGGATGTAGATAAAGCTATTTCCATCTATATGGGAACCGGGGAAATACTGAAGACAGAAGTTCGATTTACGGAAAGACATCGTCCGTACGGATATTTCAGCCAGAAATTTTTAATTAAAAATCTTGTGATAACAGGGGGAAAAGCACCCGTTTATACGGAAAACGGGAAAGCTTTTTTCGAAATTGAATGCCAGGCTTTGCGAGATTTGCGCAATGTACGTCTGCGGATGGAGTTTTGGTATCAGGATGGGACGAAGGTCGGGTCTATGCTTTCCAATCCTGTGCCGACTGTGAAACAAGGTCTATGTCGATTTCAACTTGAAATGGATTTGGCAGGTTTTACCAGCGGCCAATTTAGTGCTGATCTTGTAGCCTATTCCGGTGAAAACAGGGTGCAGGAACTTTTGGACGGGGTATATCCGGGAATTGTGTTTGAAATTGCTGAACCTCCGGAAACGACCCATCACGTGGAGTGGAGTCACCAGTACTGGGGACATATACGGTTGCGTGATATGAGACTGACGTTAGAATAATCCTAGATAATGCTATCGAACAAAGAGTAACAGGTTATATGGTGTGAAAACAATAGATTTAACTGAAATTCATAAAATTGAACTGGAAATGCTGAAGGCCGTTGCTGCCCTTTGTGACCGTTACAGCCTTCGTTATTTCATCTATTGCGGTACGCTGCTTGGAGCCGTCAGGCATAAAGGCTTTATTCCCTGGGATGACGATATAGATTTGGCAATGCCGTTGGACGATTATCGTAAATTTTTGGAACATGCGGATGAATTGCCGTCGGGGATTTCCTGTATCCACTGCGGCAATAGCCGTGACTTTACCCGTTTTTGGGCAAAGGTGGCGGCGGACGGAACTACCTTTATGCCGGTAGAATTAGCCGGTATGGATATACACTGGGGTATCTCGCTGGATATTTATCCTATGATAGGGACACCTGACACAGACTGGGGAAGAAAAATACATAAAGGGCTGCTGCAGGCTGCGTGCAAGCTTCAGCTGGCTCCCAAATACCGTGCGACCCAAGCCCCCGGTTTCATTAAAACCTTGATAGCCCATCTGCCGTTTTTTGTCAGGCGTCTTGCTGTCCGCGCGTTATTGCCGTTCTGCCTGTTGGAGCCGGACAAGGCTGTACGGGTAGGCACCATAGACGCGGTACCTTTTGAAGGAAAGTACAATTGGGCAGACTGGCAGGAGATGATAAAACTGCCCTTTGAAGATGCAACCTTTTGGGCGCCGGCCCGGTACGATAAATTTTTGAAAAGAATGTACGGGGATTATATGCAGTTTCCTCCGGAGGAAGCGCGGACGATCCATGTCAAAGGCGATGTGATCATTGATCCTCACCGTGATTACCGCTTATATCGCAAGGAGTTGTTGGGAAAATGAAGAAAGTCATTACGTACGGCGTGTTTGATTTGTTTCATGAAGGGCACAAGAGACTTCTGGAGCGAGCCAAGGCACTGGGAGATTACCTGATCGTCGGGGTGACTACGGAGCAGTATGCCTATCATCGCGGCAAATACTGCGTGGTTGATCCGATTGAACAAAGGATAGCTAATGTCCGCAGTCTTGCCTGCGTAGACGAAGTGGTCATTGAGGACCATGACGGGCAAAAGGTAGAGGATATTGAGAAGTACGATATCGATATTTTTACTATCGGTGACGACTGGTACGGTAAATTTGATTATCTGCAACCCTTTTGCAAGGTCATATATTTAAAACGTACTCCGGGCATATCTTCTTCCGCCTTGCGGGGAATCGGGAATTCGCCCCTGTACCTTGGTCTCATCGGCTGCGGGCGCATTGCCCGGCGTTTTATGCAGGAGGTGGGTTATATCCGGGATATCCAGCCGGTGGCGCTGTACCACCCGGAACCGGACCGGTCGGCAACGCTTCGAAGCTTCCTGGAGGAACACACTTCTCTTGCCAAGGCCCGGACTCTGGAAAAACTATTTGATTTGGTGGATGCAGTGTATATTGCTACGCCCCATGCGGCCCATTATGAATATGCTAAAGCAGCCCTTCTGGCGGGGAAACATGTGCTGTGCGAGAAGCCGCTGACTCTGTCCGGCTCCCAGGCGCAGGAACTGTTTCAGCTGGCGGAAAAATCAGGAATTATTTTGATGGAAGGCATTAAAACCGCGTACTGCCCCGGGTTTCTGAACCTGCTGTCCCTTATCCGGAGCGGGATTGTTGGGGAAATCCATGATGTGGAAAGCTGCTTTACCCGTCTGACAGCCGAACCCTGCAGGGAATGGGATGACCCTGTATGTGCCGGCAGTTTTACGGAATTTGGCAGCTATACCCTTCTTCCCGTTGTGAAGCTGTTGGGCACGAAGAATCTGAAATGGCATTTTCAGTCCGTTTTGAATAAAAACAGAGTGGACAGCTATACAAAGGTATTATTTTCCTGCGGGGATAAAATGGCTGCAACTAAAACAGGCCTGGGTATAAAGTCTGCAGGGGAACTGACTGTCAGCGGTACAAAGGGTTATATTCGCGTGCCGGCGCCCTGGTGGAAAACAAGAGTTTTTGAAGTACATTCGGAAGACCCCCGTGATATACAAGTGTTCTCCCATGATTTTCTGGGAGAAGGCCTGCGCTATGAATTGGGGGATTTTTTGTACCGGGTCAGAGGGCATTCCGGCAGGGAGTACAAACTGCGACCGGAAGAATCCGTCTTAATTGCTGAGATTATGGAGGATTTCCTGAGGTGGCGCCGTGCGCAGTGAGTTAAATTGGTTTCCGATGGAAGCAGGTTGCGGTGTGGACGGGCAAAGCGGTCTCTTGTGCCCGTTACAAAGCGCGGCTGTCAATTTTGAACCGATGCAAATAGCGGCAGGGGAGCAGCTTTTCCCATTGAAGCCGGATCTGGAATATCAGGTTGCGATGTATTCCCCGGAACCGGATCCGCAATATATTTATACGTATTCCTATCCGCCGGAAGCGAACCTGACGGCATTTTATCCGGATAAATCTGTTTTTCAATGGAAAACCGGTCCCTGTTTGTTCTCTGAACCGGCTTATGTGCGCATAATCGTGCGGGCAAATATTCAGGCTGACGGAGTTACTCTTGCGGATTATTTCCGTTGGGAAGGGGAAGAGAAAAGTGCAGGACCGCTGCCCCGTTGGATTGATGAGGAAGCGGAACGGGTGGCCAGACGCGTACAGCAATGCAGGCGCCCGGACGACCTGGTGTTTTTTCTGTTGACGGATATCCATTATACGACCGGCTGTAACTGGTCCTGTACAGCGGCGTCGCTGTCTGCCTCAAAGCAGCGTATCAGTCCGGACGGGATTATTCAGTTGGGAGACATTACTGACGGGCTTCTGCCGACGGTCTGGACGCAACGCTATGCCGGCAGGGTGCTTGCGGATATCAAGTCGCTGGGGTTGCCGTTTTTTGGATGTCTGGGAAATCATGATCGGAATTTCTTCCGCGGCAATACCCAGGGTCTTTCCCTTAAAGCTTGTTCGCAGCTTTGCCTTGGCAGAGATGATCCGGATTATTATACGGACTATCCGGAACAGCGACTGCGGACGATTTTTCTGGATTCCTTTGACCCGGAACGGCGGGAAAGGTATGGGTTTTCCGTAAAAACCCTGCGGCATCTTCTGGAGATGCTGGATGAAACGCCGTATGGCTGGCGGTTGCTGCTATTTTCCCACGTACCACCGCTGGCAAGGCTCCATGTCTGGAGTAATACGATTCTGGGGTCAGAAGATGCCATCGGTTTGATAAACAGGTTCCGCAGAAAACGGAATCTTGCGGTTGCCTGGGTTCACGGGCATAACCATGCCGAACAGGTTTTTAACGGTACGGGTTTTCCTATCGCCTCTCTAGGCTGCAGCAAGCTGGAAGCGTTTCCGGAATATAAACCGCCAGGTTCTGTAACCCGGATGCGGAGGTGGGGCGAGCCTTCCCAGGAATTGTGGGATGTAATGGTTTTCCACGTTCACGGATCGGATTTTGATCTGATCCGGTACGGCGCCGGTGCAGACCGCTATATACGCATGAAATAAAACAGTATTGACGGTGATGGCATGATCTATCTGGATCCCCAAAATCTCCGGCAGCTTCAGCTTACGGAGCTGGAACTGCTGGAGGAAGCGGACAGAGTTGCGAAAAAATATAATATTTCCTATTGCATTATTGCCGGTACCATGCTGGGAGCTGTCCGGCACGGCGGTTTCATCCCCTGGGATGACGATGTGGACATTGCCATGCTGCGCAGCGAATATGAACGGTTCCGGGAGGCCTGCCAAAAGGAGCTGGATCCCCGGAAGTTTTATTTTCAGGATCACACGGTCACAGAAGGTTACCGCTGGGGTTACGGAAAACTGCGTCGCAAAGGTTCCCTGTTCCTGCGGGAACATCAGGAACATATGCCCTATGAGCAAGGCATCTTTATGGATGTGTTTCCGCTGGACCCGGTTCCGGAAAGCCGGATGGGGCGGAGTCTCAAAAACCTGGAATGTTTTCTGGTGCGGAAGCTGCTTTGGGCAAGGGTCGGGAAAAAAGCGGACCGTAACCCCTTGTACCGGCTTTTATATGCTGTAATGGACAAGATTCCGGAAAAGCGCATCCTGGAGTATTATGACGATATGATCGAGCATTCTAAAAGCTGTCGCTCCTCCTGGGTCCGGATCCTGATGTTCCCCACGCCCAATGATGCGTACGGATATCTTGCCAAATGGTATCAGGGCGGGGAGGATGTCCATTTTGAAGGGAAACCGTTCCCGGGGGTTAAAGATGCGGATGAATATCTCCGGTTCAAGTTCGGGGATTATATGACGTTTCCACCAACGGAGAAGCGGAAGGTGCATCCGGTATCCGCTTTTTCTTTGCCGGATTCAGAAGAAGTTCAGAAAGATTTGTGATATAAACATAAGGACAGACGGTATGGAAACAAAAACCTTGCTGAAAACAATTCAGGCCCGGGGCGTTGTGCTGTTTGGCACAGGCTTTGTGGCGGAAAAAATAGTGCATACGCTGGCGGAGCAGGGCCTTGTGGACTGCATCTGCGGTTTTGTTGTCAGCAAGGCTATTACAACTTCTTTTAAAGGGAAACCGGTCTGGTCTCTGGCACAGTATTCAGAAATGGTTACGGCCCAACAAAACGAAAAACTGTCGCCGGAACTGCCTCTGTTGTGTATCGCAGTCCATGAATCCCTGCGGGCAACGGTAGAACAGTCTCTGTCCGAAGCCGGGCTGGAGTTTGTCTGGATGTACCCCAATTATCTGGAACTGGCCTGGGGTGCCTGTACGCCCTTTGTGACGGATATTCCGGTGCGGACGATCCTGCGGCGGCAGGAGCCGGACCAGGCCTGGATCTCGGTGCGGTATGCCGCGTTGCAGGAATGTCTTTCAGGTAAATGTAACGGCCCTGCTTCCGCGCTGTACGTAAAAGCGGCAAGCCTGTTCAGCAAGCCGGAAACAGCCCGGCAGCGCCTTGCCTATGCAACGGAAGTGGCAAGGGACATGATTGCCCGGGGTTATGACCGGAACCGCCCGATCCTGATTGACAACCGTTACCGCATCATTGACGGGCTGCACCGTCTGGCAGGTGCTGTGCTGGCGGGTTGCAGGACGGTACCCTGTCTGGTGGTAAAAGCGAGTGAACGGTTTCACGAGTACTTTCCGGAAGAAAACCGCCTGACAGAAGCGGCACGGGCAAAAGCAGGCCTGACTTCGGAAGAAAAAGAAATTTTGAAAAGAGCAAGATGGGAACTGTTGCGGGAAGTAGGCTATGCTGACGGGAATGTAAACGGCATACATGCCGTTACCGGGAAAGAACAAAAGGAAAGCGCTTTTTCTGTAAGCGCCGGCTCCGGACCGGAGATTACCGTGATCCTTCCCGTTTACAATGTGGCGGAGTATATGGATCAGTGCCTGGAAACGGTGACAGGGCAGACCCTGCGGCAAATTGAAATCCTTCTGATTGATGACGGATCGACGGACGCTTCTCTTGCCAAATGTTGGGAATGGGCGGAGAAAGATCCCCGAGTCACCGTCTTCCACCGGGAAAACGATGGGGTGGCTTCTGCCCGGAATTTCGGGGTGCTGATGGCCCGGGGCAAATACATTGCATTTGTAGACCCGGATGACTGGCTGGAAAAAGATTATCTGGAAAAACTGTGGAAGGCCGCGGAAGAGGCGGATGCGGACTTTGCCGAATGCGACCTGTGGCGTTACGACAACCGCAGCGGGAAGAAGATATACCGCTCCTGCTACGGACGTATGGGGCAGGCATATACTCTTCCCGAACATATGAAATACGGGCCTACGGCAATGTATAAGGCAATCTCACGCAGGACTCTCTGGGAGAAATACCATTTGTCCATGCCAAAATGTTCTTTTGAGTCGCCGGCTGTGTATTCGCTAATCCTGGCCCTGAGCAACCGGGTGGTCAATGTAAGGGAAGCCCTGTATTATTACCGTCGTTTCCGGGAGAATTCACTGGTAGAAAACGGCTATGCACGTAAGGACGGGAAACCTAACAACCGGCTGGCTGTCAGGGCGATGGATTTCCTGACAGAAGAATTCCGGCGTACAGGCCGGTATGAAGAGTTCGCAGGGGTTCTGGAAGGAGTGGTCAAATACCGTCTGAACGATATCCTGGCCATGCAGTTCCATCGCAAAAGTCCCGGGGATTTCCGGGAACTCGTCCAAAATTACCGTCGGTTTTTATCGGAACGGTTTCCGGAGGGACGGAACGAGCCATATGTTACCTGGGGCGGTTATAACCTGAACCGCATCCTGACCCATATGGACTGGCTCCACGATCCCTATGCCCGGTTTAATTTTATCAGTATGGTCAGCCTGTTGAATCAGAAAAGTCTTGATTATGGGCAAAATCATAAAAACCGCTACCGGCAGATTATGCTGGAACGGGAACGGCTGCGCAGCTACTGGGAAATCCTCAGGGAACTGAAACCGGAATTCATATTTATTGATTTAATAGAGGAACGGTTTGACATGCTGCAGCTTGGCGACAGCTTTGTGACCATGAGCGATGCCTTTGCAGGCGCAACATTTTCCTTTGCAGATAAAGAAGGACTGACTGCAGAAGATCTTGTGAAGTTTGGGCAGGTGATTTCCAGAGAATCTGTACGCTGCACGGAACTCTGGCAACAGGGATGCCGCAACATGGTGGCGGAAACCCGCCGTATCTGTCCGGACGTTCGTTTTATGATTATCGAAAATTACCTTTGTGAGGCGGTAGGCAACCTGCAGGGCAGGAAACCGTTTGATAATGTAGAATCCATCCGGCGAATGAATGCTGTCCTGCGGCAGTACTACCGGTATATGAAACAGCTTCTGCCGGAAGCGCCGGTTATTTCTCCGGCGGGGGATGACCTGTATTTTACCGATGAAAAGTACGAGTACGGCGCGATACCCTCGCACCTGAATGAGATAGAGAATCAGAGAATCGCGGAAAAGATTGAAGAGGCGTTATGACAGATAAAAACCGGCTTGATCCGGAGATTGCTTCCATAATTGAAAATTACCGCCCGGACCAGTATGACGATGTAATCGCTGAAAAAGAAGAATGGCAATTTTTGTATCACCTGAGCTCCCTGCGCAGGTCTCTATTGTGCTGGTTTCCCTTCGATCCTGCCTGGCAGGTACTGGAGCCGGGGGCAGGGTTTGGCGCCCTGACCGGAAGCATCGCAGACCGGTGCGCCCATGTAACCGCGTTGGAGCAGAATGCCTTACGGTTTGCATCCTGCCAAAAGCGTTACAGCGGCAATGAACGGATAGCGTTTCAGCAGACAGATATTTTCTCTTTGCCTGAAGATAAGTTGTATGACTGTGTTGTGCTGGCTGACCAGATGGAATACCGGCAGGGGCGGGAAAAAGAGTTGCTGGAAGCCTGTCATGTGCATCTGAAACCCGGCGGTATCCTGCTGCTGGTTTATCAAAACCGTTTTGGGTTGAAGTATTTCTGCGGTGGCACGGATGAAGTACAGCAGGTTCCGTTTGGCAATCTGCCGCCGGGAGAATCAAATTTGTTAAGCCGGAGAGAAATGGAACGGCTGGCGTCAAATACTGGCTTTGTACCTGAAATCTGCTATTACCCCATGCCGGACAGTCTGTGGACCCAGGCGGTTTACACCGATTCCGTCAAAAATATAGAAAGTATTCGGGAAAGGGTCTTTGCGTTTGATCCTTTTTCCTCTCCCCGCATTGCCAGTGAGCAGGATCTGTATAACGATATCATCCACGAAGGAATGCTGCCCCACATGGCCAACAGTTATCTGGCAGTGTACAAGAAAGGCTCCGGTCCGGAGCTGCCGAAAGTGGAGTTTGCGTTGCTTTCTACGGACAGGGGACCGGAACATGCTTTTGCAACCGTCTGTTATAAAGATAAGCGCGTAGAGAAAAGACCTGTCTGGCCGCAAGGCGTACCTACATTACGTCAGGCATATGATAATCTGGGAAAAGTATCGCAACAGGGAGTATTGACAGTTCCCCAGCGTTGGACGGGCACCGGGATTGAAATGCCGAAAATGGAAGAAGAGTCCCTGTTATCTTACATCCGGCGACAGATGGAACAGGGACCGGACGTAATTCTTTCTGTATTTAAGATGCTACGTGAAGACATCCTGCGTTCCTCTTCGCTTGTGGAACCGGAGGACTACCCCTGCCGGCGGGACTGGCATATCGGAAAGGATACAATCGGGCCTGTCCTGGCGGAAGGCATGATTGACATGATTCCCTATAATGCCTTTTGTACAGGCTCAGGGATACGTTATTACGACCAGG
>JAEEGH010011680.1_pt1 | contig 19864 bp, 14 predicted proteins | sample 9134181 | NCBI WGS metagenome assembly JAEEGH01 (sample SAMN16246544, study PRJNA631951) | gut metagenome | biome: gut microbiome; feature: rumen; material: DP-attached | host: Bos | place: Iran: Karaj | collected 2018-10 | reverse complement strand
TCTTGGGCGATACCTCCATGCGTTTGAAGTTGTCGATAGCAGCCTTCATCGACGTGGGGTTGGCATTGTAAGCGTCCACGATGAGGTGGTTATGCTCTGTCTCTGTCAACTGCGAACGGTTGTTCGTGGGCTTATAGTGCTCCAATGCATGATTAATCTTGTCGAAGGGGATGTTGTTGACATAGCCCACGACGATGGCTGCAAGCATGTTATCGAGGTTGTAAGCCCCAATCAGTTGCGTCTGAACCTCCATCCAATCAGATGTGTAGCCTGCATCGTGGTCTTGCTCGCGCCAGCGGAACTTCAGGAAGGGCGCACACGAGATGACCTCACCACGAATCAGGATGTCAGGATTGTCGCTCTGTCCATAATAATAGATGTCTGGTTGTTGACCATGAACCGTTAACCGTTCACCATTAATCATCTTCATGAGGTGTTCGTTGTCGCGATTGACGAAGATGGGCAGGTCGCGGGCCATGAGGTAATCGTACAGCTCACCCTTCGTCTTGCAGACGCCCTCGAACGAGCCAAAGCCTTGCAAATGGGCACGTCCTACGTTGGTAATAAGGCCACAGGTGGGTTCTGCCGTCTCCACCAGCGTCTTGATGTCACCAGGATGCGAGGCTCCCATCTCCACAACGGCAATGTCCGTCATCTTGTCTAAGCGGAACAGCGTCTTGGGTACACCCACGTCGTTGTTGAAATTACCCTCCGTAGCCATCACAGCGTATTCCTCAGCCAGTACGGCGCGAATCAGTTCCTTGGATGTCGTTTTGCCGTTAGTACCTGTGATGCCTACCATGGGGATATCGAACTGGCGACGATGCTCGCGGGCCAGGTCCTTGTAGGTTTGCAGACAGTCGTTGACTCTGATGAGGTGAGAGGCGTAATTTGTTGAGGCCGAAGTGACATCTTCGTCCACAATGGCGTAACTGCAACCCTTTTCTAGGGCCTGCACGGCAAATTGGTTGCCATTAAACGAAGCTCCTTTCAACGCTAGGAAAATGCTGCCCTCAGGACAGTTGCGAGAATCCGTCGTGATGCACGGATGCTGTTGGTACAGCTTGTACAGTTCTTTAATATCCATATTGTTTAGTATTTTGTTTTCATGTTTCGTGGGTGGTGTTCCAGGATTTCCTGACGCAGCGTACTCATGTCGATATGCGTATAGATCTCCGTCGTTCCGATGGATTCGTGCCCTAACATTGCCTGAATGGCGCGTAGGTCAGCACCGCCCTCCAACAAGGCTGTGGCAAAGGAGTGTCGCAGCGTGTGGGGCGAGATGGTCTTGGTGATGCCCGCCTCGATGGCCTGCCGTTTGATCATGATGAGTATCATGGTTCGTGTCAGGTGTGCCCCGCGACGATTCAAAAAGACAAAGTCTTCCTCTCCCGCCTTGATATTCATGAGGTTACGGTCCATGAACCAGAGGTGCAACTCCCTGATAGCTTTGGGCGAGATAGGTACCAGACGTTCCTTGGAACCCTTGCCGAATACACGGATATACTGTTCGTCGAGAAACAGATTGCTGAGTTTCAGATTGACCAGTTCGCTGACACGCAGACCACAACTGAACAGCACTTCAATGATGGCTCTGTTGCGATGACCTTCCCATTTCGACAGGTCGATGGAGTGTTCCAATTGGTCAATTTCTGCTGGCGACAGCACCTCTGGCAGGTGTTCGCCCAAAACAGGCGATTCTAAAAGCTCTGTGGGGTCATCGTCGCGATAGCCGTCAAGTTGCAGGAAACGAAAGAAAGAACGCACACCACTCAGGATGCGACATTGCGAACGGGGATGAATGCCAATGTCGTGAAGCGATGCGGCAAAGTGTTGTAGGTCAGACAATTGTATGTCCTGGACCTGTTTACTTTCCTGTTCCAGATAGTGGAGCAGCTTTTCGAGGTCGCGCAAGTAGGCGTCGAGGGTATTGGCTGAATAGCCTCTTTGTAGCTTCAGATAGCGCTGGTAGGCCTTTACCACATGATTTGCCTCTGTTTTCTTGTCAGTTTCCATTTAATTTTGTAACTTTGCACGGTGCAAAGATACGAAATATTTTTGAAATATGAAAATTCAGATTATTAATGGTCCAAATTTGAACCTCCTTGGCGTTCGTGAGCCGGGTATTTACGGTTCTTCTTCGTTTGAGCAATACCTGCCTCAGTTGCAGGCTCAGTATCCCGATGTCGAGATTGCCTACTACCAGAGCAATGTCGAGGGCGAACTGATCAACAAGATGCAGGAGGTGGGCTTTTCCTATGATGGCATTGTGCTGAATGCAGGAGCTTATACCCATACCTCTGTGGCGCTCCACGACTGCATCCGTTCGCTGAAGTGTCCTGTCATCGAGGTACATATTTCTAATGTACACCAGCGCGAGGAGTTCCGTCATCATTCCATGATTTCTGCAGCTTGCAAAGGTGTTATCTGTGGTTTTGGGCTCGATAGTTACCGTTTGGCCATTGAGGCCCTGAAAGGCTAACGTTATCCCGTTATTCCGGAATACCGTAATACCGTAATACCGTAATACCGAAAAAATGACCCTCGACGAATACATTGCCCAGCATATCGACCCGGAGCCTGATTATCTGTACCGGCTCTGGCGGGCTACCAACATCCACATGCTGCATGGGCGTATGGCCTCTGGTCACTTGCAGGGCCGCTTGCTGAAGATGTTGGTGACGATGATACGTCCCAAAAACATCCTCGAGGTAGGTACCTTCAGCGGTTATTCTGCCATCTGTCTGGCAGAGGGCTTAGAGGAAGGCGGAATGGTCTATACCTTCGAAATCAACGATGAACAGGAGGATTTTACGCGTCCTTGGATTGAGGGCTCTCCCGTCAGCAACAAAATCCGTTTTATCATTGGCGATGCTGTAACGGAAGCGCCTCGCTTGGGCGTGACGTTCGATATGGCTTTTATCGACGGCGACAAGCGAACCTATCGCGAGACTTATGAGATGGTACTGTCCGTCTTACGTCCAGGAGGTTTTATTCTGGCAGACAACACCCTGTGGGATGGCCATGTGGTCGATGCTGCCTACAATCGTGATCCCCAAACACGTGGCATTGAAACCTTCAATGACTATGTGCTACGTGACCAGCGAGTGGAACGCGTGATATTGCCTTTACGTGACGGTTTGACCCTCATTCGAAAGCTTTAAGTCGCAAAATTACACGTTTTTTACATATTTTAGGAGCAAAATGTTGTTGGTTTGCACAAAAATGCGTACTTTTGCTTACAATTTGTAAACTAACAACGGTTATATAATGGATAAAATTGATAATCTTGACAAAAAGATACTGAGTATCCTGTCGAAGAATGCACGTATTCCGTTCAAGGATGTGGCAGCAGAGTGTAATGTGTCGCGTGCTGCTATCCATCAGCGTGTTCAACACCTGATTGAGGGAGAAGTCATCATGGGTAGTGGTTTTGACATCAATCCCAAAAGCCTGGGCTACTCTACCTGTACTTATGTGGGAATCACGCTGGAGCGTGGCTCCATGTACAAGGATGTCGTAGAGTGCTTACGTCACATTCCTGAAGTAGTGGAATGCCATTTCACGACGGGTCCCTATACCATGCTGGTGAAACTCTATGCCCGCGATAACGAGCAGCTGATGCATCTGCTGAATGGTCGCCTGCAGGATATCCCTGGTGTGGTGGCTACCGAGACGCTCATCTCGCTGGAACAGAGCATTAAACGTGATATCCCTGTAAATTTAGACGAATAATAGCTGATGAACCATCGCTTTGACTGGCAGTCGCAGCTTGCGAAAGCCTATGCATCCTATCCGGAAGCCCCGAGAAAGCCCATCATCGGTTTGACGGGAAACTTCAACGACCAGACCTGTATGCTCAAGGATGGCTACTACAAGTCTGTTTTACGGGCTGGTGGCATTCCAGTCATCATTCCTCCTCTGGCTGATACCGATGCCATCATCAATACTTTGGAGCATATCGACGGACTCCTTTTGACAGGTGGTGCCGATTATAATCCTTTGTATGCTGGCGAGGAACCCTCTCCTCGTTTGGGAGGTATTAATGCTGAGCGTGACCTGCCGGAACTGCTGATTACCCAGCTGGCCTACAACCGTCAGATTCCCATGTTGGGCATCTGTCGGGGTATCCAGACCTTGGCGCTGGCGTTGGGTGGAAAAGTAAAGCAGGACATCAGCGACGTGGCCCAGGTTCGCCATTCGCAAGATGCAGACCGTTCAGAGCCTACGCATTCGGTAACCATAGAACCCGACTCCACCTTATTTAATATATATAAGGACGAACAATGTTCAATGTTCAATGTTCAATGTTCAATGTTGTACGTTAACTCCTTCCACCATCAGGCTGTCTGCGACCCTGGGGAACGCTTCCGTGTAATCGGCCGTTCATCGGATGGTATCATTGAGGCAATTGAGAGTCGTGAGTTCAAGAGCATCCTGGGCGTACAGTGGCACCCCGAGTGCCTGCCCGCTGAAGATGGTTTACCCATCTTCTCCTGGCTGGTTTGCGAGGCGGCCCATTATCGCGAGGCTTGCAATCTGCACCAGCGTGTGCTGTCCCTCGATACCCATTGCGACACGCCGATGTTTTTTCCGCAGGGAGTAGACTTCGGTAGTCGCGACACACGCATTTTGGTCGATCTTCACAAGATGTCGGAGGGACATCAGGATGCTACCATCATGGTATGCTATCTTCCGCAGCCCCAGCAGGGCGAGGACTTCACGTCGAAGGTGGACTTTGATGTGGCAGGACCTACGGAGTATGCCGACCTCATCTTTGACAAGATTGAGGCGATGGTTGAGAAGAATAAGCAGTTTGTAGGTATTGCCCGTACGCCTGCTGACCTCTGTACGAACAAGCAACAAGGCCGCCATAGCATCATGCTAGGCATTGAGAATGGTCTTGCTCTCGATGGTCAGTTGGAACGTTTGCAGCACTTTGCCCAGCGTGGCATCGTTTATATGACGCTGTGTCATAATGGCGATAACGACATCTGTGACTCTGCCCGTGGCAGTAACACCCATCAGGGCGTGAGCGCCTTTGGACGCGAGGTTATTCGTGAGATGAATCGACTGGGTGTCATGGTCGATTTGAGCCATGCTTCGGAGAAAAGTTTCTATGATGCGCTGGAACTTAGCGAACAGCCTATCGTGTGCAGCCATTCCAGTTGCCGAGCCCTCTGCGACCATCCCCGTAATCTGACTGATGAGCAGATGCGTGCCTTAGCTGCAAAGGGTGGTGTGATGCAGATCACCATGTATAATGGTTTCCTCGTCAAAGATGGCGAGGCTACCGTGATGGATGGTTTACGTCATTTGGAGCATGCCATTGAGGTAATGGGCATCGATCATGTGGGAATTGGTACCGATTTTGATGGCGACGGTGGCGTTCGTGGTATTGCCAATGCATCGGAATTGCTCAATTTTACTCGTATGTTGCTGTCTCGTCAGTATAGTGAGCACGATATTGAGAAGATTTGGGGAGGCAACTTCCTGCGTGTGATGAGTCAGATTCAAAGTGTCAGAAAATGATGAAAAGAATTGTTTATGTCCTAATGATAGCATGTCTGCTGACAGCTTGCAGCACGACGAAGAAAAGCCAGACCACGCAACCTGCTGTGCCTGTGGCGTTTAATGCCGACTCGGCTTATGAATTCTGTGCTGCCCAGTGCTCTTTTGGCCCTCGTACGATGAATAGTGAGGCCCACGAACAGTGTGCACAATGGATTCGGCAGAAATTCGAGCAGTATGGCTATCAGGTCAGTATGCAGAAAGCCGACCTGAAAGGCTTTGACGGCACCATCCTGAAGAGCACGAATATCATAGCTCAGTCTCCCCTCGCCAGTCGGAGAGGGGAAGGGGGTGAGGCCATCCTTATTTGTGCTCATTGGGACAGCCGTCCATGGGCCGACAACGATCCCGATGAGGCTAATTGGCGTAAACCCGTGATGGCTGCCAACGATGGCGCTTCTGGTGTGGCTGTGATGTTGGAACTGGCCCGTTTGCTTCAGCAGAACGATTCTGCCCGTGTGGCTGTCGATTTCATCTGCTTCGATGCAGAAGACTGGGGCGTTCCCCAGTGGAGTGACGAGGGCGGTGCCGACTCGTGGGCTTTAGGTGCTCAGTATTGGGCCGCCAATCCTGCACCCCTGAATCCCAAAAACTATCAGTATGGTATCCTCCTCGATATGGTGGGCGGACAGGGCGCTAAGTTTTATCGCGAATATTATTCTATGCGCTATGCCCGTAATATCGTGGAACGTGTTTGGCAGGCTGCCAATGCAGCAGGGTATGGCAGTATCTTCCCCTACAAAGATGGTGGAGGAGTTACCGACGATCATCTTCCCGTTAATGAAAAGGCTGGCATTCCCTGTATCGACATCATCAATCACTATCCTGATTGCGAACAGAGTTCCTTCGGCCCTACGTGGCATACTGTCAATGATGATATGCAACATATTGACCGCAACACCCTGCAGGCTGTCGGACAGACACTCGTTCAACTGATTTATTCCGAATAAAACTGATGAGAAAGGCGCTGCTGACAGGATTGTTGTTGGTTTCGGTGGTCGCTATGGCCCAGAAGACACGGAAGGAACAGGTGGAGATGGACAGTCCCACCTTCGTCCCTACTGTGAAGGTTGGCAAGGTCTTCGAGGGTGGTGACAGCATCCAGTATATGGAGATGAACAATGTCTATGTCTTTCCTCCGGTAGTCTTCGAGAACGAGAAGCAGGCTGGTGCCTATATGCGTCTGGTGAAGAATGTCAAGGCGGTTTTGCCTATTGCCAAGGAGGCCAAAATGATTATGATGGAAACGGCGGAATATCTGGAGACATTACCTAATGCAAAAGCAAGGGAAGAACACTTGGAACGTGTCGAGAAGAGCATCATGAAGGAATACAAGCCCCGCATGAAAAAACTGACCTACTCGCAGGGAAAGCTACTGATTAAACTGATTTACCGTGAGAGCCATTCCTCAGGCTATGAGCTCATTCAGGCTTTCCTCGGGCCTCTCCGTGCAGGCTTCTATCAGGCTTTTGCTTGGGCCTTTGGTGCTTCCCTGAAGAAGGAATATGATCCCGAGGGTATCGACAGACTGACAGAGCGTGTGGTCTTGATGGTCGAAGCAGGGCAATTATAAGGCACTATGCGCATCGTCCTTTCTTTCCTCTTCTCCTTTGTCTCCTGTGTTGCGACAATGTCGCAACAAACAACAGACTGGCAGGCAGCTTTCTATTCGTGGCTCTCTGCCGACGAGACTACAGAAGAATATGGTGAGGAAACCTTCGAACTCCTTTCCGACCTTGCAGAGCATCCGCTCAATCTCAACCAGACCTCCCGTACTCAACTTGAACAACTTCCCTTCCTTTCTGCCCAACAGGTGGAAGAGTTGGTAGCCTATATGGACCGCTATCGCCCTTTGCGTTCATTGGGTGAACTGCAGATGATTGAGAGTCTGGACCGAGACACCCGTCGTCTGCTGACCCATTTTGTCATCATTGGTGATACCCTTGTGCCTCAGCAGACTGTCAAGTCAGTGCTGTCACATCTGTTTCAAGAAGGTCATGCTACCGCGATGGCCACCCTTCGCCAGCCTTTTTACAAGCGGAAGGGCGACGACGGTAAATACCTTGGCTATCCGCAACGTCATGACTTACGCCTTCAGTTTGCCTCCCGTGACCAGCTGAAGTTTGGTCTGACTGCCGCCCAGGATGCTGGAGAACCCTTCTTTTCTAATAGGAATTCGCTGGGGTATGACCATTATTCTTACTATTTCCAGCTTCGTCGGATGGGACGTGTGGAAGAACTAAATCTGGGCATGTATCGCGTGCAGTTGGGTATGGGATTGGTCATGAATTCTGCTTTCTATTTGGGGAAACTGGCTTCACTGCAGTCTTTGGGACGTAATACGCACGCCTTGTCAGCCTATACTTCCCGTTCTATGGCAGACTATCTGCAGGGTGCGGCGGCTACGGTTCGTCTGTTTTCCGACTGGCGGCTGACGGCTTTTGCCTCTTGGCGTCCCATTGATGCCACACTCAATTCCGATGGTACTGTCCGCACCATCGATACGGACGGATACCATCGTACGGAAACGGAGATGGAAAAGAAAAACAATACCCACGAGACGGATATGGGCTTTAGCCTTTCTTGGACGCCCTCTCATCCCGATTTTTCCTCTCATATCTCTCTTAATGGCGTCTACACCAGCTTTGACCGCTTCTTGGTTCCGTATATAGGGACGGCTTCGTCAGCCCAGTCTTATCGCCGTTACTACCCTGAAGGGTCTTCTTTCTTCAATGCCTCTTTGGATTATGGCCTGACCTCAGCACGTTTTGCCTTTTCTGGCGAAACAGCCCTGAATCGCGAGGGAGCATTGGCTGCTATTCATACGGCGAGTCTCCGTGCTACCGACCAACTTAGTCTGATGCTGCTCCACCGCTATTATGACAAACGATATACCTCCTGCCATGCACGCAGCTTCAGCGAGGGTGGTTACACGCAGAACGAACATGGTCTCTATTTGGGTGCCAATTGGAGACCCTCGCGAAAGTTCTTGCTGCAAGGATATGCCGACTATGCTCATTTTCCTTTCCTCCGCTATCGGGTCAGCGCACCCAGCGATGCTTTGGATGCCTTTCTCCTCGCGCGTACCTATTATAATATAGGGACCTTGGAGGCTCGTTACCGTTTCCGGATTCGTCAGCGTGACAACTCCGAGCATACTCAGGTCATCAATCGCAATGAACATCGTGCGCGTCTTCGCTTCTCTTGTCCCGTGATGTCCTCTGATGCCGCAGGTGCTGCTTCCCTGACCTTACAAACCCAGGTCGATGGTGTCCTGGTGAACAGCCGTGAACAGAATTCCCGTGGCGTGATGGCGAGTCAACAGGCGTCCTTCCGTTATCGTGGTTTGCGCCTTCAGGGATACTTTGGCTGGTTCCGTTCCGACGACTACGACAGTCGCCTTTATCAATACGAACCTTCGGTATTGCACGATTTCTCTTCTCCTGCTTTATATGGGCACGGCATCCGCTATTCCCTCATGGCTCGTGCCGATTGGGGGCGCTTGACCTTTTTAGCCAAAATCGGCACGACCGACTATTTCGACCGTGCCGTTATCTCGAGCGGTTTGCAGCAAATCGATGGCTCTTCCCAAACGGACCTGCTTCTTCAGGTGCTCCTAAAAATTAATTAGTAATTACTCATTTGGCGCGTAGCGCCTATATATCTCAGCCACTTGTCCTGCTACGTCGCGTCCTTCGAAGCGTTTGATGTATTCGCGACTCTTGGCTATCCGTTGTTCCCGGTCGTAGGCACCACGTAGTGACATCTGCAGGGCCTCGGCCATTTCCGTTGGATTATCTGGGGCTACATACCGGCAGTACGGCCCCCCTGCTTCTTCCAGGCACGAGCCCGTACAAGCTACTACGGGTAAGCCGGCAGCAATGGCTTCAATGATGGGAATGCCAAAACCTTCATAGCGTGACGGGTAGGCGAAGGCCTCGCCCATGGCATAGATGGCAGCCAAGTCGTCATCGGGCACTCCGCTGAGCAGATGGATACGTTCATCCTTCGGCAATTCTTCGGCATAGTCCGTTTTTCTTCCCACCGCCACCAGGTGTATGTCCTTCGGCAACAAATCCAATGCCTCTGCCACCAGCAGCAGGTTTTTCCGCCGTTCGATGGTTCCTACGTTCAACACATAGCGTGCCGGCAGTTCGTAGCGCTGTTTTACTTCAGCTTTTTTGCTGGCTGATATCTCTTTGGTAAATCTGGGCGAAAAACTCTGGTAGATGACGCTGATGCGCTCGGCATATTCCGCTCCGCCCAGCTCTATGATGTCTTGCCGTGTCCGTTCGCTGATGGCGATGATATGTGCAGCCTCCCGCAGCGTCTGGCGGAACTTCCATTCGTATATCTTGGTATCTATCCAGTGGTAGTATTCCGGGTGGCGCATAAAAATGAGGTCGTGGATGGTTACCACACCGGGGATGCCAGCCTTTCGCAGACCCATGGGCAATTCGCCTGACAATCCGTGGTACACGCTGACTCCGTCGCGCTTCAAATCCTTGACGATACCCCTCGAACGCCACCAGGCTTTCCGCAGGGCTCCCATGTCTGACGGCTTTTCCGTCGGATAGCAAAACGTGGCGCCTTCGATAATCTGTCCCCTTAGCGAGTCCTTTCCCTCATCAGGGGCGTAAAGCCTCAGTTCCAGTTCGCTGTCGCCTCGACGTAACAGGTCGTTCACCAGCGTACGTCCGTAGCTGCCCAGTCCCGTCCCGTTGCGTACAATCCGCTTCGCATCAACCCCAACAACCATAGTGTTAATGAGTAATGAGTAATGAGTAATGAGTAATTATGATTTGCTTAATTTCGGGATAATGACTTATATGTTGTTTCTTTCCTCGCGCTATTTTTATACTCAGTGTAATCATAATTACTAATTTCTAATTACTAATTCCTAATTATATATACTCTTCTCCGTATTTCAGCTGCACTTCATTGACATACTTGCGAACCAAGGCCGACGAGTCACCCTTCTTGCAAATCAGCAGCACATTACCCTGCTCAGCCACAATATAGCCGTCCAGTCCGTTAATGACTCCCAATTTGCCTTTGGGTAATTTGATGACGTTGTTGTGAGAATCTTCCAGCAATACTTCTGAGTCTACTACAACATTGTCATTGTCGACGGCGCTCATGCATTCGTAAACAGCGTGCCACGTACCCAGGTCTGCCCATCCGAAGTTACACTTCATGACATACACCTCCTCGCTGTGTTCCAGAATGGCGTAGTCTATCGACAGGTTCGGATAGCGTGGATAGTGTTTGGCAACGTACTCCAACTCGTCCTCGTAAGTGTAGTTGGGGTACTTTAGCAGATCGCTCAAAACAGAAGGGAAGAGGTGTGAGAAAGTATCGTGCATCTTACGTGAGTTTGAAAGAAAGACACCCGTGTTCCAATAAAACTCGCCGCTTTCCATAAACATCTTGGCAAACTCGCGTTCAGGCTTCTCCGTAAACGACTTCACCTGATACACGTCGGGCTTACAACTCAGATCGCCCATCTGGATATATCCGTAGCCGGGCTCCGGTCGTGTCGGTACGACACCGATAGCCAGCAACACGTCGTGATCCGAGACGTAGCCCAAACCAATCTCCATACATTTCATGAAAGCCTCCTCGTTCATGACCAACTGGTCTGAAGGCGTCACGATGATGTTGGCATCGGGATTGTTTTTCCTGATACGTATGTGTGCCCAGGCTACGCTGGCTGCTGTATTGCGGTTGACGGGTTCCACCAGGATGTTGTGTTCATTGATCTCTGGCACCTGTTCGAGAACCATTGGCAGATACTGCTTACACGTACATATATATATATTCTCCTTGGGTACCACCTTGCAGAACCTGTCGAAGGTCTGCTGAAGCTGTGTGCGGCCCGTACCAAAGAAATCCAGGAATTGCTTCGGACGGTCTGCGCGACTGCAGGGCCATAGTCTGCGTCCCTTGCCGCCAGCCAGAATGATGCAATAGTTTTTGCTGTTTAGTTCCATTATATTAGAATAAGTGTTTTGATTCAGTGGGCTAAGTTACGAATAAAAAAATGAAAAAACAAAAAAATCAATATTTTTTTTGGTTTTTTGTTTCCTTTTTCGTACCTTTGCACCCGCTTAAGCCCAGATGGCGGAATCGGTAGACGCGCTGGTCTCAAACACCAGTGGGGAAACCCATCCCGGTTCGAGCCCGGGTCTGGGTACAGAAGGGCGGATGATTTAAGTCCGCCCTTTTGATTAAAAAAGCGAGGGCGTCAACCTATAAACGTACAGCGTTACTAACCGTGAGGCCCCATATATATAATAAGGTGTAACAAAAAATATGGATTATTCGCAAATGTTCTTAAAAATTCAAAAAATAGCATGGAAACTCCCTCAAAATCGACCTTTAGGCTGATAAAAAGCATTTTTTTTGCCCAAAAACGAAAAAAAAGTATAAAAATCCTTGCGGATTCGCGAATTAATGCCTATATTTGCACCCAAAAAGTGGCTCCGCGCGTCTGAAGCGGGGTCTAAGACGTGAGAGAATAGAGATAAACAAACATTTTATTTTTTAATTAATTTTAATTTTAATCGTATGAACAAAAGATTTTTGAGTACATTGCTTTTCGGTGCATTGTTCATTGCATCTACAAGCGTGTTCGTTTCTTGTAAGGACTACGATGATGACATCTCGAACCTTCAGAAACAGATTGACCAGGCCGCTCTGAAGAGCGAGCTGACAGCTCTTCAGAGTCAGTTGAACGATGCATCAACGAATGCTTCGGCCGCTATGAAGAACCTGGAAGAGAAGCTGACTAAGCAGTTCGCTGATCAGGCAGCTGAGCAGGCTGCTCAGCAGGCTGCTTCTAATGCTGATCTCCAGAAGCAGATTGACGCAGTGAAGGCTGCTGCCGATGAGGCTGCTAAGGAACTCGCTGCTAAGATTGAGGCTGCTGCTAAGGCTGCTGCCGATGCACAGGCTGCTGCTGACAAGGCTCAGCAGAGTGCTGATCAGGCCGCTAAGGAAGCTGCTGAGATTGCTAAGGCTGCTAAGGAAGCTGCTGAGCAGGCTGTTGCAGAGGCTGTTAAGAACCTCAACGAGCAGAATGCCGCTCTGGCTAAGCAACTCGAGCAGCTGGGTAACCAGATGAAGGAGTATGTGACTGCTACTGAGCTGAACAAGCAGATTGAGGAACTGAAGAATCAGATTGCCCACATGGATGGCGCTTCTGAGGTTACCGCTGCTTATCGTGCTGCTGTGGATGAACTCTACAAGGCTGTTACAAGCGTTGAGCTGATTGATTCTTTCACTGGTTGGGAACTGTATAATTATGTTTCTCAAGGTAAGTATCTGAATAACGATATGCAGATTCATATTCCCTTGACTCATGGCCTTATTCCCTGGGATTCAAAGTTTGGTGACAACGAGTTGAAATACTGGGATATCGATGGTAAGGCAGAGGATGCTCTCCCAATCATAGAGTACACCAAGGGTGATGATATCAAGGATCCTACTTATGCTCTCGTTATTCGTGTGAACCCCGTTAATGCTGATATTACCAGCAGCGAGATTAAGTTGATCAACTCTCTCGGTGGTGACCTCTCTGACTTTGTGAAGGTTGGTACTCCTGAGCGTTATCACACTCTCTATACTCGTGGTAAGATTGGCGATATTAATAATGGTCTTTGGATTCTTCCTCTCGAAATTGGTAAGGGTATCGACGAAGACGCTTTCCTGAAGATGACAACTATGGGCGGTTTGCTCGAGGATGATTATCAGAGTTATTACTATAGTGCAGCTCCCCTTGTTTATGCTGTAGCTATCAACAACACTGCTGCTACTGACGAGAGCCGTTATGTGATTTCTTCTTATGACGTGTCATTCGGCTATACTGAGTATGTTCCCGCTAACCACTTCACCTTCAATGTGAACAATAAGGAAGGTGCTCACTCTGTTAACACTATCAAGAACCGTTATGTCGGTACTGGTTGGACATGGAGCGGTCAGCCTGTTGCTATCATTGGTGAAAATGGAACTGATCACAGCGCAAACTTTGAGTTAGAGTGGTTGCCTACCAATCCAAAGAATTATCCTGCTCCTACTCCCGAGCCAATTAAGGACAAAAAGGGTGCCAACTATCAGGACAACAGCAACCTGTGGAATAATGTACCCACTGGTTTAGCAATGAACGATGCTCGCTATTTTAATCAGATGCTGGTTGCTGGTGTAGGTGAGACCATTACTATCGACGAGGTTGAGGCTTACACCGAGTACGGTGACGAGGTTGCTATCGACTATATGTATGTTGTTCTTGATAAGAACAATGCTATTGAGTCTGCTCCTTCTGAGATTAACGCTTGGGAGAGCTATAAGATTGAAGGTCTGAACCAGAATGTACCTGTTGCTAAGGGTCTCTCGATCACAATTACTGACAAGCGCGCTAACGGTGACGTTATCGGTTTCCGTGTATTCGCTGTAAACCGCGATGGTTCGCTGGTTGATCCCGATGGTCGTGCATTCTATGTACTTGTAACCGATCAGGCTACTGATGCAAATCTTGTCGGTTCAGTTACTGCTACCGTTCAGGGAGCTACTGATAAATCTACTGATATGGCAACTGAGAAGTTGTGGGACAACAACTTGTGGTATGAGTTGACCATCGATCCTGCGACTAATCCTAAGGTTGTTGTAGGTGGTGCTGCTCAGCCTGCTTCTTTGGACTTCTTCCAGTTCAATTGGGATAAGACGTACGTAGGTAACTACACTGGTACATCGGCTTACATTCCTCAGGGTGATTTGAAGAGCAGCTTCAAGAAGTTGACTATCACTCCGACTAACATTGAGAATCTGATTGATGGTGCTACTTATATCTTCAAGTTGACTTCTTATCAGACAATTGCTGGAACTGCTGTTCCTCGTAAGATTACCACTATTGCTCTGACAAAGGTTATGCCTACTAAGGCTAAGGATTTGACCTTCCGTCCGAAGCAGGAGACCACCGATGGCTCTGGCGACGTGATTGCATACATGATTCCTAACAAGGTTAACACAGTTGCTTATCCTTACTTCAGCTGGGCTGAGGATGCTGTTGGTAACTTCGCACCTCACGCTACTGTTACTGAGATGGAGGCTTGTTATGATGCACAAGATAATAAGGCTGTTTATGGCTTTAAGAACCTGGCCAACATCTTCTACAACCTGTCTAAGGATGGACAGAATGGTTGGGCAACTGGTGCTTACGATGAGGACGAGTGGGATAAGACCTTCGAGTTCGTATTTGCTACCTCTGACGCTACTGGTAAGAAGGACCTCGTTGATGGCAGCGGTAAGGGTATTGCTTACAAGCACCCGGTTGGTGATCAGAACGCGCAGAGATACATGCTTGAGGTTCCCGCTAGTCTGATTGATGGTGCAACTAAGCACGAGGTTAAGACTTCTACCGTCTACCCGGGTATCTCTACCGTCCTGAAGGCCGATGGCTCTGTTGACTGCTTCAATAAGGATTATCCTGTTGCTAATGGTCAGAACTTCACCTTCACATACGCTTGCTGGCACCACGCTAACACCTTCGCTTGGAAGGCCGCTAGTGCACAGCCCAAGTTGAAGTGGAGTCACGAGGGTAAGGTTCGCACTTCTCCGTTCACCGATATCGTATCTAAGAACTCTTATGATCCCGCATTCTTCGGTGATGGTACAGCAACTGCTACCAGCAAGACTCTGAAGACTCTCGCTGACAAGAACTTCTTGGTTGACTATAGCAACTGCGCTCTGTACACTGAGAAGGGTGGTAAGGGTCAGAAGAACCCGTACTATGTTCCTAGCATCGCTGGTACGACTATCACTTACACTCAGGCTTCTACTCAGACCGATGCAGCTCCTGTGGCAGATCATACTGAGTACCTGCGCGTTACGATGAAGGATGCCTTCAATCACGATGTGGTTATCGAATTGGAAGTAACCATTCAGCGCCCGTAAGTGATTACTGTTAAGACTTAAAAATCTATCAGATATTAAAGTCAATCATCCCGGAGGGGGATGTCCCAAAAGGACGTCCCCTTCTTTTTTAAGGACTTAAGAAGTTAAAGAAGTTAAGGAATGAAGAAGATTACATTTTTGTCACTGGTGGCTTTTGTCGGTTTGATGATGCTGACAGCTTGCAATAGTCAGCCTCAGCTGCGTAATGTCCGTGGTCTTGTCACAAATCTTGACGTAAAGAAAGATACACTGCTGAATATGACTGTATTTGTTACAGATAAGGATTCAATGGTGTTTAATATGGATGATGTCCGTATGCAGAGCGGTATGGTGATGCCGGGCGATTCCATTCTTGTTGATTATATTGAGGGAAAAGATGGTGTTTTCCGTGCTTTAGTGGTTACAATGCTTCCGAAGCCTATCAAACCATCCGTTCTGAATCATGATACGCTTTATACGGTTCCTATTGATTCTACTTCCCACGAAATCAACAAAGTTCCCGTAAAGAAGTAAAAATACTACGAGAGTATTTAATTAAGTGACTGTCCTTGCTGGGCAGCCACTTTTTTGTCCTTTTGCTCGTAAAATTGAAAATAAAATGAATGAATATTTGGCATTTCTTTCGATTTTCATTACCTTTGCAACCTAAATCGACAAATTCATTAAAGTATGAGAAGATACCTCTTTATCTGTTTATGGATGCTGACAAGCATTGTGGCTTTTGCAGTACCAGCAAAGCGCGGTTTAACGCGAACCATCACCTTAAGCGACGGCACAACGTGCCAGGCCCGCCAGGTAGGCGATGAATTCGGACATTTCTGGGTGACTGTCGACGGACGTGCCTTCCAGCAGCAAGCCGATGATGCCTATTTTAGCGAAGTGGATGTCGAGGCCTTGAAGGAACAGGCGCATACACGCCGTGCTGAAGCCAATGCCCAGCGTATGCAGCGTTTGGCGGGACTCCAACAGCAGGGTATGCGCAGAGTAGGTTCTTTTGGCACTTATATGGGAGCCAAAAAGGCCCTCGTTATCTTGGTGAACTATACCGATGTAACCTTTGCTGAGGACCACGATAATGCCCTCTACCAGCGCATTGCCAACGAAAAGGACTTTCATCATGGTAGTTTCGTTGGTTCTATGTACGACTACTTCTATGCGCAGAGCGAGGGCAAGTTCGAATTGACCTTCGACGTTCTGGGCCCTGTAACGGTGTCGCAGAATCAGGCCTATTATGGCGGCAACGATTCACAAGGCTATGACCTGCACCCTGAAGAGATGGTTCGCGAGGCTATTGAACTGGTGAAGGACCAGGTGACCGACTGGAGCCAGTACGACTGGGACGGCGATAACTATATCGATCAGGTGTACGTCATCTATGCCGGTAATGGCGAAGCCGACAGCTATGTGACGAATTCCATCTGGCCCCACGCGTGGGACCTGAACTCCAGTGGCATCGGTGCTGTATCAGTGGGCGGTAACCTGAAAGTCAACACCTATGCCTGCGGCGGTGAACTGAACGGCAGCAACCAAATAGATGGCATCGGAACGATATGCCATGAGTTCAGCCATTGTCTGGGCTATCCCGACTTCTATGATATCGACTATTCCGGAGGCCAGGGAATGGACGATTGGGACCTGATGAGTGGTGGATCGTATAATGGCGGCGGCTATCGTCCTGCCGGTTACACCAGCTACGAACGCTGGATGGCTGGATGGAAAGCTCCTATCGAGCTGAACACGGGTAAACAGACCATCGAGAATATGAAAGGTCTGCAGGATGGCGGCGACTTCTACGTGATGTACAACGACGGGCATCCCGACGAATACTTCCTGCTGGAGAACCGTACGTTGTCTGGTTGGGACAAAGCCCTGCCAGGCAGTGGCCTGCTCATCGTTCACGTCGACTATAACGCCTCCGTATGGGCTTGGAACAAGCCGAATGACGATCCGAACCACCAGCGCATGACGTGGATTCCTTCCGACGGCAGCTATAATTTCTCGGGTTACGGTAGCAACAGATACCCAACGGGATTGGCCAATGACACCTATCCCAATGCCAATGGCAACAATGCCTTTGGAGATACGTCCAGTCCTGCTGCCGAACTCTACAACGACAATTCAGATGGCTCGAGACTGTTGCACAAGGGCATCAAGAATATCACCAAAAATTCGGAAGGCCTTATTTCCTTCGACTACGTAGGCAGTAGCACCGTCATGAAGCCTGTCTTCTCACCAAAGGGTGGTGTCTACATTGAACCGCAGACCATCAGCATTACCTGCGCCACACCAGGGGCAACTATCTATTATACGACAGACGGTACAGAGCCTACAACAGGAAGTACTGTTTACAGCGAACCGCTGACTATCAGCACCAACACCACTATCAAAGCGATGGCTGCTACGGCAGATGACGAGAGCTGGGTCGCCGAAGCAACCTATACCTTCATGAGTGCTACACCCGCCGATCCGTCCTCAGACTACGCTTGGATGGAGGACTTTACAGGTGTGGTAGCCAATACAGCTATAGAATACGTAGCCAACGAGAATGCAGTCTATGCAGGCGATGAGGGCAACTATTGCCTTATCTATAATGAGAGTCAGGCTGGTGGCACCGCTCCTGAGGTATTGGTGCCTCACAAGAACCGTCCCGTCAATTCGTTGACAGCCAATATCGCCATCGGCACGGTTCACGGCAATTTCGATTTGTCGTTCAAGAGCAATGGGTCGCTGACGCTTACCTCTGCTACGGCAGATGTGGTGATTACGCCTGTCAGCGCTGTCGGAAACGACTATCGTTATAGGATTTATGTTCCGAAGAATACGTCGTCGCTCCAACTGACATTCACCAACAAAAACACGAAGAATGTCCGTCTGGACAATATCATCCTGATGAAACCGCCCAAGGGCGATCCCGAGTTGTCGTTCAGCGAATCAGCCATCAACGTATTGCCTGATCAGGAGTATACATTGCCTACGCTGAGCAATCCCAATGATTTGCCGGTAGTCTACTCGTCGAGTGAGCCCACTATCGCTACCATCGATGCTGAGACAGGTGTTATCACGCTGACAGGTAATGAGGGTTCGACCATCATCAAGGCTGAATTCGCAGGAAACAACGAGTTCTTGGCAGCCGAGACGTCGTATTCGCTCATGGTGGGACGTTACGAAGCAGATTTATTCTTCGAAGAGCGTACTTATACCACCAAGGCAAAGGATATAGAATTCAAGACGCCAGTACTCATTAATACCAATGATCTGCCCGTTACTTTCGAAAGCTACGATCCAGATGTGGCAAAAGTTGATGCCCGTACAGGCAAAGTATCCATCGGCAAGGCTGGCTCTACGCTGGTAGTTGCCACTTTCGATGGTAATTCAAAGTATGCCCCCGGCTATGCCTATTACGAGCTGGTTGTCGAAAAGCTCGAGCACCAGCTGTCGTTCGAATCGACTGAAGTAGAGGCTGTTGTGGGTGTCAAGACCTTCAATGGCCCCAAGCTGAACAATCCGAACAAGCTGAAGCTGACCTTCACGTCGAGCGACGAGACGCTGGCCACTGTCGATGAGAATGGCAACGTCACGCTGGGCGCTAAGCCTGGTAAGGTGGTGATTACCGCTGTCTTTGCAGGCGACGACTACTACGAAGCTGGCGAGGCATCCTATCAGATTGTCCTCGTGGAGGGTACTGGTATCTCTGCATTGACGGATGAACAGGCTGCTGGCGAATGGTATACCGTTCAGGGTGTTCGCGTCGACAAACCCGCCAAAGGCCTTTATATTCACAAAGGAAAGAAAACAATAGTTAAGTAGAGCAAAATAATAGGAGGCTATCCTGATGGACAGCCTCCTATTGTTGGTTTATTGTCTAAGCTTACTTCAGCTTCTTGTAACCGTAAACAGCACGGTCGCCCAGCTGCTCCTCGATGCGGATGAGCTGGTTGTACTTAGCCATACGGTCGGTACGAGAGAGTGAACCAGTCTTAATCTGACCACTGTTGGTAGCAACGGCGATGTCAGCAATGGTGGTGTCCTCAGTCTCACCAGAGCGGTGGCTGGTAACGGTGGTGTAACCGTGACGGTGAGCCATCTCGATAGCGTCGAGGGTCTCGCTCAGCGAACCAATCTGGTTCACCTTGATCAGAATGCTGTTGGCAGCACCCATCTTGATACCCTTCTCCAGGAACTTCACGTTGGTTACGAACAGGTCGTCACCAACGAGCTGGCAGCGGTCGCCAATGCGCTCGGTGAGCTTCACCCAGTTGTCCCAGTCGTTCTCGTCGAGACCATCCTCGATAGAGTCGATAGGATACTTCGTGATGAGCTGCTCCAGATAGTCGATCTGCTC
>JAEEGH010011679.1_pt1 | contig 19866 bp, 11 predicted proteins | sample 9134181 | NCBI WGS metagenome assembly JAEEGH01 (sample SAMN16246544, study PRJNA631951) | gut metagenome | biome: gut microbiome; feature: rumen; material: DP-attached | host: Bos | place: Iran: Karaj | collected 2018-10 | reverse complement strand
GCTTCGCCTATGCCAGCCTGGACGCCCACAAGGACTGGAACGGCTGGTACACCTCCATCTACGGCCTCACCGAGACCCTCTTCAAGGTGGGCGACGACCTCTCCGTCCAGCCTCTTCTGGCGCAGAAGGCCGAGGCAGAGGGGAACACCTGGACCATCACCCTGGACCCCAAAGCCGCCTTTTCCAACGGCAAGGCCCTCACCGCCGACATGGTGGCGCGGAACCTCCGGCGCATCGGGGAAGTCAACGAGCGCTTTGCCGACATGAAGGACTATGTCATCACGGCCATTGACGAGCATACGCTCACCATCACGACCCCCAACGTCTACCCCACCCTGCTCACGGACAAGCTGTGCAACGCCGCCTTCGGCATCCTGGACCTGGACGGCAGCGCCGATCTGGATAACGCCCCCGTGTGCACCGGCCCCTTCGTGGTGAAATCCTTCGAGCCGGAGGGCACCGTGGAAGTGGCGAAGAACGAGGCTTACTGGAACGGCAGCGTGAAGCTGGACGGCGTGGTGTTCTACTACATGAACGACGACGACTCGAAGCTCATGGCCATGCAGAGCGGCGAGATCGACGGCTACACCAGCGTCACCGCCGCCGCCAAGGAGATCTTCTCCGCTGATCCCGACCGATATGTGCTCACCGTGATCCCCGCCACGCGGCTGCAATTCTATGTCCTGAACGAGAACCGCCTCAGCGAAAACGTGCGCAAGGCCGTCAACCTGACGGTGGACAACGACGCCATCGCGGCCTTCCTGGGGGGCACCGTATCCCCCGCCGTGGGTCCCTTCGGCGCATCCGCCCCCTACGGCCAGGTGACGAAGCCGGGGGTGGACGCCGCGGCGGCCAAGGCGGCCCTGGAGGCCGACGGCTATACCCTGAACGCGGACGGCATGTATGAGAAGGACGGGAAGGCGCTGAGCCTGAACATCTGCTACTACTCCGCCCGGAGCCTGGATTCCATCGCCCTTCTGATGCAGGAGCAGCTGAAGGCCATCGGCGTGGCCGCCACCCTTACCGGCGTGGAGGACGCGGACAGCACCTACCGGGTCACCGGCGACTACGACATCGCCCTCTACTGCATGATCGCGGACCAGGCGGGCGACCCCTACTACGCCATCAACGCGCTTTTCCGCCAAAACAGCGACTGGGCCCTGGGCGGCTTCCGCAGCGACGAATGTGAGGCCCTCATCGACCGGCTCCAGAGCGAGACGGACATGACGGAGCGTTCCAGGCTGGCCAACCAGATCGTGCAGATAGCCATCGACGACAACGCCTTCGGCTTCGTGGGGCTTTTCAACAAGACCACCGTGGCCGCCCCCGGCGTTGTGAACATCGGGGAGCGGAGCCCCTTCGACTTCTACGCCGTGGGAGCAGATACGGATATGCCGTAACGCTGTTCTCGGCAGCGTAATAACAGCAGATGGAGCCGGGAAACCGGCCCCATCTGCTTACACATTCCGGCAAGCACAGGCCCCGGACGGGAGTTCGTCACAGGAGGTGACCCCATGGGAAAATACATTGCAAAACGGCTGCTCCATCTGGCGGGCATCCTGATCGCCGTCAGCTTCCTCACCTTCCTGCTGATGTATCTCGCTCCCGGCGACGCGGCGGTGAAGAAGCTCAATGCCCAGGGGATCGCCGTGTCCCAGGAGGTGCTGGACCGGACCCGGGCCGACATGGGGCTGGACCGTCCCTTCCTCGTGCAGTACGGCGACTGGGCCTGGAAGGTGCTCCGGGGCGACCTGGGCGCTTCCTTCAAGGACGGCACCAGCGTGGCGGGCAAGCTGGGAAAGGCCATGGGCTACACCGCCCTGCTGGCCCTGGGGAGCCTCGCCCTCGCTCTGCTCGTCTCTCTCCCCCTGGCGCTGCTGACGGCGCTGAAAAAGGACACCGCCGCGGATTACATCCTCCGCTTTTTCAGCTTTGTGGCCAATTCCCTGCCCAATTTCCTCATTTCGGTGCTGCTGATGTACTTTCTCTGCGTCCGGACCCGGCTGCTGCCGGTGGTGGCGGACAAGAGCCTGAAGGGGCTGCTGCTCCCCGCCGCCGCCCTCTCCATCCCCATGATCGGGCGCTTCCTGCGGCAGTTCCGGGCGGAGATACTGGAACAGCTGGGAAAGAGCTATGTCGCCGGCGCCCGCACCCGGGGCGTGAAGGGGCGGTACATCCTCTTCCGGAACGTGCTGCACAACGCCTCCATCTCCATCCTGACCATCGTCGGGCTCTCCGTGGGCACCCTGTTCGGGGGCAGCGTGGTCATCGAGACCATCTTCCGCTGGCCGGGGCTGGGGAAGCTGGCCATGGACGCCATCACCAACCGGGATTACCCCGTGATCCAGGGCTTCGTGCTCTTTTCCGCCGCCGTCTATGTGCTGGTGAACCTGGTGACGGACATTGCCTACCACTGGATCGACCCCCGGGTGCGTCAGGAATGAGGTGAGGGAATGAAAGAGCGGAAGAACCGGCGCAGCCGGAACAGGACCCGGCTGTATATCCTCCTTAGCCTGGCAGGGCTGCTGGTCCTGCTGAGCATCCTGGCGCCTCTGCTGACCCCCAACGACCCCAACGCCACCAGCGCCCTGCACATGAACGAGGCCCCCAGCCGGGCCTTTCCCTTCGGCACGGACCGATACGGGCGCTGCATCTGCTCCCGCGTCCTCATGGGGGCGAGGACCAGCATCTTCTCCGCCGTGACCCTGGTGGCGGTCACCTTCGTCTTCGGCACGGTGCTGGGGATGCTGGCGGGCTGGTTCGGCGGCGCGGCGGACACCGCCGTCATGCGCCTGGCGGACGTGTTCCTGGCCTTTCCCCAGATGGTGCTGGCCATCGCCGTGGCGGGTATCCTGGGGGGCGGCATGTTCAACGCCATGCTGGCCATGGGCGTCACCGGCTGGACCCTCTATGCCCGCTTGGCCCGGGCCCAGGTCCTGGCCCTGAAGAAGGAAGCCTATGTCTCCGCAGCGCGCCTCACCGGGCAGGGGGCCCTGCCCATCCTGCTGAAGACCCTGCTGCCCAACATGCTGGGGCCGCTGGCGGTCAACGCCTCCACCCAGATCGGCACCATGATGATCGGCATTGCCGGGCTGAGCTTCCTGGGCATCGGCGTGACGGAGCCCCAGGCGGAATGGGGCAGCATGATCTCCGGAGCCCGGGCCTATATCCAGCTGGCCCCCTGGGCGGTGCTGGCCCCTGCGGCGGCCACCATTCTGACGGTGATGATCTTCAACTGCCTGGGCGACTGCCTGCGGGACGTGCTGGACGTGGAGGGCGCGAGATGAGCAGCGGCGAATTTCTCCGGATCAGCGGCCTCTGCGCCGGTTACGGCGGCGAAATCGCCGTAGCGGACATTTCCTTCACCCTGGCGCGGGGGGAGATCCTCTGCGTTGTGGGGGAAAGCGGCTGCGGAAAAAGCACCCTGCTGAAAGCCATCCTGGGCATGGACAGCGCCCTTCGCATCCGGGCCGGGACCGTCACCCTGGAGGGGACGGAGCTCACCGCCCTGGCGGAAAAGGAGCGGCGGAAGCTCGCTGTAAGGCGGATCGGCATGGTCTTCCAGGACCCCGGAAGCGCCTTCAACCCCATCCGCAGCTACCGCAGGCAGTTCATCGAGACCCTGCGGAGCCGGGGACTCTACGACCCTTCCGCCTTTGAGGGGCAGGCGGCGCAAGCCCTGGGAAAGCTGGGGCTGGAGGACTGTAAGCGCATCCTCGGCTCCTGCCCTTATGAGATGAGCGGCGGCATGAATCAGCGCATCGCCCTGGCGCTGGCGCTGCTGCTGGGACAGGACCTGCTGCTGGCGGACGAGCCCACCAGCGCCCTGGACGCCACGGTGCAGCTCCAGGTGGCGAAGGAGCTCCTGCGCCTGCGGGAAGAAAGCGGCATCACCCAGATCATCGTCACCCATAACCTGGCCCTGGCGGAATTTCTGGGGGACCGGATCGCCGTTCTCTACGGCGGACGGCTGGTGGAGCTGGGCCCGGCCAAGGCTGTGGCTGCCGAGCCCCGGCACCCCTATACCCGGAGCCTCATGGCCGCCATCCCCACCCTGGACGGGAAGCTGCCCGCTCCCCTGCCGGGGCAGCCGCCCCTGGGGGGACCGGCGAGGGCGGGCTGTGAATTTGTCCCCCGCTGCCCCCGGGCTTCGGAGAAATGCCGCAGCGCGCAGTATGCCCTGCGCGACGGGGGAAACGGGCACTTTTCCGCCTGCTGCGAGGAAGGAGGCGCTCTATGAGCCTTTTGGAAGGACGGGCGCTTTCCAAGCGCTTTGCGCGGAGAGGCGTCCAGGTGGAGGCCCTGAAGGACGTGAGCTTTACCCTGGGCGACGGGGAGATCCTGGGTGTCGTGGGGGAAAGCGGCTCCGGAAAAAGCACCCTGCTGCGCCTTGTCAGCGGCCTGGAGAAGCCGGACAAGGGAGAAGTGCTGCTGGAGGGGAAGCCCCTGCCCCCCAAGCGGACGAAGGCGCAATACCGGGCGATCCAGATGATCTTCCAGGACGCCGCGGGCTCCTTCCAGCCCCGGAGACGCATTTCCGCCTCCATCCGGGACGGGGTGAAAAGCCTGTGGGGACGGGACGCGGAGCCGGACATGGCAGAGCTCTGCGCCCTGGTGGGCCTCAGCCCGGACCTGGCGGAACGCTACCCCCGGGAGCTCAGCGGCGGCCAGTGCCAGCGCTTCGCCATCGCCAGAGCGGTGGCCGCCTCCCCCCGGGTGCTCCTCTGCGACGAGATCACCAGCGCCCTGGACGTCTCCACCCAGGCCCAGGTGCTGCATCTGGTGGCGGACATATGCCGGGAAAAGCACATGGCCGCCCTGCTGGTATCCCACGACCTGGCGGTGGTGAGCTGCCTTTGCAGCCGGGTCATGGTGCTGTACCGGGGCGGGCTGGTGGAGGAAGGGCCGGTGCGCCGGGTGATCGACGCGCCGGAACAGGAATATACGAAGCGGCTGCTGGATTCCGTATTGGAGGTCAGATAGATGGACGAGCTGGAAAGAAGCGTGGAGGAATACTGGACGCAGCGGGCGTCGGATTTCAACACCGTGCGCCTCAACGAGCTGCGGGACCCCATCAGCGGACGCTGGCTGGCGGAGATGGGGCGGTATCTGCCGGAGGACAGGCCCCTGCGCATCCTGGACGTGGGCACCGGCACGGGGTATTTCGCCATCCTGCTGGCTCAAAAGGGCCACGCGCTCACGGGCATCGACCTCACCCCCGCCATGCTGGCGGAGGCGGAGGAGACCGCCGCCGGGCTGGGGCTGTCCATCGATTTCCGCCGCCTCGACGCCCAGGAGACGGAGCTCCCCGCGGAGAGCTTCGACGCCCTGGTGACCCGGAACCTCACCTGGACCCTTCCGGAGCCGGAGAAGGCATACCGGGAATGGCACCGGCTGCTGAAGCCGGGAGGCTGGCTCCTGAATTTCGACGCGGACTACGCCCGGAACGTGCGCAACGAGAACCAGAAGGCCTCCTACATCTCCAAAGAGGGGGTCTACGGGCACATCGGCGTCACCCCCGCTCTGGCGGCGGAGAACGCGCGGATCACCCTGGCCATGCCCGCCAGCCGCCATGCGCGGCCCGGGTGGGACCTGGAGCTCATGGGCGCAGCCGGGTTCTCCCGCTGCGGCGCGGACGAAACGGCGGGCGCGCGCATCCTGCGGGAACGGGACCTGGCCGACGCGCCGCTGTTCCTCCTGTGGGGGCAGAAGTGAAGGAAAAGGAAGGGGCTGCTTCGGCAGCCCTTTTTCATTGACCGGGAGGGGAAAACAGAGTAAAATCATTTCAGGAAACACCGATGGGGGGAGGAAGCGGCATGAGCCATCTGCAATTCAAATACGTCCGCATCCAGGGCAAGGAGCTGGCGAAAAACACCATGTACGCCAAGGGCATCTTCAGCATGTGCTGGGGCCTCATCCAGCAGGACGTTATGGACGCGGAGGACGCGGACCTTTTCCGGGAGATCGACGGCTGGTTCGCGGAAAACCTGCCCTGGCCGCCCCAGTGCATGAACCGGGAGAGCGTCGTTTGCTGGTTCAAGACGGAAAACTCCCAGGAGATGATGAAGATGATCCGCCCCGCCCTGTGGCTGCTGGAAAAGTATCACCACCCCTATTTCCTGGTGTATACCAACTCCCCCGGGGAGATCGTTTACGAGGACCAGTTTCAGGTCGTGGCAAAGACGGACGGGTTTTTGCAGATCGACGAGCTCCAGCCCTCCTGGTCTCCCCAGGACGCCTGACCCGGCCCGGAGAAAAAGGGCGGGACAGAGGGAGCTTTCTGTGTTATAATACTACATGGAATAATCCAAAGCCCCTGTTCCGAAGGAACCGGACCAGCTATCCCGGACATCCGGAGGAACCTTTGACAGGAAAGGGAGGCAGAGAGATGGACAGAAACGAGCTCATCCTCCGGTTCTTCTTGGAGGACGTGGGCGGCATCCTCGTCACCGACGAGCAGGGCTGCGTGCTCTTTGAGGACGAGCGGGCCCGGCTGATCCGTCAGGGGGAGACCAACTGGGAGGCAGCCTGTCCCCCGCCCCGGGAGGGGCAGCGGGGGGAGCGCTGGGACCTGCTGCACAGGGACAGCGGACAGAGCTACATGGTGGTGACCTCCACGGTCCGGGATGGGGAAACGCTCCTGCAGCTGCACCATCTGGTGGACAGCAGCGACTATATGGAGCTGTTCCGGGATATGGGCGACTACTCCAAGACCCTCAAGCACGAAAAGGAGCACGACGGGCTGACGGGGCTTTACAACAAGGGGAAGTTTCTGGCCCTCAAGGAAACTCTGTTCCGCAATCAGAAGTCCCTGGCCGTGTTCAATATGGACGTGAACAACCTGAAATACCTCAACGACAATTTCGGCCACGAGGCCGGGGACAAGCTCATCCTCAAAGCCGCAGAGAGCCTGAAGCGCATCGAGGGGCGCAACGTTCTGCCCTTCCGGGTGGGGGGCGACGAATTCCTCGTGGTGGCTATGCACATGAGCCGGGAGGAAGCACAGCAGCTCCGCGCCCGGTGGGAAGCGGGGCTGCGGGAGATCAATGAGCCGGACGACGGCATCCGCTGCGTCGTTGCCTGCGGCATGGCCTACGGCGAGGAGGGCTATGAGCTGGAGGCGCTGCTGGCCGAGGCGGACGAGCGGATGTATGAGGACAAGATGGCCAAGAAACGGGCTGCCGGGGAGACGAATCCCATGGTGCGGTGAGGCCGGAAAATGGAAGGGGCGCTGCCGAATGGCAGCGCCCCTCGTGCGCATCAGTTGCTTTGCGCCTAGCTCCCCCAGGGAAGGTGAAGAGGAAACAAGGTGCCGACTGGGTCTTCGGACCTAGTCGGCACCTTGTTAAGTAGTGTTATCCGGGTCTTTCTTTCCCTTCAGGCGCTGCCCGATCAATTGACAGTCAGCGTTCCGAATACTTTGAAGATGTTGTAATTCTTTGCGACGTTATCCGGCAGCGTGTAAGAGAACACGTTTTGGGACGAGCCCTTCATACTGCGGAAGGCGTCCGCTGCGAAGGTATAGGTAATCGCGGGCTGACCAGCGGTGAGGTCTTTCGCTACGAAGCCATGCACGCCGGACTTAACCAGAGTCTTCAGATGGTCGGGGATATCATCGTCAGCAGGCAGGACGTTCCACGTCACGCTATTATTCCTGGCGATAGTGCCCTCCGAAACCGACGCATCGCCGGAAACCAGAAACACGGGCCGCCGGTCCACAAAGAGGTGGCAGGTGGGGTCGCCCTCGTTGTCCAGGGACTGCCAGATCAGGAATTCGCCGGTCTGAACCGTTTCGGTATTCGTCTTATACTTGACTTCCAGCACGATGTAGGCCCGGGCTCCATAAACGCCAGCGTCAATCACGCTGCTCAGCGGTTTGTCGGGATTATCCACGGCGTAATAGACGTAGTACATATCGCCCTTGACAGATTCGATGGAGCGGATCGAGGTCGTATCGTCCTGCGCGAAGGTCAGGCTTCCCAACAGGGCATTGATCGATGCGATGTCCGTCGGGTCCGGCAGCTTGACCGGCTTGACATGGCCGGAGAACTCCGTCTTCCTACCCTGGTTGGTGCCGTCGTAGACGGAATATTTGCCCTCGGGAGAAATCAGGCTCTCGTCCGGCGCGATATAGACCTTGACCACAGTTTCCGCAGCATTAGCGCTCTTCTGGATGACCACGGAAACGTCATAGTAATCGTTGCCGTTATACTCGAAGTGGTCGAAGATATAACCGTCGTCTTCCGTCCAGCCCGCGGGCAGCGCGAAGGTGACGGGAGCATACTGGCCCACGGCGGAGCCGGTGGTCTGGCCGATCATGATGTCGAAGCTCTTTCCCTTCAGGCCTTCGAACTGTGTCTTATCCGTTGCCGGGAGCCAGGTCATGGGCGCTTGGGAGGTGTAGCGGAGGTAATACTCAATGGTGTAATTCCAGGGCTGCAGCTGCTTGTAGAGGAAGATGATCTCATTGTTGCAGACCATGATGGGATTGTTGTCACTATCAAAGAGCGGTTCTCCCGTGTCCTCGTCCACCGCCTGGGTATCGGGGCGGACCGTCCAGGGGATGCGGCTGTAATTGGGATTATAGAGATTCACGATGGGGGCTTCCGCTGTGTAGACTTCGCCCACAAACCTCGTGACAGGCGTCGGATCCGTCAGGCCGGGCACCGCGACAGGCTTGCCGTTCTCGCCCTTCTTGATGTGGTCCGTTTCATCCTCGTCATAGACGTAGTAGTGGACCTTGACCTGAGCCGTATCACGCTTGGTGGATTTGAACTCAGCGGTCAGCGCGATGTTATTGCGGAGCTCCATGGCGGGATAGTAGGTCTTCTGCGCGCCGGTTTCATCCGTGTAATACCAGCGGACGAAGTCATATTCCGTGCCGTCGCCCTTTTGGGGGATATACGCCGCGAGATAGGCGCCGTTTTCATCGGCAACGGCGGAGCTCAGAAGGTCTTCGCCCCAGGCCCTTGTCAGGATCCAGTCCCCGTCCTCATTCTTCGGCGCCGTCATGGTCTCCCGCTCGGGAGCCGGGGTATCCTCGCTGTCGTCCAGGAGGAAGGTGACGGTCACATCCCGGTGGGCCCAGACCGCATAGAGGGCCAGGCCGCCTTCCGGCATCTTGGAATTGGTGTTGCTTGCGTCGAAGAAGGGCTTGTCGGGGTTCTCGCCGGTCAGGGTCGGATTCGGGGAGGTGAACCAACCGGCGAAATACACGGTGCTATCTCCGTCATATTCAGACGGCTTGGTCGGCGTATAGTCATAGGCCTTTCCATCCGAAGCGGCGTTGACGGGATAGCGAAGGTCCTCATCATAATACACCAAGATCGAACGATCCAAAGCGCCGTCGTTGAAGTATTCAAGGGCATAGGACTTCCTTGTATGATAAACATACAGGACCGTGTTGAAATACGCGGTGTCTGTATATGGAAGCTGATCGTCCCGTTTTTCTTTGAAACCTTGAGTTTCGGTGGTATACCGGTCGTGAGAAAACTGACTGAATTTATCCGACGGATACAGACTGCCGCTGGAGTGAGTCATTATCCTGATGTCTTCGGCGGAATAATCCCCATTCAACATCTGTCGCTTATGGTAGATCGGTATGTCTCCGTTCGGTCCATCGTTAGTCAGCTGTAATACTGTACCTCCATCTCTGAAATGGCTGTGCGTAAATGCTACCAGCAGTGTCTGCCGATAACGTGTGCCGGTAACATTATACTCGTACCAAAGATTCGCCTTGACCGAACTCCAGCTATAGCCATTGACATCGAAGTCCGACTCAAATTTTCCGGTCCAAGTCATGACCTTTTTGACGCCTGTGCCGGAAATCTGTCCATTAGTGCTGGTGAAATAGTAGAATGGATCGTCTTTATCACTGTTGGTGTGGCTACTGGTGCCGTATTCATGAGGCGTTCCGTTGTTATCCGTCCAGTACCACGTAAAGCCGGAACCGCTTCCGCTGTTCTTCGTCAGCAGAACATGACCATACAAACTGTCAGGACCTTGGTTGGAGTCCACAGCGTAATTTGCGGATTCATCTTCTGATGGTGTATACGTATACGGAGCAGCATCGCCGGTACGGATGAATCTGTCGCCGGTGTAAGCTCCGCCATTACCCCGCAGGAAACGGCGACCGGTATAATCAACGCTCCCATACTTCCAAGTATAAGTGGTGGTGGGGATGGATTTCAGCTGCACATGCCCATGCTGCCCGCCGATGCCCACGTTGCCGTCCTCATACCAGAGGTTCGTCGTGTCGGTTTCCCCGGCGGCGGAATAGGTATAATTATACGTACCGCTGCCGCCGCGCTTCAGTCGTCGTTCCAGCTCGATGATCAGGGTATTGTCGTTATTGTTATTGGGGTTATAACGAGTGCCGGAATAGAGGTTTGAATAGATTTTTTTAGAATCAGTGTACTGATCACTATATTCATAATGCCCCGACATCGGCCCATCCCAATTCCAGTAGCGATTCTTGTACCACTTTCCGTTTCTTTCATTGTAATAGACACGCTTCTGACTACCAGAACCATTCCCTTGATAGTAATAATAATAGCCGTCTTCCGTGCCGGTGGTCACCGTGTACTCCGCACAGGTCCAATAATCGGGCCCCCACCCGCCGTCATGGTAATCAAGTTCAACATATTCACCATTGATCAAACCGTAGGTATTTCTGTTATTGCTGGTCGGCGTATACGTATACTGCGGCACCCACACGGTTTCCGTGTGAGGAACACGGGTCAACTTGTCATATTCGCCGTTCAGAATGCCATACTTATTGTCATCTGTGTCGGTATCCGGTGCCTGCGTATAGGTATACTCGGTAGACCAGCCTGTGTAGACACGCGTCAACGGATAATAATTTTCCCCATCTTTATAATAATAGTCGTAGTTATTATAATAATCCGGGTTATTGGCATAGGGGGACTCTTCGTAGTGTCCGTCAACCCAATAATACCCATACCAACGCGAGTATGCCCAGTGCCCATCGACCCAGACCGACTCAGCATAACGCGGGTGATGATCTATCTTTGAATAGAACTCAATGCTAACGGTCGCACGCTTGTAATAGACGTTCACCACGGTATCCGTCGGTTTTACAGTCACCGCCTGCGTGTTCTTTTCGATATCGCCGTCATAGTAGAAATGCGTCGTATCGATCTTCTTATCGCTAGCCAACGTGTTGTTCAAGACCACATTCGCGTTGTTAAAGCTGCCAGGGCTCAAAGCCGTGCCAACTTCATACCGCGTCGTCGGCGAATAAGAGCCGCGGTAGGTAAAGCCATCGTCATTCGCATTCTCATACCAGACGGCAACGGTGACGGCGACCTGGCCCGGCGTCCAGTGGGCGAATACCGTCGTTCCGGATACAGGCATTTTGATGGCATCCGTAATCGCCTCTTCGCGAGTCTTGCTGGTGCTCCAGCTCTTGAAGGTATAGCCAGTGCGGGTGGGCTTGTTATCTCCCGTATGTTGGTCCACATAAGGCTTGATGGGCGCGCCGAACTCCACCTCTTCCAGGTCGATATAGCTGCCCATGTCGGTATCGTAGGTCAGCGGATAAAGGGTGCGGTTATACTTCACCACGACCACGTAGCCGACGTCATATTCCACGTCCTTCGTGGACTGGACCCCGTTTTCGACGCTGGTGATCGTCTGCGTGATCTTCGCGGGGACCGTATACCCGGCGTCGATGGCATCCTGGCGTTCCATGACCACGGTAGCGGCCCAGGTAAAGCCGCTGACGTCCATCTGCTTCACATTCGGGAAAACATCCTGGGGCGTGCGCAGATTCATCCCCGTCTCCTTCCCCTCATAGGGGTTGAAGACGAACTTATAGTCTTTCGGATCCGGGTCGATCATCTCGCCCGGATGCTCCGGATCCGGGACCTGCTGCGTCGGGTCATACAGCGAATACGTGTAATTGCTGCCGTTTTTGATCTTGGTTTCATCCGCAACGCTGCCGTTCATAAGCGTATTCACGCTCATGTTCTTTGGCGTATTGTTCATTTCATAGCGGATGACGTAGCCCAATGCATCAACGCTATTCTCACCGTTGAGGTAGACGTCATATTTATGCATGACCGTATCCGAAGAAGTGCTGGCGCTGGGTTCGATGTGGACATGGATCTTGTTGGTGGTCGCCACGTTCGCCGTGTTGATCTCTGTGGACGGAGGCACGGCGTCCGCATCCCCCGCCGTCTTGCCTTTGTAATAAACGCTGTCGAATTTCAGCGTGCCGGCCAGCGGCATCGTAACATCCCCGTCGTAGCCCTGCTCCCGGTCATAGCGGATGATATACTGGGCGTCCGCGCCGGAAAGGCCATACTGCGGCATGCCGTCCAAATGCTCAGCGCCGCCGGTCGCCTTCACGAAGAAGTCCAGATCGATGATATCATACTGGATCTTCTCATAATAACTGTATAGGGTAATGACGCCGTCGGAATCCGCAGAGGAAACCAGCACATCCTCCGCGCCGACCATGATGCGCCGGTTGCTGACAGTCGCCACTTCAAAGGCCTTCGTCCCGCCGCCGTTGGGCGCGGTGAACCAACCGCGGAACTTGTAGCCGGGCACGCTGCGCATATAGACATAGTATTTTGTCGCGGGGGTATTGTAGATCATTTGGATCGTCTGATTGGCAATCGAAGTATCCCGCTTCAGCACCTGCACGCTGGTGGAGGAGGGATACTGGGCATATGCCGCCGTCGCCTGCGCCGGATCGTAGTCCATGAACTTCAGCTGGATTTTGTTTTCAGCCGGGCGATACTGCGCCAGCAGGGTCATTTCCAGTTTGCAGTTTTCCTGTTCCGCCAACTCAAGCAGCGCCAGCACGTCTCTCCTGTTCAGGAGCTGCGTTCCGCCGGAGACATTGTAGTAGAGGTCGGAGGAGGTATACTTCGACACGATGCTGGGAGATTCCTTTTTCAACTCCGCGACCTGATCCCCATAGTAGACGGTCCAGTAGCATTCTATCTTGTTCCCGTCCGTATCTACCATACCGGCTTCATATCCGGCCTGATAAGGTATGGCGGGCAGGGTCAGCTTCGCATCCAAATAAGGCTTGGTCTGCACGGCCAAATCCAGGTCCATTTCCAGCACGGGCGTCTTCGTCCCGTATGTAAAGGCCAGGAAATGGAAGGTGATGTCCTTGGTATTCTCGCTGTTGACCGGCTCCCAGTCGCCATAATAGAGGCGCTTGCTGTCGAAGGTCGTCCATACGGAGAAGGGATATTCCATAGAGGAGCCGTCTGCCGGGTTCAGGCCGGTATCAAAGGGCAGGGTCTGCTGCTCCAGTGTCGCGGCGCCGTTATCAAGACCGCGGATGGAGGGCTGACCGGAAACCGGCTCGTCGAAATAGGAAGCGATATAGACGTTCTTCCGCGTTGTATCGCTCTGAACGATGGTCCCAATACCTACATAATCGATGCTGCTTGTACCGTCATCCTTAACAAAGGGGGTGGGATCGGTGGAATAGATCTCCGGCAGATAGAAGAGGCAGCCATCGATGCTGATTTGAGCTGCGCTGCCAGCAGAATTGTTGCTGGTACCCACGATGCCGCCGCTGCTGCCGGAGCCGCCGGCATACTCATAGCCGTCGCCGGCTTCGTTTTCCTGCATGAACTTGACGTTGGCAACCGGGGCCACCGTGTAGATATAATCCAGGGTCTTGCCGGTGGGGGCGATTGTTGCAGGAACTTTGATCGCAGCGGGGACCGTAACACTGCTCAGGGTAATGTCGCTGGCAGAAAGCGTCGAGAAAGAGCCAGCAGTCAGGCCCACGATGCCGCCTGCCTGGGCTACGACTTTGGAGAAAACAGAGGCTGCATTAAAGGTCTTTTCCATGGCGACGCTGGCATCGTCGGTGATCTTGCCGACCAAGCCGCCTGCCGCGCCGTTGTAGGCAATGATATTCCAGCGGCCTGCATCACCGCCGTCCGCCGACGCGCCCACATAGTAGGCGGCATCCTTCGTGCGCCCGCCCACATAGCTGGCAAAGAGCTTCAGGCTGCCGTTTTCCAGAGCGCCGACCAGACCGCCGGCAGCGCCGCCCGTCACGGTCGTCGTGTCGGAAGCGTCGCCCGCAGAGACCTGCAGGGAAGCCGCGCTGTTGATGATCCTGACGCCGGAACCGGAAACAGAGCTCTGGCCGGACAAGCCGACCAGGCCGCCGGCATTGCCGGCTGCCGTGCTAGTGGAAACAAGGGCGTTGGGGCCCTCGGCGCGGACGCCGTACAGGGTCAGGGTGCCCTGGTTTTCACCCACGACAGCGGCCACATTGCCGGTGTCGCTGACCTGGACGTTCTCCAGATGGAGGCCGACGATGGTCAGGTTGTTCGCGACATAGCGGAAGAAGCCCGCGTCGCCGCTGTTGGCGCCGTAAGCGGAAGTGATCTTCAGATCCGAGATCTTGTGAAGATTATTGGAATGGTCATAGCCGAAGAACTGCGTGAGCAGCGGATTATAGATGCCGTTGAACTTTCCGGCGGCATTCGCCGTGTTGTCCGCACTGCGGATCGGGCCATAGCTGTCGCTCCAGGCGATATCCGCGCAGAGATAGGCTTTCTGCACATGGGGATTCGACTCGCTCACCGATGCATTGATATTGGAAACATTGGAGGTGCTGGCGTCCAGATTCTGCAGATGGCGGATATACCGGATGTCCGCTGTGGTCATGATGCTCAGGAGCTTCGTGGCTTCGGTGTAGGGTTCCGCATCGGCGCTCGAAACCTTTGTTTTAGTCTGGGTGAAGGCAAAGAGGCTGTTCTGCACCTTGGCATAGGGGTTATAGTCGCCGATCACATCGTCTTTACCAAAGAGTTCCTTTTCCTCGCGGCCCAGGAGTTGGACCTCCGACCAGGTCCCCTCGCCGCCACGGACATAAAGGGTCACGTTCTCGCCAGGGATGAGCTTATTGTGGTCCGTCGTGCCCGACGGGCCGTTGTTGGCGAAGAGCTGGGCAAAATGGCCATCCGCCGCGGTGATGCTGTCCAACTTGATGGTGAGGGTGTTGACTGTCTTCGCATTGGTGCCGGAGCCTTCCTGCATCGTGCCGTGGGTGACAGAGAGCTTCGAGGTGCAGTCGGTGTCGCTGAGCTCCCAGCCCTTGACGCCGCCCTTGGTCCCGGCCCATTCCTTGACGACAGTCGGGGAGGCGGGGGTGCTGACGTCGATGACAAACAGACGCACATTGTCGCTGCTCTCGCCCAACACTGCCACGGTCACCTTCTTGACGCCGTCCTTCAGCTTGATAGTCGTATAGAGCGACTCATCCTCGTCCTTGAAGATATAGTCCAAGTCTACCAGGCCGGGCACCTGCCAGTCGCCGTAATGATGGTCGGTGAAGGAAGTCACAAATGTCGAAACGGCACCTGTGGGATTGGTCCAGCCCGTGCCACGCAGCATCTTCACCGTGGGGAAATGATACTTGCCGCCGTAGTTCAAGGAAAGGGTCCGGTCATAGGCGGTTGCTTCCTTTCGAAGGTCCGGCTTCTCCGCCTGGATGATGAAGCCCGTTTCACTGGTCTCGCCGGAGGAAACGCCCTTGATGGCGGTGATTCCGGTGTACGCCGCAGCGTCGACCTTCGGCGTCACGCCGTTGAGGTAATAGTTCTGGCCTTCGAATTTTGTATTTGTTGCGTCAAAATCGCCGACAAAGGGCTTCACGTCGCCACCGCTGTTGGACAGGGCGAGACCCACGGAGTAGCAGCTGCTGACCGTCGCTTTATTGACCTTGCCCACCAAGCCGGCTGCGATCACGCCCTTGGCCGAAGCGGTGGAATAGCTATAGCTCAAAGTCAGGCCTTTCGCGCCAGAAGCGTCGCCGATCAGGCCTCCGGCATTGCTGGAAGCGGAAAGCACGTTCACGCGGGCGGCGACGGCAGCGGTCGTATCCTCTTTATACTTCGCCTTCTCGGTGTGGCCGCCGGAATAACTGTTCGTCACAGTCACATTCGCGTTTACCGTTTCGGTTCCCACTATGGTATCTGATATGGTACCGATCAGGCCGCCGGCATTGCCGGAAGCGCTGACATAGACGGCAGCGGCGCAGGCATTGATCTCGCTGTTGCCGGTGACCAGGCCGGCCAAACCGCCTGCAGCGGCAGCGCCGTTGATCTCCAGCTCATAATCTCCGCCGCCGAGGGCGCTGTTGCGCACCAGGATGGCGATAATATCAGCGCCGTTGATGGTGCCCGCCAGCGCACCGGCATTTCCGCCGGTGCCGGTGCCCTTGATGGAGAAATCTACAAGCTCCAGGTTTTTGACCGAGCCGCCGGTGATCGTGCTGAACACACCGGCATCCCCGGATGCGTTGACCCTGATATTGGAAATGGTATGCTGTCTATTACCGTAATTGCCGTCGTAATCAGTTCCGTTGAGGGGGACAGGATAGAAATAGCTGGTGGTATCGCCGGACACAGCGGAGTTGGAACTGTCGGTCAGCGTAAAAATTTTGACCTGCGTGTTCTCGGCAACCTTGTTATTGACATTGATCGCTTTGACGAAATCATTCCAGTTCAGATCGCTCTTCTGCACGACCTTTGCCAGAGATACGCTGTTGTCGATACCGTCGCCCTCGGTCGGTTTATGATTTACATTAGAAATGGTGGAGTTGAGGTTCAGGAGGTGGCGGATGTTGGAAACGTAAATGATACGGTTATCTGTGTCATAACTGTCGAACAAGCTATTGGTCACGGTCTCGCCGCTGTCGGCGATGTTGGTCACCACCTTATTGTTGAAGGCGGTGGCGCTGACGGTGATGTTCTCGCCGGGATTGAAGTTATAAGCGGTTTCGAACTGGTCGGAAAAGTGCGACTTTCCAGTTCCGTTGCTGGCGGTCACGTCGTCCAAGGTGATCAGGAAGGTCGTCCCGTTGCCATAGGTCGTGTTCACTTCGCCGTCCTTGATCAGCTCATACTTCATTTTGACCGCCGGGTTCTTCGTGGAGGCGATCATAAGCGTCAGGGAGTTCTTCAATTTGTCTTCCACAGCAGACCCGGTCTCCGCTGCATTATAGTTCGTGACCCTGATCTGAAGTTTTTCCGCGTTGATAATCTCCACAGTGGGCGCTTTCAATACGTCGCCCTTGGGGGTATTCACCGCATCGACGCCGCCGTAATAACCAATGACCGCGCCTTTCTTCAGATCATCCTTGCAGTCGCGGCGCAGGCTCCTGTCGCTGGCATAGGAGCTGCCGTTCTCCTGCGGTTTATAGAGCGTCGTATAGTCAGCCTTCGTGAAGGTATGGCTGTACCGCCCGGAGGTGCTGACATAGAACACGTCTAGGATCTGTGCCGGGTCCTTCTGATAGCGGATGATGTAGCTGCCGCTAGAGCGGGCAGACTCATCAACCGAGGCGAAGGGCAGCATCTGATTCAGGACATTGTCCCCATCGGGGCTGTCCGTTCCCGAACCACCTACGACGAAGTAATAAATACCCTTTCCATCGTCGGTCTCCGTATTATCACCGGAAGTGAAGGTCAGTTTCGAAGCCGTGCCAAACTTGCCTTCGCTCTCCTTCATGCCAAGGTAGCCCTGACTGTCGGCCATAGCAAGATGGTTCTGGGCCGCCACGAAGATCTCCTTCGCCTGACCGTCCATCTCCAACTGGTGCATCGTGCGCATATGGGACATCAGCGCAATGAAGCCGACGCCCGCGAGGACCACGATGATCGCCACGACGATCAGCACTTCGGCCATGGAGAAGCCTTTTCGATTCTTGATTCTTTTCATCATTTTATCCCACCTGAACGAAATGTTACGAATTCTCCACTGCGGCAGCAGCCGCGGGGAAGCTATCACGGAATCCTGCAATGCCGGGAATCTCATGCCACAGGCCGAATCTTATAGCTGGTACGGCCTGCCAATTCTTCTGGGGTGCCGTCTTTGTTCATATCCTTTTTCACGGACAAACCGGAAACCGTCACGACGCCGCCGGATTCACTGAAGGTGCAGCTGACGACCATTCCCTCGGTCGCCGCCTTTTTGGAAACAAGCAGGCGCGGAGTGCTGGTTGTAAAATCAGGGATGCCGTCCTTGTATTCTCCGTGCCATATGTAGAGGCCGGGGTCCGTGCCAGTACTCACGACCTCGATCTTCGCACAGCCGTTTTTCCCGCTCCGATAGGTGATCGTCTTACTATCAGACGACGTCTCTATTCTGGTCGCAGTACCCAACTCGTCTCGCAGCACCGTCATGGTTGTGCTCAGCAGCAGCTGCGCATTGGCGGCGTCCACGGTCTTGACGTAGACATTGGAAGCCGCGGGGATCGCCCCGGCCACAATGGCCGAGACCATCAGCAGAATGAGGATGGCAATCAGCGTCTCCGACAGGGTAAAGCCCGCTTTTTCCCTTTTCCGCTTGTTGAGGATCGATCTCATGACTGCATCACCCCACTCACTTGCAGTAGGAAATCACCGATATGTTCGGCAATTTCTTATTTTCGAAATAATACACGGTGGTAGTCGGATTGTTCGCCGTCAATTTCACCTTCGCAGCGGAACTGTCAACCTCGTACTCGCTTGTCGATTCCGCTTTCAGTTTCATCTGAGAAATCTCGATTGTCAGCGTCTTGGTATCGTCCTTTAACTGCTCCGCCAAATTGTCGTTGGCTTCATAGTACTCGCCCATCTTGGTTTTGCTGTTCGTGATCATCCTTGACGCAGTGCTGATCGTGGCGGCCAGCATAGTCATGGCCAGGGCAGCGATCAAAAGGGCGATCAGCACCTCCGCCAGAGACTCCCCGGCGCTGTTTTTCAGCCGTGCGGCGATCTTCTCTTTCAGTCTCTTCATGCGGTCACCTTCTTTATATCGCTTACAGTCCACTTGATGGTGGTGGTCTTCGTCTCTGTACGGACTTCCGTCTGTTCTTCTATGTAATAGTCTTCGCCGAATTCGGTAATCTTTGACGACTTGTTCGGACCCGTGGAGAATGTCTGTGTATCTGCACTAGCCGCAAGCTTCACTTCCATGGAAAACACATCCGGATCCGAAGCATCGGCAGTGTTGGAAAAGGTTATCACCATGCTGCCGTCTGCTGCCATCTCTGCCATGGCAATGACCGTCAAATCGGGATATCCCGACCCCGCATTGACCTCGAACACCCATTTGTTTGTCTGCTTCACCGGATCCTTGAAGCGGCCTTCGGTCGTGTTGAAAGACTGGCCGAGCAAGCCGAATACATCGTAGCTTGAATCGTAGATCTTATCACCGAACACATAATAAAGTGCGGCTTCCGACAAGAAGCTCGTGGATTTCGGGTTAACGCTCCTTGGCGTTTCAATCGTGATAGAATCATCGGGTATCTGCATATAAAGCTCATACTTTGTGGTCGGTGGAACTGGAGGCAAGCTAGCTGACGTGTCTTTTACTACCGAATCGGACGCTTCGTTATAGATCCATTTGGCTTTGGTCGTCTCTGTGTTTTCATAATACCGTTTAACAACGATCTCCTGATTATCCAGCGTATCGCAAAAGAGCTGGGCGGCGGAGGTGACGGCATAGTATCGCTGGTCCATCTTCGCAAGATCGCTGGCACGACCGGATGCGGCCCAGGCGGACGCCAGAAGGACAGCGCTGATGACGGCGCAGACCAAAAACGCAAGCAAGGCAAAGGTGAGTGAAGCACCTTTGCTGGAACGAAGTTTCTTCAATACATTTCCGCCCATGGGCATTTCCTCCGAATCTGGCTGTGTGCCCCCGCAGCCCGGGGACGGTGACGATAAGGAACCGACAGAAAATGGCGGTGATTACCCATATTGTCACATTTTGATACATGGTAAGTATACGCATGGGGGCATCAAAAATCAACCTATAAATTTTGAAGAAACTGTAACATTTCCCGTTAATTCTATATAGGTATTATAA
>JAEEGH010011678.1_pt1 | contig 19866 bp, 8 predicted proteins | sample 9134181 | NCBI WGS metagenome assembly JAEEGH01 (sample SAMN16246544, study PRJNA631951) | gut metagenome | biome: gut microbiome; feature: rumen; material: DP-attached | host: Bos | place: Iran: Karaj | collected 2018-10 | reverse complement strand
GATGTGATTGCGGTTATGTGGACCTTGGTTTGCCGAGTGGAACGCTTTGGGCATCTTGTAATTTGGGGGCAGATTCTCCTGAAGTATATGGCGATTTCTTCGCTTGGGGAGAAACAGAACCTAAAGATTATTATGGTTTGAATACATATAAATGGAATTACGGCAGCGGTGAAGAATGGCAGTTAACAAAATATTGCTATGATGCAAACTATGGATATAATGGTTTTACTGATAACCTTGATGCTCTTGAGAGTGATGATGATGCCGCAACTATACTTTTGGGTGATGGGTCATGTATTCCAACAATAGATGATTGGGAGGAACTGTTTCAAAAAACGACAAATATATGGACAACCTATAATGGTGTAGAGGGTAGACTTTTTAGCTCTAGTAATGGTAATAGTGTATTCTTGCCTGCCGCAGGTAATCGATGGTTAAGTGAATATACTGGTTCTGGTACTGAAGGGTTTTATACGTCGAGTTCGCTTTCTATAGAAACACCCCCCAATCCATCTAACAACAGACTTTTTTGTTTCGATTCTCATGAATGTGCGTTTCGTGTTGGTAGCAGGTGCTATGGTACTTCTGTACGTCCAGTACGAAAGAATGATACGCCTATTCCTCCAGGTAACGCTCCCGAAGGTGCCGTCAATGGCTTGTTTACTATTAATTCCAATGGCGACCAAGTGTATTTCTCACAAGGTAATTTACAGTATCAGGCTTCGACAAATACTTGGAGGTTTGCGGAGAATCAATGGGACATGCTCGCAAAACCAGAAGATATGACTTCTCATCATGAAGCATATGGAGATGTTGCTGATATGTCAACACAATATACTTCTAGCTCAACCGCATGGATTGATATGTTTGGTTGGGGTACAAGTGGTTGGCACGATGAAAATGACCCATACAATGTCTATTATCAGCCATGGTCGATGTCAAATCAAGAAGTCGTGCCTTATTGTGACTATAATATATGGGGGTATGGACCTTCTGTTAATATGCCTTCTCCGAGCTTAATTGGAAGCTCGGCAAATTACGATTGGGGTGTATACAATGCAATTAGCAATGGCGGAAACGCTGCGGGTCTATGGAGGACGTTGACTTTGGACGAATGGGAATATGTATTTCATACAAGGACCACTGATTCGGGTATCCATTTCGCAATGGCTTGCGTTAATGGTGTAAACGGTGTGATTATATTGCCAGATAATTGGAGTAATGATTACTATTCTTTGAATAATGCAGACTTGGAAGGTAGTTTTGGTCACAATGTGATTGGTCTGACGGTTTGGAACAATGCATTTCAAGTTAATGGAGCGGTGTTCTTGCCGGCTACAGGAGAACGAAGCGGGCCATGGGTGTATTCTATTGGTTCTAGAGGTAAATATTGGCAAGTTGTTCACGAAACTGGTGATTGGGGACATAGCATTGAGAAAGTGGTCAGTTTCGGTTTTGTGAATAGCGGATATTTGAATGTAGGAGGGGATTTCGGCTGGACTTATCGTTGCTTTGGAATTTCTGTCCGGCTCGTTCAAGATGCACATTAAAACTTAAAAACAATGAAAAAACTATCAATCATATTATTCAGCGCTTTGTTGGCTTTAGCCGCCTGCACCAAGAGCAAGGAAGTCCATCCTGAGATTGGGGATGGCAATGATGAAATCGTTACGGTGGGTATAAAAGATGTCCATGTGGAATACGCAAGGACAGACCATGCGGAACTTAACAGGGTGATTTTCCATTATTGCCCTGCCGATGCCAACGGCAACGCCCAACAATTTGCCGCCGCCGAAATGACGAAAAAAGAAACCTTCTTTGAACTGACCCTCAACGATTTGCTGAGCGATACGCTGTATTGGTATTACTATGAGCTGTTCCCTAATAGCGGCGATGCTTTCAACACGGTTCAAAAGACGTTCCATACGCAAGCGTACAATGCACCTGAACCGCCGACCCCGCCAACGCCACCAAGTATTGTCCCGGAGGGGGCGATTAACGGCTTATTCACTATCAACGGGAATGGTGACCAAGTGTATTTCTCGCAAGGGAATTTGCAGTATCAGGCTTCGACTAATACTTGGAGATTCGCAGAGCATCAGTGGGATTTTGTGGGTACTCAGAAGCCAGATCCTGAAGGATATTGGGGCGGAAATGTTGAGGGAAGCGATAATGCTAACATTTCTTCAACGTATTCTGGATGGATTGATTTATTTGGTTGGGGAACGAGTGGCTGGGACAACGGCAATACCTGTTATCATCCTTGGGATTGTTTAGGTGTACTTAGCGGAGCTGGACTTTTAGGACACGGTTATGGACCAGTAGACAGCACCTTTACTACGTATGATTTGACAGGATTATATGCTAATGCAGATTGGGGCGTTTATAATCCCATTAGCAATGGTGGAAACCAGGTAAGCCAGTGGCGTACTCTGATCAATGGTGAATGGTTTTATTTATTGTATTATAGGGCTACTCCTTCTGGGGTTCGATATGCAAAAGCACAGGTGAATGGTTTTAACGGACTTATACTTGTGCCAGACGATTGGAGTACATCTTTTTTTGAATTACAGAATGTCAACACATCGGAATCTTCTTTTGACAGCAACATGATAGACGCATCTCAATGGCTTTTGCTTGAAAATGCTGGTGCAATTTTTTTGCCTGCTTCTGGAAGTAGAGGTGACACTACTGTTTGGAGTGTTGGCGTTTATGGTCTTTATTGGTCTGCTTCACGTGTCGGAAATGACCACGCTAATGGTGTGTATTTTAGCAATAATTTGGTTGAAAATGGTGGTTATTACCGATGTGGTGGTTGCCCAGTACGTTTGGTTCAAGATGTAAATCCTTAAAATCCCATTCAAAATGAAAAAACACTAGTGTCCACTAAAAATTTGGACGATTAAAAATTGAATGTTTAACTTTAAAATAATAACAGTTCACTATTATCGATTTGTTCATTGACATCGTGGTAATCAGTTTTATCGAAGAGATCCCTGAGCGGAGTCTTGTCGGTTAGCGAGATGCTCAGTATCTGAAGGACCTCGTAGGTCGAGCGTTCAAGTCGCATGTCGTGTTGGACCACGGCCACAAGACAGAAAGTGATGATGGCGACATATATCTGCGTTTTCACGGCGTTCTCCGAAGTGCCCCAGAACTTCTTGATTTTGAGGTGCTGTTTCAACCACTTGAAGAACAGCTCTATCTGCCAGCGGTTCTTGTAGAGCTCCGCAACCAGCAAGGCTTTAAGGCCTATGGCGTTGGTCAGGAACATGAACTCACGTCCCTGCTCCTCGTCCCAGTACCTAATGAGCCTCATCCGTTTCGGATAGTTTTTCGACGGGTAGTACCCTGCCAGCTCTATCTCGGCATCCGAGAGGACGCTCTTCGGAAGTCGCCGTTTCCACTTGACAATCTTGTACTTGAGGTTGCCCTTGGAGCGGATGACGAAGAACGACTTGAGCACATTGATGCGGTACAGTCTCTTGAAGTCGTTGTAGCCTCGGTCGAAAATGTAGAACGAGCCCGGCTCGTAGGGTATCACGTCCATCGCCTTAACGTCATGAACCGCCGCCGGCGTGATGTGGAAGAAGGCCGGAACTTGGGTTTCGACATCGTACATCGTGTGAACTTTGACACCGCCTTTCGTGGTCCGGAACTTCGCCCATTCGAACACGCTCAGGCACAGGTCGATGGTGGTCGAGTCGAACGCATAGACGTTGCCTTCGAGCTCGAAGATGTCCGTACACCTCTTTCTTCTTGCTTCGTCTATCATGTGGTAAGCAAAGTCCTCGAAGATACGGCAGTCTTCATCTGCCGAAGGTTTTCGGCAAAGATAAATTCAAATCCGTTTCACTTCAAAATCTCTGGGATTAACTGATTTTACTACTATTTCAAAGAACTATATCGATTTTTTAGTGGACAGCAATGCATTAGTGAGAATTAATAAGCAGGTCATCTCGCACAGGTAGCAATAGTGATCTAAATCGAGTACTGGAGCAAAGGTGTTGTCATCTATATCCATACCGGGACATGCCAAAAGCCTATCAAGTTCTCTGTTTTTACCTATTAGTTTTTTTGCGTCTAACAGATTGACATAATGGCTATCGAAACCCGATTGATCGAGAAACCGTCTTAACTGGGTCACCTCCGCATCAGTGTAGTCAAAATATAAAACGTTAGGCTTGCTTTTGCCAATTTCTTCAGGATCCATATAAACGCTATAGCATTTTTTAAGGCTCAAAAGATAATCTTTTGCCAAAAGATACAACTTCGATTTTCTTTCAGCTTCTTCAAGGAGGATTTTTAACCTTCCTTTAACAGGCTCCACTCCAAAAGCATTTTGAGCTATTTGAATATTTGATGGCAAATCGATTTGTTCCAGGCGATCACATCTGTCGAAGGCAAACGCTCCAATGCGCTTTACACTTGAAGGAATAATGAGATTGTCCAATTCAAAACACTTAAAGAATGCACAATCGCCAATACTGCGCAACCCTTCGGGCAAGGTGACCGTTTTTAGTTGGTGGCATTCGCGAAACACATCGTTCCGAATGGTTCTCAATTTCTTTGGAATCACAACAGTTTGCAGACTTTTACAGCCCGCAAATGCTGCTTCTCCTATGACTGTGACGCTGTTGGGGATGATGATGGAACGCAGATTCTCGCAACCCGAGAAAGCTCGTTTCCCTATGTGACGGGTGCCTTGGGGTATTTCAAACTCAACGAGATCCAAATTGTTTTTATATGCTTCGTCGGGAATCATCATGGTATGCTGTGTTGTAAATTTGAGCTTCAAAAATAGGAAAAAACATATACACCCGAAATAAACAGAAGCTTCATTTTTCTGCAGATCATATAGAAACTGAAAAAATCCAAACAAATAATTTGAAGAAATTTGAAAAAATCCAAGGAAATAATTCGGCTAAATTTGAAAAAATCCAAAGGAATATACCAGCTTTTGAAAGTAGACAAGGAAAATAGTGGGGGATTCTGTATCTGATAACACAACTATAGGTTGAAAGCATCCGGCAAGATGTCTATATAGAGTTGTCAGAAAAATCAATGAGTAAACCATAGATGATGGTAAAATTTGTATATTTGCGCAATAAAAACAAATAACATCAACTCTATGATTAAAATTGAACTTATTAACTGTGCTGTAGATCCGACATCTAAAAAGCCAGAACTGAGCGCTGCTATAGAAATGAAGGAGAGGTTTGAAGATGATTTTGCGAAATATCCTAACGCTTCGGGAAAGTTATATATATTACATAGTGTTTCCATTTTTGGTTATAAGATAAGAGATATTGATCTACTTTTAATAGGCACATTTAGAAATTTTGACTATAGAAATAAATTGACAACAAAAAACTATGGTGAAGTAATGGGTCTTAATATTGATAGTTTTATATGCAATATAGAATTGAAGGACATGGATTCTGTTACCGATAGGGAGGGGAATCCTTCACTATGGAAAAAGGGGACGGCTTATATTTACAATTATAAAAACAGCGGTGAAAAAAACATTACAGAACAAGCTTTTGACCAAAAGAATGAATTCAGGCAGTATTTGAAGGACGTCCTTAATATTAGTCCTTATATGTGCGATCTTATTTGGTTTCGCGCATTAAGCCGTGATCAATTAAGTGTTATCAGAGGCCCGGAAAAAGACAACGCCCTTGCCGCTGATTTTTCGTTTAAAGATCTTTTAGACAAGCTCTTATTGGAAATGAATGTCACAAAAGATTATGATAGTTATCACCTCAATGGCTTTTATGCAAAAGAAGAAACCATCCCTCAATTATGTAGTTTTTTATGTGAAAAAAGAGAGACAAAAGGTCTAACAAAAAAGAAGTTTGAACTATTGTCCCAGGGATTCATTGATATTGATAATCTTAAGAAAGGGGTGGGCGACAAACTTACAATTATGTCTGGTAGAGCCGGTACGGGAAAAACCATCCAACTCTTACAATTAGCATTTCGACTCGCTGATACAAATAATGATAAGAGGTGCTTGATTTTGACGTATAATAATGCTTTAGTTTGTGATATCAGAAGACTGATCGATTTTACTGATATCCCTATAGAATTGGATGGTCGAACGGTATCCATACAAACGGTAGACTCTTTTTTCATACAACTTATGGTTATGTTTGAGATAGTAGAAAATGGTTCATTAATGCCATTATCCAAAGATTATAACCAAAAATTTAACGAGGCTTTACAAAAGTTTTATGACACATTTGTCAAGGATTTGGAAAACGAGGGCGTGTCGACGCTGAAAGACTTGGTCGATAGCAGAATCGACTGGGACTACATTATGATTGATGAAGGACAAGACTGGCCTGATTTACACAAGAATGTAATCTTCAAATTGTATGGACCTCAAAGAATTGTTGCTGCAGATGGTATAGATCAGTTTATGATGTCAACAAACAGGCAACAATGGACCAGAGGACTCGCCAAGGATAAATATACTCAACAAAAAGAAATGGAAGTAAACTTGCGTCAGAAGACAAATCTTGTGGAGTTTGTAAATGTTTTTTCATCCGAATTGAATTTAGGTTGGAAGACAAAAAAGAACAAGGATCTTAATGGCGGACAGATTGAAGTTTATTCAAAATATAACAACACCATACATGAGGAAATTGTTGAGCACTGCAAACGCTCTATGTGTGAGAATTATGATATATTAATTCTTGTTCCACCGTCAATGGTTACTATTAATGATGACGGTGAGTCTCATTTTTATAAAATTAATGAATATAAAAGAGCAGGGATAGACGTGTTTGATGGAACAAATTTTTCAAATCGTCATCGTTATCCCACAAAAGACATGGCACGTCTTTATCAGTATGATTCGTGTCGAGGATTGGAGGGGTGGGTTACTGTTTGCTGTCAGTTAGACGAATTACTCAAATATAAGATTGATACCACAGATAGAAACGCAATAAAAGATATGTATCAAGGTTTTGATGTAGAGCAGGGAGTCAAAAAATTCGTTTATTTATGGGTGTTAATGCCTTTAACTAGGGCTGTTGATAGGTTGGTAATTACATTAAAAGATCCCAAGAGCGAGATAGGTGTCATACTCTATAACTTATCCGAACGATTTGAATTTGTAAAGTGGAACATTGATTAAATAAACAATTATTATGGGACAAAACTATATCAATTGGACAGGCGCGTTAATTAATTACTTTTTTTGTGGAAGAGATGCTAGCGAAGAGGTGTTCTTATATGTTGATGAAAGAATTCTTGATCAAATAGGTGAAGAAAACGGATTAGGTGATCATAATGATTTTTTAAGTACTGTTTTACTGACGCAAGAAGAAAGAGCAAAACTATATGATCAATTGTATTATCAAGGTTATTTATCACGAAGATCACCGCAGGTCAATCAGATAATACAGGATTCTCACAATATTTTACAATTCGCTAAGTGTTTATCTGAAAGGAAAGATCAACAACTATATTTCCCATATATTATATTGGTCATATACATTGCTAGTTTGACAGATAATAATAGTGATACTGCCGTGGGCGGATTTTTAAAACAGTTCCTTCGTGAGCATTTACAAGATGAAAACGGTAATTATTCTGCTTTAGAGTTTCTGTTTGAAAAACTACATAAGGACTATCCACAATTTAGTAATAAAACTCGTGGACACCATAGGTATGTTGGCTTATTAAAATATCAATTGCTTTTAAGTAAAAACGAAATTAAAGAAATACAAGAAGCTTTAAATAAGATTTCTTATGAAGAAGACTTTAATACTACATATGTTGATAAGATTCGCAAGATTAAAGATTATGTAAAAGACCACGTAAAATTAGTTTTGAAAGAATCATTGTCTAAATACGATTACCAGTATCGTATAAATAACATATTTGAGAGTTTTGATCTAGAATCATATAGAGAAGCGCGTCAAGATACTGCTACAATTTGTTACCGTGAAGATTTTGCATTATTTCTCGATTTTTCTGAAGGACGTGGCTTTAGATTGCTTTCCAGTTACAGACCAACTGGAAAAACAATATTGTATCAAGGTGGAAATCGCTTTACTTTTACTCCGTCCATAGACTCTATTGACACGTATAATGATGAGTTCGTGAATTATAATGAGAATTATTTTGTAGAGTTGAAAGAATTCTCATTATCAACAGAAAGGATGGAAATAAAACCTATCGCCTTAGGCAATGTCGTTTTCTTTTACAAGTATTCTGATGGTGGTTATATTCAAAGCAGAAATGCATACAATAGAAAAGTTTACGTCTTTGTAAAAAAAGACAGAAGAGAGAACAATATTTGTCGATGGGAAGCATGGGCGAATCAACATGCCATTAATTGCAAAAGAATTGATGAAAACTATGAAGTCAGTGATCTAACTAATAATGTTTGGGCTCTGTATTTAGCTGATGGACTGACAGCTCCATACTATACAAAAGAAGATAATTGGGACTTAACTTGTTGCAATATTGGCATTGTAAGAAGAGGCGGAATTATATGCTCCAATGAAAAGAATGTCTATTTAATAAATGCATTACCGTATTTCGAATTTTCTAATAATATCCAAAGGGAACATGTAACTATAGAAATACATAGAGAAAATGGTCAAAACCTCCAAAAACCTTTGTTAGAAGGTGATGATTATAGATGCTTCATTCAAAGTAATAGGTTGATAATTGATCTCCTTAAAGATCTGGATTTCTCGGAATCAAGAAAGATTGAAGTTAATATTAAATATACAAATCCAACAAATGGAGAAACAGTGACGACAGAAGAGGTTTTTTGGGTTCGTGGTCAGAGTATTTCATATGATCAAAACAACCTGTATCGTTTTGATAAATGGGGAGAGAAAACAGATAATGATGAAATGAGTGTACAAGGGAATATTGTATCTGGAATCGCAAAAAACAGTTTAGGTAGGGCTTCTCATTCTTTAGATGTCTTGGAATTTAGCGACATTCATGCAGATCACTTTTATTTTATCAACCTCTTAGCGTCTAGTATATACATGGAGTCTGATGGTAAAATCACAAGGGATAAACTAAAGAAATGTATTAAATATGCTGCAACAAGACTTAATATAAGCGTAAACGAAGATGGGTTTGTCACAATGGTCATCAGTTTGTTAGTTAATTGTGGATACATAACCGCAGATTATAGAACCTCCCATTATCAAGCTATTCCACCCGCATTTATTAAAATCCCCAGATCTTTCCATGCCGGGAGCACTAACCAAGTATGGATGTTAACTGGAGCCTATACCAGAAAATTCATGAAAGATCTCGATGATTTCTGCACAAAAAATGCTGACGGTAGTGAAAGAAAAGTTTCTGTTAGCAAAAAATTCAGGTACAGTAAAACACTTGACAATTCTCGTGGAAGTCTGAAGTTATTACCTCCTATTATTCTGTTAGCTAGCAATTTTGATCCCGAAGAATTCAAGAAGAGATTCCCATATCATTTTTTTGACATTATTAAAACATACGATCAAGCTCTGGATTTGCTTTCATTGGTTTCTCCAATATCGGAATATGGCAATACAATGGAATCTATTCCAAGGGAGAGAGTTGACGTATCCAGATTCATAAGGCCGAAATCCAATGAATTCCCAAGAGTTAGAGAAGACAACCCTTATGAATATAACAACCATATTTATATAGAAAACTCAGGAGAGGGAGATTTCTTGAAGCCTTCTATCTCAGAGAAGTGGAATGAATTATTCTGCTACTATAAAAGGAATAAACCATTTATTATAAAAGGCACTCAGCACATTTATCTGCCTGAAGACCTTCGCTTGCCGAGCCTGATCCAACGTTCTCTATTTATCATGAATGTCGGTTTGCCTGCATATAAGAAAGTTTTTTTATGTGACAACCCATCATCAATGATGTTCACAAGGATGAAGTCTTATAAGATAAACGATGACAGGCTCCAAACTGTGTATAAGATCCTTACGGGAACTATTGATTTTAACAACCTCTATCTAAGAGAAAGAATCGTATCAGCAAAAAATAATAAGAATGAAAAATGGGCATACCATTTGAAATTGTGGAGTAAACAAGATAAGGAGGAATTAAACAAGAGAATTCCTGATAGAATCCTTGTCTTGGAATATGCCAATTACAGGTATAATACTTCAGAGATTGTTGCTGCTTCAAGTTTGTTCAAAAATAAAAAAGGGCACATCCAAAGTACCTATGTAATGAAAGAAGGTAGACTTTTTGAAGTTACATCTAGCTGTAATGAAATAATGAGTTTTATCATAAAACATCCTTATTGGCAATATAAAGATATTCATTTTGCAGAGCATCCTGCAGAATTCGTATTACCTAGCAGAGATCTATATGACATTGAAGAAATAACCATCTTATAATAATATCACTATTATGAATAGAAATTATTACGAACACCTTTTGTCACAAGACCCGATTGGGGCTTTTGATAAAATCAAAGAAAACTACATCCGTTATTTTGAGAATGCATATAAAATTACAGACAAGAATTTGGATGAGGAACGTATAGGATTGTTAAAGAAAGACGACAATCTATATAAATCCCCATATCTGGAATTACTACCAGAATACAATTCTTATGAAGGCATCAATGATATAGGTGAATTGGCAAAGACTTTCACCGAGGCGTTTGGTTCAGAAGATGTTTCCAGACAATTCTTTGAGGACTTTATTAAAAAAGGCTTGATGAACTATATTCCTTATGTTCATCAGGTAGATATGCTTAAGAAGGTCTTCTGCCATGAAGAAGGTCGATACAACAACGCCGTCATCACAACAGGTACTGGCTCTGGTAAAACAGAATCTTTTTTACTTCCATTGTTTGCTCAACTTTTTAAGGAGGCTAAGACGTGGGGAAGGGTCACTAATGACACTAAGTGGTATAATCATAATAAAGGTGTTTATGATCCATGCCAACGTTTGGGTCAAGATGATGCTCATATACCGGCTCTTCGAGCATTGATAATGTATCCTATGAATGCTCTTGTTGAGGATCAGATGGCACGTCTTCGTAAAGCATTGGATTCAGACGAAATAAGAACGTTTATGGATTCTAATCTGAAAGGCAATAGAATCTATTTCGGCAGCTACAATGGCTCTACGATTGGCATGAAGAATTATGATCTAATTAAGAAATATGGCCATACCAATGAAGACGGAAAGAATGTCTCATTAGAGAAAGCCCGTAAAGCCATAAAAGATGAATTAAAAAAGATCCATGAGCAGCATGTAAATGTAACGAAATATTATCAGAGACTTGTTGATGCAGAAAAACAAGCAAAGGACGCCTATGAGACTGCATTACAAACTGGTAACGAAGATGAAATTGCAAATACAAAGAAAGCATATGATGAGGCAAAAGAAATAAGAAAGACTAAAGAGGATGTTCTCTATACTTCACCTCGTTTGGGCGGTAATTTTTATTACCAACAGCTCATAGATGCCGAAATAATAGCTAAGGCTGCATTAGATAAGGCATTACAAGATGGAAATCAAGTTGAAATCTCAAATGCGCAGATAACATACAACAATGCCCGCAGGGAAAGAGAAGAGAAAGATTATTTAGGTCTCACAGCAGAGATGGTCACAAGATGGGATATGCAGAAATGGGCTCCTGATATTCTTATCACCAACGTGTCTATGCTGAGCATCATGTTGATGCGAAAAGCAGAAGCACCCATATTTGAGCAAACTCGTAATTGGTTGGTTGCAAATGACCTTCCAGAAGAACAAAGAGAGGCAGCAAAGAAAAATAGAATTTTCCATATCGTGCTCGATGAACTTCACTTGTATCGAGATACAGCTGGTAGTGAAACTGCATGCTTGATCAGAATGCTATTGAATGCTATAGGCCTACCTCCTGTGATAGATGATGGTAATGGAAATAAGATACCTAATCCGCAACTACGAGTTTTGGCCTCTTCTGCTTCATTAGGTACAGAAGATGCCACACAGCAATTCATGGAGGAATTCTTTGGGGTCTATAATACGAGTAACGAAACCAAAGCATTCAACATTATTCCTAATAACAATGAATACAGTGCCAACTATGAGCCACAAAAGGACACCGATGATCTCGATTATGAGGAATTCTCGATTTTTACCAATGACTTTGTCATGCTAGAAGAAGAGGGAAAAATGCGACTCATGAACGAAGTGGCAAATAAACACCATTGCAGTGATGCGGTATCATTCATCCACAAATACGAAAAGACAATTTTCGCAGATTTCCTAGCTGTCGGCTGTAAGCGTGGAGTGAACATTGACGATTTGGTTTACCAAGATGACCAAAAACCTTATATATTTAAGACCAAAGAGGCATTGAGAGGATTCTTGATCTTTAGAGCTTATGCTGATCATTTGAAAGAAGATGGGACGTCTCTGAAACATCGACTTCCTCGTATTCGATTCCACCAGTTCTTCAAATATATTGAAGGAATGTGGGGAGAACTTCAGGCAACAATAAATGATCCTAATGCTTCGCCAGCTCAGAACCTTTCTTATGAGCCTCAGGAAGTTGGTCCTCACAATGGCAAAGTTCTTGAGTTACTTCGTTGCGAGTGCTGTGGAGAGTTGTTTATTGGAGGTAACCGAAAGAGCCAAGAAGGACGGCTTTATATGACTCTGAATTATCCATCATTGGAAACGATACCTAATTTCAATCCAACTCCGATGGTTCAGAATAAATCGTTCGAAGATTACGCCCTATTCTGGCCATCCCATATTCAAGAAGCAGAGATAGGTCTGCCTAGAGAATATGCTCATTTAACTATGTTGAATTCCAATGAGACTTCATTTGAAAAGACGCATTCAAGCGCTAAATGGAGACATAGATTCCTTGACGTTTTTTCTGGGGAGTTGTTGACGAGAAAGGAAGGAAAAACAGATCTAATCGAAGGTTTTGTATTAGAAGCCGACCAAGAAGGAAAAACCCAACAAAATCTTTCTGTCGTACATGCTTTACCATGTTGCTGCCCACATTGTAATCAGAATTACACGAATAGAAAATATGCAAAATCACCGATTCGTAGTTTCCGAACCGGTATAGATCGTAGCAACCAGCTGCTTAGCAAGGAGCTCATTTATCAACTTAATGAAAAGTCTGCGAAGTTGATCGGCTTCTCCGATAGTCGTCAAGATGCCGCAAAGCAGGCTTTAGGCATCGAGACAGAACACTATCGTGATATGGTTCGTATGCTCTTTATTCAATCTGTGGAAGAGGTTGATAAAGACATGCAAGAAACGATAGATCTCATAAGGAATGGGAAAAATAATGGAAAAGATCGTTACGATCTAGAAGATGATTTAAAAAAGAGATACAATATTCCAAACTTGTCAAGAATTATTGGTGCAATTTATGAAAATCATGAGGAAAAGTTACAAAACTATATAACCGACACTATCAGCCTAAATAATCTTATCGGTCACGGAAATGCTAAAGATGGTATATTGCTTAAGAAACTGGTAAAACTTGGCATTAATCCTGCAGGTCCTGAGTATAAGTATCAACATTATAAAGTTGATGGAAACGATACGATCTATGACTGGAGTCTGGCCTTTGATTATGATCCTTTGAGCCAAAATGCTTTTTGTATGCGCCCAAATTTACAATTCCGGACAACTAATGATTCTGGGTTTAATTACAACTCAGTGGATAATGGTTTGTCTTCTGCTGTTTTTGCCAATTCATTTGGTAAGTATATGGGGGTAAGTACCCTCGATGCAGGAATTGGTTATATTTGTTGTCGCAATACCGCAGATGTTATTAATTCTAACGAGTACAGGCAACTAGACAATCTGCTTGCCCCATTAGGTATCAACACACTTGATTTTGTAGATGCATTTATTCGTGTATTAGGTGATAATTTCAGATATAATGATCCTGATTACAATAAGGATCTCAAAAGTTGGGCACAGTATTCAGAATTTAACGACAATGTAAAGAAGCCTATCGAACGCTTTATGAATGAACATAATTTTAGCGATGATGATAGGAATAATATAAAAGCTTATTTATACAATTTCCTTTTTAAGTATGTTTCTAATTTAGAGACAATACTTGATTTTAACTTGTTGTCATTTAGGAAGCTGAATCCCGAATCAGAATATTACATATGCACAAAATGCGGTCGTGTTCATCCCAACAAGGGTTTCGGTTTCTGTACTAACCCCAATTGCCCAGGCGAACTGAAAGATGATCCTAACTATAAGGGCCGTGTTAAAGATCTTCAAAAGAAACACTATATCTCGTTCGACATCCTTGAAGAGCCCAGAGAACCTCGTAGGTTGCATACTGAAGAGTTGACTGGTCAAACAGACAACATTCAAGAACGACTTCTTAACTTCAAGGATATGGTTTTGCTTCATGGCGCTGACGAACGATTCAGAACTGGGTTCGAAGCGACAAAACCAATCGATATGGTAAATGTTACAACCACTATGGAGGTTGGTGTGGATATTGGTAGTTTGGAAGCGATCTTCCAAGGCAATATGCCACCAACACGCTACAACTATCAGCAACGTGTAGGACGTGGCGGCCGCCGCGGTCAGGCATTCTCTACAGCTGTGACTTTCTGCAGAGGTCGTAGTCATGATGTATATTATTACAAGAAAGCGACAAATGAAATCGTTGGAGGTATGCCTGCAACACCAGAGCTCTCTCTACATCCTTATGCTGAAACAGATCCTAAAGGAAATATAACCTATCATATGAAGTTGGCAATAATGAAGCGTGTTATTGTGAAAGAATTGCTTAACATGGCTTATGATGGCCTTCCATATGATTATGAACTAAAAGATAATTGCGGAGAGTTTGGACGAGTTGGCGAATGGGGGAACGAAACGAAACAAATCCTTTTAAAATGGATCTCTGATAATCCTCCTAAGATTAACAATACCGTTGACTACTATTTCTCACAATTCAACAAACCGGGTGTTGATATCACAGATGATATTAATGAGATCAAAAAATGGATAAAGAAAGATCTTGTTCCTGCTATAGATAACTCTCTAACCCAAGAGATGGATCTGAACAAAGGTTTAGCCCAATGCTTGTCTGAACTTGGATTCCTTCCAATGTATGGAATGCCTTCTGATGTTCGATACTTCTACCATGGAACAGGGAAAAAACCAAATGGCCAAGATTTTGTGAAGTCTATTGACCGCTCATCAGAACTTGCTATTTCTGAATATGCACCAGGTAGTGAGAAGACTAAAGACAAAGGCGTATACCGTGTTGAAGCCCTAACTTTACCCATGGATTATAGAAGAGATGGGCAATATGAAAGCTTGAAGTTTTATTATAAAGACGATGATCCCGATGAAGAAAAAGATGCATTAAAAGATAGGTATATTATCACTTACGACAAAGATATCGATTACCAACATCGTAAGGGTAATATCATTGATATTAAACCTGTCGATAATCTAACGGATTCTGCACTCACTCAAAGTCGTGGTTTAGGGTTAAACCAACGTCTTATAGTTATCCCCAGGGCATATAGGTCAAATCAAGTTAGCGGTAATAGTGGGACACCTGTAGAGAACAGTGACAGAAGCAGCTCTTTTGTTCAATGTCAGATATGGGCAAAGGACGATATTACGAATGGAAATATCAAGGATAGTATCCCTAATGTTCCGAACGTAATACTATCTGCTTATGGCCTTAAACTGAATAACGATGCCAAAATATGGCATGTCAATTCTAATAACAACCGTTTCTTTAGGGGAAAATATGCATCATATTTATATCCTGACAGAACAGGTAGCGATTCTCTTGCTCCGAATTTCACTTTCTATAGTTTGGACCAGGCTCATAATATCATATCACCAATAAAGCCTCCTCAAGCTAATAGGCCAGATAATCATTCATTTGAGATTGCATTAGGATCAAAGAAGCCTACAGAAATGATCAGCTTGGAATTGAAAGGTTGTCCAGACTGTCTCAATTTAGACATTTGGGATGATAATTGTAACAGAGCAGCAATTAGGGCCGCCTTCTTCTCTGCCGCCTTCTTATTGCAACGGGTGTTAGCCGATCAACTTGATGTGCAACCTGAAGAGATTGAGATATCCGACAAAAAAATAGATGGCAAGCCGTATCCTATCATCTATCTGAGTGATGCGCTGCCTAATGGCGCAGGTATTGTAAGTTACTTAGCCAAAGAGGGTAAACTGGAAAAGATAATTGAAGATATCGTTGAATTTAAGACTGGTTTCATGCAATCTTTAATTGATGAAGAACATAGAAAGAAATGCCGTACTGCCTGCCAGAGTTGTCTGCTCACTTATAGCAATCGAGGTTATCATCACGTGCTCGATTGGAGACTAGGTGTGGGCATACTGCGATTAATGATAGATCCTAATTACGATTTTGGTTTCACAGAAGAGACACGTCAACAATATCTGGAGCTTACCGACTTTAATGAACTAGTAATTGCAGCAGCGAAGAAAGCCAATATTGACCTTGATGCTGGTGAATGGATAAAACATGTACAAATTTCCAGCAACGAACCTGGAGAAGAAAATAAAACCATCGATAAAGTGTTCTATCATCCTCTTTGGGATAGGGAAAAGACAAAAGAAAAGGCTACATTACAGAACGAAAGTATTATTGAAATGTATAACACTTTCTATTTGCTTCGTTCTAGCATTAAAGATGACAACAATAATGTTTGCGAGAATACGCAAAGTGTTCAGGATCAGACAGCAAAACCTAAACGCAATAATAAAAGAACTCGTTCAAGAGATGATAACGCACAAAACCACAGTGACACCGCTGGTGTTGAATCAGAATCAGATGATCCTGTTATCGATCTTGAGTAGTAGTCTTCAAACTTCTGACACACTGGTTGAAACACTACCAACATAAGTAGAAAATAGTTAAACACACAAGCATTATGAAATACATAACCATAAATTATGATAAAACAGAACTGCTCCTTGTTGACGGGCGATGGTGCCTTACAAGTAATTGTTATGGCACTAGTCCTGAGGAGATGTTCGGCAAGCCAACAAAAAGTGTGGTTGCAGATGCTTCCGCTAGTTACTCAATGTATTTTGATGATTTCTGCTACGATGTCTTGGTGTTTCGCGTCAATAGGAAATGGGGGCTTTTGCTGAAAACAGAAACTCCTGGTATGGGATGTGCTAATTATCAATCCGCCAACGAGACACCGTTTGTGTACGACGATTTCCTGTCTCTGGTTGGAGGTGATATGGATAAGGATCAAGGGGGATTGCAAAGTGCCGAGTTTTATGCGAGTATTCGAGGACTGATTGCTGTCAAGAAGAACGGACTTTGGGGCGTTCTGGAAATCTTCAAGAAAGAATGGGCCAAATTGCAGTATAAAGAAATTATCCCTTGTAAATACCATACCGTAAAGGATGCGGCATCAGCTATTAAAGATTTGACCGATAAAGAAAAAGAAGAGATAACAGATGTCTTGGTTTTGGCAGAATTCGGACGGAAGGTGCGAAAGAAAATCGATGGATGGTATCAGAAGGAGGAACATTTCACAAAGGCAGTAAATCGGATTGTACTTCAGCGGGAGAAAATCATCAGTTTATTGGAATCTGTGAAAAAAGTGGATACAAAAAGACTGATTGGATATCTCGACAAGAGTGGTTTCTTCTACCGCCCCTCGTCGCCGAATAAACACCATAACTTTCCTGGAGGATTGGCTGAGCATTCTTTGGGAGTGTTTCGTATCGTAGAGGAGTGGAACAATATGACTTCTGATGAGCGTCGCAATAGCGAATTGTATGATTTCAAATTGTCCGATAAGACGGTTTCATGCGATATCTTCACTGAAAAGATGAACTATGACGATATGGTGATAGCAAGCATCTGTCACGATTTATGCAAGGCAGAGCACTACTATTTCAGTGGAAGAAGAATCCTAAGCCACCAATCGGACACAGAACCCAGAAACGCACACGCAACCCTTTCAGTAAAACGTCTGCAGGCCGTCGGTATTGACACACCTGAGTGTGAGGAGCTATTGCTGGCGGTGTTGATGCACATGCACTTATACAGCAAACCAAGATATGCCAAAGAGGCGCAGAACCAACAGAAAGCTAGAAGTTCGATGCTAGCAATTGCTGTATGGGCTGCTGACAAACTGGATGCTAGCCGCCACCCTGCTGGAAAACTCCATCACAATTAAGGTCGAAGACCCTAGCTTCATTCCTGAAAGCAACCATGGATGAGGACGCATGGCACGATATGCTGCTGGAGTGCATTTGTGATGAATACGATGTTAGCGAATAATATAATGCACAGGGCTTATCAACTTGGTTGGGATTTAGTGCAGTTTAGAATATGAAAAATTTACCTGTTGGTGCAGTTTGTATTTGTAATCCATTGAAAATTTGTATCTTTGTGGTTGAATCTAAATCTTAAACCCTAAGATGACATCACAAGAAATACTATCACTACGAGACCATGGCGAGGTGACCAAGGTACAGTTCAAGGAACGCATCATTGATGCTTACGATATGGGCTGTGCATTGGAAGAGGGCCTTGATGTGACATTTAAGAATGAGGAAAAAATCCATGAATTTGTGATTATCATCAAGAGAGAGCCTGGCGCGAATAACCAAGAAACTAACGGAGAAGGTAACCAAGAAAGTGTCCAAGAAAGTGTCCAAGAAAAACATATAAAAGTCTCATTAACAAAGTCTCAGAAAGACATCGTGAATTTTTGTTCTGTGCCAAGAACCGCACAAGAGATTTTAGATAGATTAGGTTTGACCAATCATTCTGCCAATCGCAAAAGGCACATTCAAACTCTTGTGGATATGGGTGTCCTAGAAATGACCATTCCAGAAAAACCCAATGATAGAAATCAGAAGTATCGGAAGAGGAAAAAGTAGAAGAGAATTTGAAATAATGTTCAACCCGACGAGTGTTTGATGACACTTGCTTTGGGAGGAGGAGAAGAGAATGTCGGAAAAGAACAAAAATCTAACAATTTCCTTTCTAGTTTTGGAAAGATGACTGGAAACTGAGGAATTGAGGTTAGAGGTATTTGTTAAGCTCAACAACCAGTTTTTAGACTGTTGTGGACGATTGTTCTAAGGTGATTCGCCTTTGTCTCGCCGTCCCCAATATGGCACGATGAAAATTAAAACAATTATAATTAGCTGATTATACATATCTTACAAACCACCCTGTGTTTTTTTTCTAAAAAACCATCCTAAGTATCAGACCTTTTGTGTACTTTTGGAGTCCCTTGTGAATGAAACAAGGTACCGAACCTGGAGAAAACCTCCTGTCATATCAAAGGCGGCAGTCGGTTGATAATTCTTTGGTTGGTTCGGCACCTTGACTCAACACATAGAAGCGTCGTCTGCTTTATTCTTTGGCGGGAATTTCAGACGGCGTTTCTTTTTTGCCCTTACGGCGGCGCACCTTGGCGTTCTCTGCCCTGATTTGGGCATCGACGAGCCGGGCAAATGCCGCGTAAGTGGCGAGGTCCTCGTTGCAGTTGGCTTCGAGATGCACCACCAGCTTCTGGTTGATGTATTTGACAATCTCGTCCTTCAGGTCAGTGGCCGATAGGGTCTTGTCCTTCTGTAGTTGGAGCTGATACTCCAGCTGTGAGCTGTCGAATGTCTTTTGTGCCTCACGAAGCTTATCCACCGCAGTCTTCAGGTCGACCAAGCCTTCCAGGTGGGAGACTATGTCGGCTTCGGAGAGGCGACGGAGCATCGCGGTGATCAGGGCGGTTTTGCTCTGGTAATTGCCTTCCTGTATCGAAGAAAGGAAGTTCTCAAACACAGGACGTAACACAGTCCAATGGGACTGGACGGTTTCGTCGGACAGCTTGTCGTAACCCT
>JAEEGH010011675.1_pt1 | contig 19868 bp, 12 predicted proteins | sample 9134181 | NCBI WGS metagenome assembly JAEEGH01 (sample SAMN16246544, study PRJNA631951) | gut metagenome | biome: gut microbiome; feature: rumen; material: DP-attached | host: Bos | place: Iran: Karaj | collected 2018-10 | reverse complement strand
ATAGTTCTTCTCCACGTACTCCAGTTCTTCTTCCAGGGTGTAGTTAGGCATCTCCACCTTCAGGTTTCGGAGCACCTGGGGGAAGATATGCTCAAAGGTGTCTATCAGATGACGGGCATTCGAGATAAAGATACCTGTGTTCCAATAGAACTCACCGCTCTCCATAAACATCTTCGCAAAGTCGCGCTCGGGCTTCTCCGTAAACGACTTCACCATAAACACCTCAGGCTTGCAGCTCAGGTCGCCCAACTGGATATAGCCATAGCCAGGCTCAGGACGCGTCGGTTTCACGCCCATCGCCAACAGCACATTGTTCTCCGTCACATAACCCAAGCCCACACTAATGCTGTGATAGAAAGAGTCGAGGTCCAACACCAGCTGGTCAGAGGGCGTGACGATAATGTTAGCCTGAGGATCACGCCTCAGGATACGCATCGTGGCCCATGCCACACTAGGTGCCGTGTTACGATGAACCGGCTCCAGCAAGATGTTCTCCTCAGACAGCTCCGGCAACTGCTCATGTAACAGATCCAGGTATCCCTTACACGAACATATATATATATTCTCCTTGGGCAGGATCTTCGCAAAACGCTCATACGTTGTCTGCAACATCGTTTTTCCCGTTCCGAAGAAATCGATAAACTGCTTAGGATAGTTGTTTCTACTTGCGGGCCACAATCGCTGACCCCTCCCACCTGCGAGTATAACGCAAAAGTTATTCTTTTCAGTTACTTCCATGGATTAAGTCCAAACATTTTTCGACCGCGAAGGTAATCATAATCCACGATATACACAAGTATTTTTAACTTTTTTATCAGAAACCTTTGGTATTTCAAATTTTTATATTAACTTTGCACCCGCTTTAGGAGACAAACAGCGACAAAAGCTACTTGCCCAGATGGCGGAATCGGTAGACGCGCTGGTCTCAAACACCAGTGGGGCAACCCGTGCCGGTTCGACCCCGGCTCTGGGTACTTTAAGTACAAAACTCTCTGAAAGCAAAGTGCTGCAAGCTCACCGCTTGCAGCATTTTTTTATTCTCAAGTTAGAAATTTACCACGAACGAGCCGCCAAGCACGAAGTTGTTCATGTTCTTCTTGGTGCTCTGCTTGGTAGCATCCACACCATCGGGATTATAAGTCATCGTATAGGTCTTGCGGGCATAGTCGTAGTCGAGGTACAGCTTCCAGGCGTAATTGTTCTTGTAGGCATAGGTCAGCGAGGCACCCGTACCATATTTTATGGTCTTGTTACCACCGACAGTGAAATAATCCCAGGTGACATCAGACAGTGCGGCTTCCAGATTTACCTCCTGCATGACGCTCCGCCCCACCAGCATTTTGGAACCTAAGGCAAAATGCTTGGAGATCGGCAGGTTGAAATATGCGCCAAGGTCTGCGGAGAACTCTGTCAGATGATCGCTCTGAATGATGAATTCTACATCATCGAGCGTCTCGTTCTGCCATCCGTAGTCGATAATCCTGCCCCACCCTTTGATAGGCATACTGTTCAAGCGCAGACGACTGCCTACACCAACGTACTTATTGAAGAAATAAGCACCTTCGGCAGACACAGAGGTTGAAGTGCCGAATTTCAGGTTCATCACGTCCTTGTCATCATCTTCACACACCAAGCCTTGGATGGCATCCATGTCAAACTCTATATTCCTGGTTCCGAAACCCATACCCATCGAGACACTGAAGAAGTTAGGGTTCTCGATGATATTACGATCACTGTTGATGTTACCACGCAGCAGTCCCTTACCCTTGAACAGCAGGTCGCAGAGCGCATAGGCGAGCTCTCCTGAGATGATACCAATACCGGCACCAGAGAGCACATCGCTGATCCAGTGGCGGTTATTCAGCACACGCATCACACCGGTTGCCGTAGCCGTACCGTAGCCGAGCACAGAGAACCAGGGTGAGCGGGTCAGTCCGTATTCCTTATGCAGGATGGTGGCACCGACGAATGCCGTTGCCGTATGCCCTGAGGGCCAGGAGTTAGCAATTGTGCCGTCGGGACGCATCTCCCTGGTTGAATATTTGATAGTGTTGACCAGACCAGCCATGATACCATACGACAGTGCGGTGCCTGCAATCAGACGTGGCCAGTCGCTGCGACCTTCATAGCCACCCAACTTCATGCCGATGGTGGTTACCGGGCCGACGAACTGCAGATAGTCGTCGAGGTGTGTTCTGAAATTTGTGACCAGTGAGTGTTTCTGCTTCTGGCGGAAGCCATGCTTCTCGCCTTTGGCTATCCAACCAGCCACAAACAGGGGGATACCGACAAACGTCAGGTCGTCCATAAACTTATAGGGCTTCACATCGGGATTGGTCTTCTGCTTGAAGAAGCTGAAGTCCATCTTCTGCGATGGGATTGGGTTGGTATTGACGTAATAGTCGATAGCTTTCGCAGGTTGAACGGAACACCAAGACACGACGACACAAAGAACAACGCACAGAGCTCTAAAACTCTGTGTCGTTGTACCCTTGTGTGCAAAATATATCATTTCGATTAGTTTTTGTGTACAAAGGTAACATATTCCCCTCAAAATTTCCTATTTCAGAAACGCCTTCCTTCTGTTTTTGACGATTTTGAAACAATTATTGCTGATTTTGTAAGAATGATGATGCACAGGAGGGGTTACGCATCCTGGGAGTGGTGTATCCAAGCCGTTACGCTCTGACCCATACGCTGCTTGAACGCAAGACTGAAAGTGCTGTAACTACGGTAACCGCTTTCGTGAGCCAGCTGCTGAGCCGCAACGGGGCGCTGGCTGGCGACAGCCTCATGATAGAGACTGATGAAGTGGTTGATGCGGAGGTTGTTGATATAGGCATTGTATGTGATGCCCTGACGGGAGAAATACTGGCTGAGATAGAAGCGGTTGGTACCAACAACCTGAGCCAGCTGAAGAAGGCTCAAATCGTGCTGCAGGTAGAGTTTCGGGCCCACACAGCGCTCTTCCAACAACTTTTCGATATTGGAGGGGATGGCCAGGGACTTCTGCTGCTGCGGTTCCGGTTCCACCGACAGTGGCTCTTCCAGTTGCTGTTCAATGGGCGCACTCTCCAATTGGGGCAGAGTCTCTACTCGCCACAACAGGAAGAAGAACAAGGGGATTTCGATGAGCCTCACGATATAGCTAATGGTCAGACTTACACCATCGATCTCGTCGAAGGTCAATAATAACAGGACAATCAAGATCAGCACATGACTTACCCACACCTCTTTATGCTCCAGATCGGCATAATTGTCGCGCAGCCAATGCTTATATTGACGGACGGCAAACACCATATATATAGAAAAGCACAAGAAGACAGACATAAGGTAGCCAATGGCGAGTTGCAAGAAATAATCTTTGGGAAAGGCCACATTCAAGGTGAGAATTGCCGCATAGGGGATCATGGCGACTGCAAGGGGCCAGACTGGTCGCTTACGATCCTGCAGCATCGCAAACAGCGAGCCACCGATAGAGATCAGCAGTCCCACGTAGTCGATCACCGCAACCACCAGCAAGAACACCGAATAGAGATCGTTGGAAAAGACGTAGAACAGAAGCCACCACACATGGCTCAGAAACGCTAAGCCAAATAAAGCGGCAGCCCAGCGGCGCAACGAAGTCGGCGGTGTGGTGCCAGGCGCGATGGCATTACCTTTGCGCAAGCAGAGGTAAAGGCAGGCGATGAGAGCCGTAAATGCTGTTCCGCCGTAAAGCACGAAAAGCAACGTGTACGCTGCAGGTAGCTGTTCGATAAACATAGATTACAACTTAAAAATTAAGGTGTTGACGGTGCAAAGATACGAACTTTCCGCAAAACCACCTAATATTTTCGCAGAAAAGACAATTGGGACGAGTTAAATATTAATCAAATTTTGAAACCTATTGGGCTACTGGAATCGGATGGCGAGCATGGTCAGGTCGTCGCTTTGTTCGGCTTTCATTGTAAACTGATGCACTGCCTCTATGACGTTGTCAACAATCTCCTGGGGTTTCAACTGTTGCTTCATGCAGTCCTCCAGCACCTTTTGAGCACGTTCAGGTCCAAATTCCTCTCTTTTCGTATTGTTTGCCTCAGTCAGTCCGTCGGTATAGAGGAAGATGGTGCTGCCAGGAGTCAGCGTGGTCTCCTGCAGGGTGAATTCCACATCCTCCAACGGACCGATGGGCTGATTGGGGTCACAATCAAGCATCGTGAGCTTATCACTTAATATATAAGGTGGATTGTGAGCTGCGTTACAATATTGCAGACGACCTGTCGTCAGGTCCAGCACCCCGAGGAAGAGGGTGAAGAACGCACAAGAGAAATTATCCTTGCTGCCAACTTCGTTGAGAGAATGTATGATGCGGGCAGGATTGCTTTCGTCGCGTGAGAAAGTCCACAACATCGAGTGGGCATACGCCATGAGCATGGCCGCGGGGGCTCCCTTGCCACAGACGTCACCCACACAGAAGTAGAGCTTCTCGTCACGAATCATGTAATCGAACAGGTCGCCTCCCATCTCACGGGCAGGTAACAGTGTGCCGTAAATCTCCACTTTATCAAAGACCTTGTGACCAAGCGGCATCATGCTCTGCTGTATCTGACTGGCCAAATGCAACTCGGAGGTGATACGATTCTTTTCTGAATTAGCCTTACGGAGTCGCTCCAACTCACGAGAGGTACGGTAATGGCTATAACCCAATGCCAACAGGCCTGAGCCTGCGATAATATTAAAAATCTTACTTAGATATGACATATTTCAATTTTTACATTTTTACATTTTTCACCACCGTCAGGACATTCTCACCCCCTGAGTGTTCGTAAGTCACTGAATCCATATACTTGATAACCATGAAGATGCCAAGTCCGCCGATCTTACGGTCTTCCAGCGGTAAGGTAAAATCCGGTTCTTCCTTCTCAAGCGGGTTAAACGGCTTGCCACCGTCGTGGAAACGTAGTGTGATGCTCTTGTCGTCACGCATGATTTCCACATCGAGATAATCAGAATTGGAATAATCAACAATATTCAGCACAATCTCTTCTACCACCACGTAGAGTTTTCTACATGGGTCATCCGCCGACGCCACTTCTTCATGTCTGATGATGGTATCAAGGATGTCAAGAGCCTTACCCTGAATAGGTTGAAAATGCAACCTGATCATAGCCTCAAAGCTTATTCGTTAATCATCGTCTTGTCCCAGTCTCATGGAGTAACACACCACATCGTTGTTGGCTGAGAACTCATCAAGCGACTTCTGGCTGCGTACAACTTTCTTACTGTCAACCTTCAGGAACTTGATAGAGGGGGCAAGACCGATCATCTTGAGCGTATTATAAATCTCCTTGGCACAATTCACAAATACGATTTCCGGTTTATCACCCAACCTTTGCTTGGCAAAGTAAACCACTCTAAGTCCACTACTTGAGAGTGCCATCAGCTCTGAGGCATCGAAAACAACTTTCTCAATAGTCTCACCCATAAACTTGGCGAGCTCTTCCTGCAATACTGGTGCATTGGAAGTGATAAGATCCCTGCCAAGTGTGATCATCAGTACCGTACCGTTCTTTGATACTTTAAAATCATTATTCATGTTAATTACGCATTTTACTTATTAATTGAAAAGAGCCTCGATCTCGGAATCGTGAGAGATCTCCATCTCACTGTTATCCGCATCTGATTCATCATACTGGTCATTGTACTCATTCAGATAGCGCTGGTAACCTTCCTCGATCTCGCTTTGCTTCTGCTCCAGCATCTTGTCACACTGGTCCTTTGCGGTATCGTATGCCTTCTTGAAGGCTTTCCTCGCCTCGTCGATTTCCAGAAGAGGCATCTGGGCATATACCTCTACGAGTCTGGGCTGCATTTCGGCATAAGTGACATCCAGGTTAACCTTGCACTCTTTGTGGAAAATCTTCGCAGCCTCATCCAGCAGTTTGCGGCGGTTCTTATCTACCGGCGGCATGGTATAGAGCAGATGGCTTCTCTCCTCTCCCCCCTCATGCTCTGGCTTGTCGATCTTCAGTTCCATCTTGAATTCCGGATGCGCGTCGAAGATGCCGCTGATGATCTCCTGCAGATTGTTCCGGTTCTTTGGATAGACATCGAAGGAGAAATCGTCGGGCTTCATGATGTTTGCCACCTCTTCCAGATTGTACTCCGCGTCTGCCACAAAGACCGATACGGGCATCAGGGCGGTTGGCTCTGCCTTGACGCAGAGGTTTGACAGCCGATAGTTGAACAGCATGATATAGCCATTCAGCTTTCTCGCGAGATCAGTTAACTCAAATGTAATATAATTATTCATAACTTCACTTTTCATTATTCACTATTCACTCCTTCGGGGCATCCTCCGTCTTCAGCTTCGCACTCAGGCTGCCGCCGCCACCGCCGGCACCCATGCCGTCCTGGATGTTAGGCGACTTGAACGAACTCTTTGCCTCAATGTTGTCGATGGTTGCCTTGGGAGCCTTCAGCTCGTCCTTCACCTCGGTCTTGCCGTATATCTCGGTCTTGCTGCCACCCAACGAGGCATTGCCGCCGTCGAGCTGCACCAACGCCTTGCCCTCGTCCTGCTGGATCTCCAGCGTCTTGTCGGCAAAGGCACCGATCTCTTCCGACATCACCTGCACCTTCTTCGACTTCACGTCCTTCGACTTCGCACCCACATACATCTTCTCCGACACAATGGTCATCGTACTGCCTTCCGCCAGCTTATCGTCAGTACGTTTCTCCTTCTCCACGTCCATCGACTTCATGCTGACAGCCTTGGCATTGATGCTTACGCTGCCCGTAGCCTTGCCTTCGGTATCGGTAGCCGACACATCGGTCTTCTCGGCACGGACAGACACCTTGCTTTCCGCCGTGAGGGCTTTCTCCTTCGCCTCGCCGTTCTCTATGTCGGTGTCGGTACTCTCCACGGTGAGGGTCTTCGAGTGTACGATGATGTCACCCTCCGAGGTGTAGTTCGCCTTGGTGATCTTACCTTTCTCGTCCACCTCCACGTTGGCGGAGTTTTCGGTAGATACCTCGATGGTCTTGGCGCGCAGTTTGATCTTGCTGTCGTCAGTGAGCTGCTTCTCCTTATATTTCTTGTCTGCCACCTCATAATCGACAGTCTCGATGGTGATGTTCTTCGATGTCAGCTTGAAGTCGCCCTCGGCAGTAAAGGCACCCTTCTCAAGTTTACCCTTATCGTCGAACTTCAGATCAGCCGCGCCTGCCGTAGCCATCTCAATGTTCTTTGCCACAACGCTCACCCTGCCATCCTTGTTCAGCGTGCCTTCCTTATCCAAGGAAGTGATGCCTACCGTATTTGCCGCTATCGTGACACCCGATCCCTTGTTGTCGCGCAGGTTGTTCTCGCCGTCGGCAGATGTCAGGTTGATGTTCTCACCCGTGATGTTGACGGCGGCACCCGTCGGCTTCTTCTTGAAGTCGTCGCCTTTCTTGATCTTCGACTTCTCGTCCTTGAAGCACTTCAGCCTGCGGTTGGTCTCTGCCAGCAGCGACAGGATCTCCGCATAGGCATAGGTCTCCTCGGTGATCGACATGGAGAGTGCCTCAATCTCTTCGGATGCCTTTCTGATTTCCCTATAGTTAGTACGGACATTATCGTAGTCTTTTGCCAGCTTATCCCGCTTCTCTATCAGTTCCTCCAGCTCTTTCTGCAGATCCGTGAAGGATTTCTTATGGGCACTGGCCTGTTCTTTCAGGTAGTCTTTCTGTTTCTCAGTCTCGCTGATAAGGTCCGTCAGGCGCTTCTCACGGCTCTCCGCCGTCATGGCGGCATGCACGTCGATGGTCTTGTCGGCATGGATGCGCACCCCGCTGCCGCCAGTGGGGACAGCGGGGGCAGAGAATGTCCCTGACGCGTCATCGCTCTGAATGATGATGTTACGCGCCTGACTGACCACCTCCGACAGCGATCCCACCACATGTTCCCGTCCGTCGGTGCCCGGGTCCTCGGCAATCTCACGGATGCTGGGCGCCCGGAGGTCCAGTCGTCCGCCCTCTCCGGCTCCCTCGACACCTACCTGGGTGCCGCGGACGATGACCTTGGAGCCTCCGGCAAAGAGGGTGCCGCTGCGATCTACGTTGCCGATGATGATCTCGGGTGCCGACAGCACCAGCCGCTGGGTATCGCGCACATAGCGGCCTTTCTGCAGTTCTGCCACCACGTCGAGCTTTATCTGCTGCATCTCCGCCTTGCACTTCCTGATCTCCGCCAGGTCTTTCTCTACGCTGCTCTCAAAGGTGGAGAGCTTCTTTTCCCATTCTTGAAATATATAGTCCATCTTACTCTTTTACCTTTTTACCATTACTTGATAGCCATCAGCTCTTTCTTCAGATGATCCATCGTGCCGATGTTCGAACTGCTCTCCTCATGCACGCCCTCTTTCTCGAAGTTCAGGGTCGTGTTCTCATGGTCGGAGAAGAGTATCTGACCGTCAGCCTTATCATTCCAGATGTCACGGTCAAAGGGGGATGCGAACTTCTGAAACGTTTTCTTAAACACACCCACAACACTCGCATGTAGCGTGCGCCTGTAATTGTCGTAGTTCTCGTACTTGGATTTGTCTAAGTTGAACACCGTGCGGTTCCAGTAGAATTCCTCCAGTATCCATTTTTTAGCCAGTATCTCATCTATACGGAGTCCACATCTGAAGTACTTGTCTTTCGCATTTTCTGGGTTTTCGCCCACTTTGGAGACGAAAGCGAGCAACAACTTGCGCTTGAACAACTTCTTGTTAGCCATCGCAAACTGGTCAGTTTCCGGATCAGGCTCAGATACCTTGAACAGTTCGTCTTCTTTACCATTGGCGAACGCATTCATCCAGTCATCTGTCAATTTGCACTTTTCATCCACCTTCTTGAGCGCTTCGGGACAACACTCGGCTACCCAGTCAAAATCTCCCAAATCCGGACGATCTTCATCCAGCATCTTAGTAAAATTCCTGATCTGTTTGTACACCTTGAAGGCACTCTCGCCATAGGCATCTCCATGCGTCTTCATGGCCGAGAACTTTGAAGAGAAGTCATCTACATAATCTTCTCCGTCAAAGATAAGACTCAGATTTTCAAAGCAGTCCTTATAATGCTCTTCTGTGATTACATTATCATTCCACTCATCTTGCTCTGATGCCAACTTTGCCAGATTCGGATTCTTGACATCCTTCAAGTTCGCTTCGCCCACATCTTCGTACTTTTGCCGCTTCTTGTGACCGTCTGCCCACGATGTCTCATACTCTCCATAGTATTCATCTACCTTTTCACAGATATACTTCACACAAGCGAGCATGGCCTGGAAGAAATCCTCCTGTGACTTCTTCTTGTCTTCCACCTTTGCGGCATAGCGGTCACGGCGGATGGTGGCATTACCCTTGCCTGCCTCCAGCATCAGATAGCGCTTCGACTTGAGTTTCAACGTACCATCAACGGGACGCACGAAGACCTCGATGACATGGCGGATATACGACAGGTCAAGTATAGAAGCGAACATATACTTATTGAGTTCCTCCGGGAGTGCCTCGGCGAAAACGTCCGTAAAGAATTTGCCTGCTTGGTAAGCCCCACCTTCCGGGTCGCCGAGCCCCGGGTCTTGGATATTCTTCCCCGAGATGATGTTAACCTTGTTGCCAGCCTCCAGGTTGATGTTCTTACCCTTGATGGTGACATTGCCGTTGGGCGCACTGATGGTAATGCCCGAGAAGGCATTGATTTCCACCGTGCCGAAAGGTGAGTTGATCTCGATGGCGCGCTTGTGGCTCTTCATGTCAATCTCGTACAATCCATAGCGGTCACCGATATGGATACCACCTGTCAGATCCTTGACTTGCGGCAGGAGATTGGTGAATGGCGCTCCCACTATCGTTCCCCACAATCCCAATCCCGGCGAGACTAAATTGGAAAGGAAGTTGGTGCCGCCTTCAGGGTCGGTAAAGGTGATATGATGGCCGTTGGGTGACACCATCGACATGGATACGTCTTTTCCCTGCAACTCAACGCCACGCTGACGATACATCTTTTCGTCGGGGGTAAGGATGTTCTTGGAGAATACACTTCCCACGACATAAGGACGCTCCACGTTGTCGTTCTCAAAGTTCACCAACACCTCGTCGCCTACCCTGGGACGGAAGAATGTGCCGCCACCAGGCGTAGCCATCGGGGTGACGACGCGCACCCACGGCGTAGCCATAGCGTTCACCTCCTTTTCAATCCATTCTTGCAGCTTCTTGCTTTCATCTTCCTTCTTACTCTTCTCATCAGCGGCCTTTTCCTTGTCGGCATTTGCCTTCAGCAGCGCCTTATGTTCCTTCTCATATATCTTCTTATACTTACTGATGACCGTATTATCCTCCTCAAGAACCTTATAGCCGGCACTGCCCTTCTTCTCGTCGTGCTCCTTGGCAGCCGCCTCAAAATCGGCAATCTCTGCCCTGATCTTTTTTATCTTGAGTTCCTGGATATCTTTTTCAAGCTCTTCGATCTCCTTATACCTCGGCTGAAGCAGCTCTTTACGCTCTTCTTTCGTGGCGCTTACATATTTCTTCAGCTCTTCGATATATTGTTTGGCTTTTGTCGCTTTCTTCAGAAGCTCTTCCAGCTCTTCTTTAAGGGTCAGGATCCTGATCTCCAACGCCCTGATCTTACCTTCTACCTCTTGCAGCTTTTGTCTTTCCGGACCTTTCAATGACTGCCAGGGGAAGGCAATGCGCACACGTCCCTGGAACTTCGGGTCTTCATTGTCGGTCACGAAGGCAGCCTGAGGTCCCACCTTCCGGATGACAGGCACCGGTTGCACGGGAGGAATGAACTTCTTGCCGTCATCATACCCAGGAATGGCATAGATCCTCAGCGAGCGCATACCTGAATATTTGTCGTCAGCCACCGTGCCGTATTTGTCGTAGTCACGGTTCCATGCCTCCTCGGAGATCTGCTCTATCTGGATGATGACATAGGTATCGTTGAGCCCTTTGATCTTGATCTTCTGTCCTAACTTCACGTTGATAAAGTTGGTGCCCATGTTGACACACACAATCTTCCGCTGCTGTTCCTCTTCGTGCAGAAGGATATCCTGATAGTATTTCAAGGTGGTCCATCCATCACTGTTCAGTGTACCGAACTGCACAGCTTTCTCTTCGTTGTATTGCTCGCTATTCTCTTTCACGATATCTATATACCGTGCGCCTTGACTAAGGTTATACGTGACCACCCTCAAATCAGCCAACATGGTGGGGATAGCTTCGCCTATCAGTCCTTCTACCGCAAGAAGCACAGCCATTCCACCTGCTCCGTCAAGTTCGTTGTTCAACAGGTTCTTGACGAATGGCATAATTCTCGACATCGCGATCTGGTCGGTATTGCCGTCATAGTGCAACTCACGCTTCCTATCGGTGAACTTGCCCGCATAGAGCGGGAAGATGTATTCATCCTGTGCCTGTTCGAGATTGCTCGAAGTAGCGGCGGGGAAGGCATCCGTGGGGAACCCGGTTTTCTCTTTGGCTATAGCCGAAAAATTCAGTTTGAGATATTTTTGGCCATTGTTGGATGCCGCGGCATCTGAAGACCCCTCTACAATGCCTTTTCCTTCTTTCACGCTGTCACGGGCATAGCCTCTGATTCTCAGCGGATCGACAGACCTCTCCTGTGCTGTCACCGTCACGAATGTCTCGATATTCACAAGCGGGTCGCTGTCCGGCAGACCCAGCACCAGTTTGCCGTTCTCGAAGTAGAGGTACTCTCCACAGCGGTTGGAGGTGCGCACCAGGAAGTCATAGAACGACTCATTATACTGCACCAGATAGGGGTGTATGAATTCCAGATCGGTGCCGGAAACGCTATATTTCAAATACTGTTGGCTTTTAACGTCGGTCTCTACCAAGGGAGTACCGTCAGACAGTATTCCAAAGTAGAGGCTCTCCGGCTGTAGGATTTCAGAGCCGAGCTTGCGTGCCACGTATGCCTTGCTGTACTTATTGATGGTCATCAGCTTGTCCATGCTGAAGATACTCAGTTTCACATACATCTTTGTGCCATTGGTATCACTCTGCAGCTGAGGGGTCAACTCATACACATAACAGTTTTTGACAACGTTGCTTGCGACACCGTCTATCACGACGTCAAGCGTCACCTTCCTCTGCAGCAGCAGACTGCTTACATCGTCGAACTGGGGCGCTTGAGTTGCTTGCTGGTATGTGTCGCTGGTATTGGCTTGCATGAAATCCATTTCAGCCTCTATTTGGGTGGGCTGATAGATCTTACGGTTGACCTTGATGCCGCGAAGCAACAGGTTATAGCTGTTGGTACCGTCGGAAAGTTCCAGTTGGCTCCCCTGGTTCAGTATGAGTTCCTCTGGCTGCTTGCCATCATAGGCAATGATGTCGCCGAATGTCAGTCTATAAAAAAATTGTTTTTGGTCTGATTCTGTAGCCATCGCGTCTTTTCTTTTTCTATTCCCTTGCTCCTTTATTTCGCATTTTCATCATGTTCATCATGAGCGCTCATGTTCTTGATAAACAGGTTGACAAGATGCTTCGTGAGGAAGGTATGACGCACGGCATGGCGCACCTTGTCGGCGAATGAGCCCTTGCCGTCGGACGGCTTGGCGGCCTCTGCTTCTGCCACTTCCTTCTCGCGCTTGTCAATCTTGGCACGCAGACTTTCCGAAGCGTGATTATAAAGGAACGTATAGCACGGTATGGCAGCCTTCATAATATAAGGTGTGAGGAAGGTGGTTACCACACTGGATGCCACGATGATAGGATAGACGATAGGATTGAGAACGCCCAGGCTGGCACCCAGTCCGGCGATGATGAACGAGAACTCGCCAATCTGGACGAACGAGAAGCTGGTAAGCATCGAGTCGCGCATCGTCTGACCACCCCACCAGCAACCCAAGGTGCCGAAGAGAATCATTCCGATGACAATCACCAGACTGACATAGACGATGCTAATCCAGTATTCTGCCAGGGAAGCCGGATTGATCAGCATACCCACGGAGATGAAGAAGATAGCGGCAAACACGTTCTTCAGCGGTGTCATCAGTTTCTCGATACGATGCGACTCTACGGTCTCTGCAAGGATGGAACCCATCACGAAAGCACCGAGGGCGCTGCTGAACCCTGCTTCCTCTGCCGTCAGCACCATGCCCAGGCACAGACCCAGGGCGAGGATGATCAGCGTCTCGTCGTTCAGATGTTTCTTCACCTTGCGTATCAGGGTCGGGATAATCAGTATGCCGCATACGAACCAAGCCACAAGGGTGACGACCAGATCGACAACCTTGCTTGCCAGCTCGGCTCCCTCGAACTGATGGCGGATGGCAATACTCGAGAGCAGTACCATCAGTACCACAGCCACCACGTCCTCAACGATCAGGATGCTGGTAGCTCCCTTCACGAAACGCTCCTTGCTCATGCCAGCCTCGTCGATGGCCTTCATCACAATAGTGGTGCTCGACATACAAAGCATGCCCGCCAGGAACAGGGAGTTGACCATGTCAAAATTGGCATCCCATCCCACGAGATAGCCAAAGAGCATCATGCCCGCGATAATTGTCAATGCGCCGATTGCTGCCACCTTACCGCTGCTGATAAGGTTCTTCAGGCGGAACTCCAGACCGATGCAGAACAACACGAACAGCACGCCGATGTCGCCCCATTGCTTCACGTTGTCGGGGTTCACGAGGCTCTTGCCAAACAGATAAGGACCTACCAGGACACCTGCTACGATATAGCCCAGCACCACAGGCTGTTTCAACAATTTAAACAGAATACTGACTACAGCTGCTGTAATCATCAAAACGTATAAATCTTGTACCATATTTAATAATTTTATAGAATAGGCTTAACGTGGTATCAATCACATGGAGACAGTCCCCGTGTGAGGTTACGGCTACAAAGGTATGAAATTTTTGCCAAACAGCCAAATATTTGTTTCTTTTTTTTCTGCGCCACCTCGTAGGTTGAAACGACCAAAAGGGATAGAAGCTGCAACGCTTGTTTCAGAATTAGCAAAACGAGTTTCAAAATCAGCAAAATCGTTTCAAAATCAGCAAAAATTTGCTTTTTGTTGCCTCAAAGTAAGGTTATTTAAGAAAAATCACTTATCTTTGCGGAAGATTACTTTAATAATATAATATTGTTTAATTTAAAAACTATCTAACATGAGAATTTTAAAAAAATGGATGTTTGCCGCCATCCTTGCTTGCGGCGTAATGACAGTGCCTACCTCTTGTACTGTCAATGATGACAATCCTTCATCGTCATCATCATCGAGGGATATTCCAGAGGGTGCTGACCCCAGTGAGTATGAGCCCAGCGACATAAGTGTGGCTTTGTTAGGCTCGCTGAAAAGTAGTGCTGATCATGAGGTTATCATGTATTGGTTTGAGAATGTGACCACCCAAGTTGATGACGAGACGACGGTGGTGATTACCGACCAGATTACTGAAGACAACAAGGCTGACATTGCCAAAGTGCTGAATCATTATGGTCTGCTGCTTCTTATGGAACCCAGTGAGGACAACGTGAAGAAGTATGCCGAAGAGCTGGGTATTGACCCCAATGCCGATTATTCGAATCTGGAAATTCTTGGTCTCTCTGGTTTCGGTGATCAGTTCGTTAGTTACCTTGATGGAGATTCAGAGGCTGTAAACGACCCCGTGGCTCTCAATTCGGGTAACATCTGGGATGTTGCCCCTATGGAGAGTTTGGGAATGAAAGCCTTTGTTCGGTGGGCAGAAGATGTTGATAAGAAATATGACGAGTGGCAGAAATACCTTGCAGAACTTATGAAGGATGAGATTCCAGAAGATGATGCAGAAGAAGATGCTGCTGCTGGAACCAGAGGAACTCCTGCCACTGCTGCTGAAGCTGGTCACTTGGATATTATGAAATTGCCTGGTGTTGACAGATGTGCTCAGTTGAAGGCAGAGCCCCGCTTTGCCAGTTACAATAATAGTGAAGGTATCAGACATTATGATAACTGTTATCTCAGCGTAACATGTAACTATCACCTCATTCCGGTATATCAGTTCTCGCAGTTAGATAATACGGGAGCAGATTACTATATTGTCAAGACAACAGTGAACTGGGACCTCTCAAAAACTTTGAAAGGATATGTTGAAGACTATTGGAAAGGTCCAGTTAATCGCGACAGCTATCGCTTCTTCCCACATCAGTGCGAGTTCTATACTGAGCCTGTAGTTACCAATAATGCCTACGCTGTGCAGATAATTACGACTGAAAAGGGTGGAGATGTTTTCCCCGAGAGCATGCCACATAAAACAAGTAAGAGTAACACACGTAATTTTGACATTAACGGTAATGTATCGGGTGGTGCCGATGGTGGTATTAGTGCAGAAGGACCTTACGCCAGTGCAAACTTAGAAGCAGGTATTGGCGTTGGCGCAGGTTGGTCAACGACTGAGGAATACCAAGTGGATGAGTGGTCTATCGGCAAGATATCTGATGGAGCGAAGGCCGGTCACTCAATTTCCATACCCAAAGATTACCGTCCGACAATGGGTACTGATGGCAGAAAATTCGATACAAAAACAAACTTTAATAAGACCATCAGCGTGAATGAAAGTTGGGTATATAAGGCTACTGGAACCAACAAGGATTCACATGATCCTGCTTTCAAGCTTAAGTTCTATGCTAAACCCACAGTTGGCTGGTACAGCTATTACCGCGTAGCTCTAGGTATGGATTGCGAAGAGAGTTCTCATGAATTTTCCACAATAGTTGATATCCCTGCTCCTAACCGTCAGGATATCGGATTCTTGAAAATAGTTGCTAACACAGTAGAGGGTGGCAAGAATCTTAAGATCTTCGGATTCAAGGCTATTGACAAGGAGAATCCTAAGCGCGTTTTCGAAAAGAATAAGTACACCAGATTTGGCGATAAGTTGTCAATTGCCCTGCCAGCAGGAAGAACCTATGATCTTGAGTTGAAGATGGGCTCTGTATTGACCAAGGCAAAGACTTATAAGTGTGAGAATTATAAGGTTGTAGGTGGCTTCAATGTTGAAGATATTGATTCCGATGCAATGTTTGAGTAAACCTCAATATAGCTCACAGAGTGCTTGGCACTCCGTGAGCTATTAAACACAATTGTAAATCAACGGGGATCCCTGCTCATCACTGAGCAGGGGTTCTTTTTATAAACTCACCAGACCGTCAGCAAATTGCATCCCTATCTTTATCTTCATTTCGATGTTTACCTTTTCACGTAAGACTGTCTGATTTTTGGGTTAACCTCATTTTATGATCTAAGAGCCCTTTATACAAAGGGATTGGAGCCCATGAGGTTAGTGAGGTGATGAAGCGGGCGTTTATTTCTTGGCTTTGAGACGGGCAAATTCTTTGCGGGCGGCAGCCATGTCGGCCAGGAACTGGGGGTTCGTGTGCAGACGGGCATAGACCGCAGAACCCAACAGGCGGGAGGCATCGACATCGCTCTGCCAGTGGTAACCGACAATCACACGACTCTGTCCCCACTCGTAACCAAGCTTGAGGATGGCATCCTGGGCATCGGGGTTGATCTCACAAAGCAAGAGCGCAAAGGCCCAGCCGCGAATAGAGTGGCCAGAGGGATAGGAACCATTATTACGTAAGGATTCTTCCTCTTCGGGTATCAAGGTAGGCTCCTGAAAACGGACGTATGGACGAAGACGCTGATAGGCGAGCTTCGGTTTCCTGGCTGCAAGACGTGCTGTGAACATACCCCGATAAAGCACATGGAAAATGGCAGGTGTCTTCTCCTTGGAAATCTCCATGCCGAAGGGCACACTGAACTGCTCGGCCATCTCTGCGACATCCACCACGACGTTGTCGATGGCCTGTTGGGCACGCTGGGGATCCTCACGTTGTGCCTTACCCCACATATACTGTGTGACATCATAGACGAATTGTGTGGAGAGGGTGTCGGGCGGTGCCGGTAGCCAAACGGTGGCATCGGGCAGCTCGTCAGCAGTAAAATACATGGCATTCTCGTCGAGGGGAACGATTGTCTGGGCCGACACATTGATACTGGCGAAAAGGATGGCAGCAAGCATCCACTGTTTACTTTGTAGTTTCATGTTTTTAGTGTTTAATAATTCATAATCATAATTTTAGTCGCAAAGATATACATTATTTTTGAATTATTGCACATTTTAATCGTAAAATCACAAAAACAGTGTGATCTAACAATCTACCATTAGCCTTTTCTGGAAGTGGGTACTTCTGACAATTTCCAGCCAAAAGCACTCAAGATGAATAAGAAAGGCATCCGATGGGGATGCCTTTCTCTGTTTCATTCAAAAACAAAATCAGTTTTCTCTACTCCATCGCCATAGATGGTCTTGAAGTCATCTTTCATCGAAATGACATGATAACCGGATTGGCGCCACTTTTCACCTAAGCTAAGCGCTTTCTCCCGATTGGCATGATCTCTGGCATCATCGTCGGCAATCAGCATAAAGACAGCTGTCTTGTATTTCGGATTGCCCAGGCAATAGTTATGCATGGCACAGTCGCCACTACTGTTACCAAACGACAGCACAGGTATCTTGCCAATCTCCTGACTGATCTGCAACACCTTATTGGTCTTCAGGTTCTTGATGATGAGTTCATCGGTGCGGATGAGGTCCTCTGCCTTCTCTATGGTGTAATTGACACCTTCTTCGGTACCCTGCTTGGAAGAGCGGAGTTTCACATCCATTCCTATGACGCGATTAGGCTCGATGCCAATCGACTCGACCAGTGCTCTACAGATAAAACGGTCGGACCCGGACACGACATAAAACGTAAAGCCATTCGCCTTCAGATAGTCAAACACCTGTAGCATCGGCTTATAGAAGCTCTGACCGTAAGTCATACCCTTGAAGCCATTGGCCTGCTTAGATGCATAGGCTTTCACATAGGCGTCGAACTCAGCCAGCGTCATGCCCGAATATGCCTTTGCCGCTGCACGGGCGTGCTTCATGTCGAAATGGGCGGGCAGGGCCTTACCGTTCCTGACAAAGTCTCTGATTTCCTGAGCCGCCTCCTTGACATCGGCGGGGGCGATATCCTTATACTTAGCATCCTCCAGTGCTCGCTCCTCCAGCAGATTGTACTCGAAATACGTAGGATAGAGTTCGCCGACGAAGGTGCCGTCCATGTCGAAGGTTGCTATTCGGTCTTCCTTCTTGATAAAGTTCTTAGAGGACGGATTGGTCACATCCTCTACATACTCCTGGAGGGCTGTAACGGCCTCACATTGATTCCACAGTGTCAGATAGCTCTTGGCTGACAGTGCCACCACAGTATCATCTTTGGTACAGCTGCAAAGAACGCCAAAGACAATAACAACAAATGGGAATAAGATTCTCTTCATAAGATTCTATAACTATTAAAAATTGTAAATTGGGCGCAAAGGTACAAAAAATTCCGCCAAAAACATCAAAATCCTATCAATTTTTATGCTTCTGTTCCAACGGTCAGCGTTAATTTTATACAAATCCACTAAAATTTGAGGCAAAAAAGTATCATTGTATGAAGAAAAATGCCTATCTTTGCAACCTGCGAACTAAGCATTACTTTTTTAACTTAAAATGAATATGAATAATGTACCTGTAATTAAGGTGGGTATCGTCGCCGTAAGTCGCGACTGTTTCCCCGAGTCATTGGCAGTTAACCGCCGTAAGGCCGTGATTGCTGAGTATGAGAAGAAGTTTGGTAAGGAAGGCATCTACGAGTGTCCTATCACCATCGTTGAGAGTGAGATCCACGCTCAGCAGGCTCTGGAGGATGTGAAGAAGGCCGGCTGTAACGCACTCTGCGTTTATCTGGGCAATTTCGGTCCTGAGATCTCTGAGACCATGATCGCTGACTGGTTCCAGGGCCCAACGATGTTCTGCGCTGCTGCTGAGGAGACTCAGAAAGACCTGATCGACGGTCGTGGCGACGCTTACTGCGGTATGCTGAATGCCAGCCAGGCACTGAGCCTGCGCAAGACCCGTGCGTACATTCCTGAGGAGCCTGTTGGCGACGCTGGTCAGTGCGCAGAGATGATCCACGAGTTCCTGCCCATCGCCCGCGCTATCGTTGGTCTGCAGAACCTGAAGATCATCAGCTTCGGTCCCCGTCCTAACAACTTCCTGGCTTGTAACGCTCCTATCCGTGCCCTCTATGATCTCGACGTTGAGATCGAGGAGAACTCTGAGCTCGACCTGCTCGAGGCTTTCCAGAAGCACCAGGGCGATCCCCGTATCGACGGTGTAGTAAAGGATATGGCTGCTGAGCTCGGTACAGGTAATAAGATTCCTTCAGTGCTGCCTAAGCTCGCTCAGTATGAGCTGACACTGACCGACTGGATCGAGGCTCACAAGGGCTCTCGTCAGTTCGTGGCTATGGCCAACAAGTGCTGGCCTGCTTTCCAGACCATGTTCGGCTTCGTACCTTGCTACGTGAACAGCCGCTTGACAGGTCGTGGTATCCCCGTAGCTTGTGAGGTTGATATCTACGGTGCACTGTCAGAGTACATCGGTACCTGCATCAGTCAGGACGCTGTAACCCTGCTCGACATCAACAACACCGTTCCTCAGGATATGTTCGAGGAGAGCATCAAGGGCAAGAAGTTTGCTTGTGACAGCTATACCGAGAAGGAAATCTTCATGGGCTTCCACTGTGGTAACACCGCTTCTTCTAAGGTTTGCAACTGCCAGATGTGCTTCCAGCGCATTATGGCCCGCGCTCTGCCTGTAGAGGTGACCAACGGTACCCTTGAGGGTGACATCCAGCCAGGTCTGGCTACTGTTTATCGTCTGCAGTCAACAGCCGACACCAAGCTCCGCGCTTACATCGCACAGGGTGAGGTGATCCCAGTAGCTACCCGCTCATTCGGTTCTA
>JAEEGH010011673.1_pt1 | contig 19872 bp, 18 predicted proteins | sample 9134181 | NCBI WGS metagenome assembly JAEEGH01 (sample SAMN16246544, study PRJNA631951) | gut metagenome | biome: gut microbiome; feature: rumen; material: DP-attached | host: Bos | place: Iran: Karaj | collected 2018-10 | reverse complement strand
CGACTACCACCGTTTCTCGTATATGGGCAAACCTCGTCCCCTACCCCAACTGCCTTGCTGGGAATGTTACACCAATACTGAGGTGCATGAGACGCTACGGTCAGGATTGGCCGACTCCCCACTCTACAACGGACAAATACAATCAATCGGACCACGTTATTGCCCCTCGATAGAAACAAAACTCGTAACGTTTCCTGACAGGGAGCAGCACCTGCTGTTCTTGGAGCCTGAGGGAACTGACACGAACGAAATGTACCTGAACGGCTTTTCTTCATCGCTACCGATGGAGGTACAGATAGCGGCTTTACATCATATTCCGGCTTTGAGGGACGTGAAGGTATATAGGCCTGGTTACGCTATTGAATACGATTTCTTTGACCCTACGCAGTTGGAACACACGCTGGAATCGAGAGTTATCAGCGGACTGTTCATGGCTGGGCAGGTGAATGGCACTACTGGTTATGAAGAGGCTGGCGGGCAAGGAACATTGGCAGGTATCAATGCGGCGATGAAAGCAGGTACAGCAGGCTGCTGTGGCACAGCAGCAAACCAAACATTTACATTAGCAAGAGACGAAGCCTACATTGGGGTGCTCGTTGACGATTTGGTAACGAAAGGCGTGGATGAGCCATATAGGATGTTTACCTCGAGAGCCGAATACAGAATACTGCTAAGGCAGGATGATGCCGATGCACGACTGACGGAACGTGGTTATGAGCTTGGAATCGTAAAAAGAGACCGCTATAACTGGTGGCTCGAGAAGAAGAAATTCATCGAAGAAATCGAAAGTTTTTGCGATTCGTTTGCCATCAAACCGAGGCTCATCAATGGGGCTTTGGAGGCACTCGGCTCTACCCCACTCCAATATGGCTGTAAACTGACTGACTTAATCAGCCGTCCTGAACTGTCGTTTGAAAAGTTGGAAGATGCTGTTCCTGAATTGAAGGAATTGCTGAATCGTCCGACAAACAGGCGGGAAGAAATCAGCGAAGCAGCCGAAGTGCGCATCAAATATAAAGGATATATAGAGCGCGAAAAATTAGTAGCCGAGAAAATGCACCGCTTGGAAAACATCAAAATCCGTGGGCACTTTGACTACGAAAACCTAAACGCCATTTCGACAGAAGCACGACAGAAATTAGCGAAGATTCAGCCTGAGACTTTGGCTCAAGCAAGCCGTATACCAGGAGTAAGTCCGAGCGACATTAACGCCATGCTGGTGCTGATGGGCAGGTAACGTTTCACGTGAAACAACAAGACCTGTGTAACAGAGATAAGTAACTGAAAATGAACTATAAAGGAAACAAGATTATGAACAACCAAACATTGATTGACAATCTGAGGTGCGTCCCAGATTTTCCGAGAAAGGGTATTAACTTCCGTGACGTAACAACACTATTCAAGAGTGCTGAGTGTATGAAAATAATGCTTGACGAACTCTATGAACTTTACAAAGACAAGGGCATCACAAAAATAGTTGGCGTTGAAAGCAGAGGTTTTATTATGGCTGCTGCTTTAGCGGCACGATTGGGTACCGGGGTGGTCTTAGCACGTAAACCTGGTAAACTGCCATCAATAGTCATTAAGGAGCGATTTACTAAAGAATATGGCGTTGACACCATCGAGATTCACATAGACTCTATCAATGAAAACGATGTCATCCTAATACATGACGATTTGTTGGCAACTGGCGGTACAGCCAAAGCAGCCTACGACCTTGTGCAATACTTCCATCCAAAAAAGACGTATATGAACTTTATCATAGAAATAACCGATGAAGGCCTGCACGGCAGAGACCTGTTTAAAGACATTGAGTTGACGACTTTAATGACCGTCTAATGTTTCACGTGGAACCCGGAAAATGACGAAGGAAGAAGACAAAAAAAGACTGGAGTATCTGAAGGGAATTGTGAGGCGTTTGCCTGACAAACCCGGTAGCTATCAGTTCTATGATAACGAGCATACGATTATCTATGTAGGTAAGGCGAAGAACCTCAAATCGAGGGTCTCGTCTTACTTCCATACAGAAGTGGATAGGTTCAAAACGAAGGTGCTGGTCTCGAAAATATTCGACATCAGCTATACGGTTGTCAATACAGAAGAGGACGCTCTGTTGCTGGAAAACTCACTCATCAAGAAGTACAATCCACGATACAACGTGCTACTGAAAGACGGCAAGACCTACCCTAGCATCTGTGTGACTAACGAATACCTCCCGCGCATTTTCAAGACACGCACCATCAACAAGAAATGGGGCACCTACTATGGCCCTTACGCGCATGTGGGAACGATGTACGAGATACTTAGTTTGATAAAGGAACTGTACAAGCCACGGACATGCCGCTTACCTATCATAAAAGAAGGGATTACTACGGCTAAATACAAGGTTTGCTTAGACTATCATATCAAGAAATGCATGGGGCCATGCGTGGGCAAACAGAGCTATGAGGACTATCAAAAGAACATTGCGCAAGCTCGCGAGATACTGAAAGGAAACACCCGACAAGTGCAAAAAGAACTGCGTGACGAGATGCTGAAACTATCAGAGGAATTACGATTTGAAGAAGCAGAAGAGGTGAAAAAAAAGTACCTGGCTTTAGAGGGATTTGTAAGCAAGAGCGAAGTGGTAAGTCACACCATCAACAACGTCGATACATACTCTATTACGTCGGACGAAAAGATGGCATTCATCAACTTCATACACGTTTCCAACGGTAGCATCAACCAGAGTTTCACCATCGAGTATAAGAAGAAACTGAACGAGACCGACGAGGAACTTTTAGAGCTTGGCATCGTGGAATTACGGCAACGATTTAAGAGCGATGCCAACGAGATTATCGTACCGCAGGAGGTTAACGTAGAGCTGGAAGGCGTTAAATTCACAGTGCCAAAACAGGGTGATAAAAAGAAGCTGCTCGACCTGTCGATTATGAACGGAAAGCAATACAAAATTGACCGTCTGAAACAGTCGGAAAAGCTGAATCCAGAGCAGAAACAAGTGCGGCTGATGAAGGAACTACAGGAAAAACTTCACCTGCCTACCCTACCTTATCAGATAGAATGTTTCGATAACTCGAATATATCAGGAACTGATGCCGTTGCAGCCTGCGTGGTATTCAAGAAAATGAAGCCGTCGAAGAGCGATTATAAGCGGTATAACATCAAGACGGTAGTTGGTCCTGATGACTATGCGTCGATGAAGGAGGTGGTTTCGAGGCGATACAACCGCCTCCTACAAGAAAACCTGCCAATGCCGGATCTGATTGTGGCAGATGGCGGCAAGGGGCAAATGGAGGTGATACGTGAGGTGATTCAGGACGAACTGCACTTGGATATTCCCATTGCAGGCCTTGCCAAGGATAGCCGGCACCGTACTAACGAACTGCTCTATGGCTTCCCTCCTATGAGCATACAGCTGAAGACAGACAGCGAGCTTTTCCATGTACTGACACAGCTGCAAGACGAAGTGCATCGCTTCGCCATAGAATTCCATCGAAATAAGCGCTCTAAGCGCGCTTTGGAGTCGGAGCTTGATAGTATCAAGGGCATCGGCCCCAAAGGCCGTGACGCGCTTTTAAATGGCCTTAAATCGGTTCGTAGGATTCGGGAGGCGGACGTAGAAACATTAGCGGCCATCGTAGGGCCTGCAAAAGCCCAGATTGTTTACGACCATTTCCACGCACAGGACGAGCCGTAAGCTCAAGCCAAGGGAGCCGTAAGCTCGAGCCAAGAGAGCCGTAACCTCTTTCAGGGCTTTCCGCCACTTTGCCACATTGCCACTTTGCCACATTAAGCCCATACGAACTTGAAGGTGGTAGTAATAACAGATGATATAGTTATATAGTATTATAATTATTATATATTGAAATATATAATAATTTTTAATTAGTGGTTTGCTCATTTGTGAACATGCTTAATGTGGCAAAGTGGCAAAGTGGCGTTGTGGCAAAACCATATTTGTTTTGAAAAACAGGACCAATAGCGTACTGAATATTTGGTGGTTTCAAAATAATATCGTAACTTTGCCGAAAAATCAGAACTATGAGAGCAGTCATACAACGAGTAAGTCACGCCAGCGTCACCATCGAAGGGACAGTAAAGAGCCAAATTGGACAGGGTTTCCTCATCCTGTTAGGCATCTGCAATGAGGACACGATGGAGGACGTGGATTGGCTGGTAAAGAAAATAGCAAACCTGCGCGTGTTTGGTGATGAGAACGACGTGATGAACCGCTCCATCCTCGATGTTCAAGGGGAAGCTTTAGTGGTAAGCCAGTTCACGCTCTACGCCAGCTACAAGAAGGGTAACCGGCCTTCGTGGTTCAAGGCTGGAAGCCATGAACACTCTATCCCACTCTACGAGACCTTCTGCCAGCAGCTATCCGAAGCTATCGGCAAGCCTGTCGGTACGGGGGAATTCGGCGCTGACATGAAGGTGGAACTGCTGAACGACGGCCCTGTAACCATCTGTATGGACACTAAAAACAAAGAATAACGATGGACAAAAAACAAATTGCTAATAAGTTTACGAACTACATCAGCGTGGCCATCTGCCTGGCCTTCCTTGTATACCTCGTATCTTCACTAAGGTTATTGTCATGAAGAAATACCTGAAGGAAATAGAAATAGCTGGCATGCTACTGTTGGCCATTGGCATTATCATAGCACTGGCTGCAGGCTATAACTATGGCGCCTGGCCTTGCGGATTCGGAATGCTATTACTGCTCATTCCGTTCCTATACAAGGCATTCCACTGGAAGGAATATGAGCGTGAGAACAAGCGGTACATCCTCATCATGCTCTTCTGTATATTGCTGTTATTCATACAAATGTTGATGAAAAGATGACGATACAGGAAGCACAAGAAGCTGTTGACAGCTGGATCAAGGAGTACGGCGTGCGTTACTTCTCAGAGCTGACAAACATGGCAGTTCTGACGGAAGAAGTGGGCGAACTGGCACGTGTAATGGCCCGCAAATATGGTGACCAAAGCTTTAAGTCAGGAGAACGTGAGAACCTCGGCGAGGAGATGGCCGACGTACTCTGGGTACTACTCTGTCTGGCCAATCAGACGGGTGTAGATTTAACAGAGGAACTACTGAAATCAATTGAGAAAAAGACCAAAAGAGACGCCCTGCGGCATATAGAAAACCCTAAACTAAAAGCATAAAACTATGGCAGAAAAAACAAAGTATGAAGAGGCATTGTCGAAGTACAATCTCGAAATCAACGACCAAGAAGTAAGTGAGGCAGTAAAGGAAATAATTGCCACGAAAGTACCCCAAAACGACACGTTGGAAGTAAAGAAATTCCTGATGGGAAGTGTGGAATTGACCACCCTAAAGACCACAGACTCTGATGAAAGCGTGATGGCCTTCACGGAGAAAGTGAACCAGTTTGACGAGGCCTACCCTACCCTGCCCCACGTAGCCACCATCTGCGTATACCCACGTTTTGCCAAAATAGTCAGCGAGACATTGGAAATCGACGGCGTAGAAGTAGCTTGCGTCAGCGGCTCTTTCCCCTCCTCTCAGGCATTGATTGAGGTAAAGACCGTAGAGACCGCATTAGCAGTAAAAGACGGCGCCACTGAGATAGATATGGTGCTCAGCGTGGGTGCTTTCCTCAGCGGCGACTACGACACCGTCTGCGACGAAATACAGCAGATGAAGGAGGCTTGCGGCGACAAGAAAATGAAGGTTATCCTGGAGACGGGCTGCCTGAAGACTACCAGCAACATCAAAACGGCATCACTATTGGCCATGTACAGCGGTGCCGACTATATCAAGACCTCTACAGGCAAGGAAATGCCTGCAGCAACACCAGAGGCTGCCTACGTCATGTGCCAGGCTATCAAGGAGTACTACGAGCAGACGGGCGTACAGATTGGTTTTAAGCCCGCTGGCGGCCTTAATAGCGTAATGGATGCACTTATCTACTACACCATCGTTAAAGAGGTCCTGGGCGAGAAATGGCTCACCAACCAGTGGTTCCGCATGGGTACCAGCCGACTGGCTAACCTGCTGCTGAGCGAGGTGATTGGCGAGGAAACAAAGTTCTTCTAATAATTCCTTTGAATAACGTATTCAAGATAGGCTGTCAGGGCATCCTTGATGGCCTTTTCTTTTACATATTGATCAATGAAAATCAATGCATCTTTAGCTATTTCCTCCATCTTTCGTTCAGCGTATTCAATGCCACCCTGCTGCTTGGTAAACTCCACTAAAACAGCGATTTCATCGGCATTAACCGTGCCAGCCTTCACCTTGCGGGCAAGGTTTTGCATAGATTCAAAGGGAGAATTGTTCAGCGCATAAATCACAGGCAACGTCAACTTCCCTTCAAGCATATCGTTTCCTGTAGGCTTACCTATTTCCTTAGAATCAAAATAATCGAAAATATCATCACGAATCTGGAAAATCATGCCTATATAATGTCCGAATTTTGCAGCATCATTAACTTCCTGTTCAGAAGCAGAAGCTGAGATAGCACCAATCTTGGCACAAGCCTCAAACAAGGCAGCCGTCTTGTTGTTAATAATCTGATAATAAACATCTTCCGAAATCAGCTGATTCTGAACATTCGAGAGCTGAAGTATCTCACCAGCTGCCAAAGTGCGACCTAACTCTGACAAGATTTGTACGATTCTTTGATTTTCAGTAAGAGACACACGAAGCAATGCTGTAGACAACACATAATCACCTACCAGTACGGCCACCTTATTATTATAATTGGCATTCACCGAAGCCTGACCACGACGTTCGGCACTTTCATCGACCACATCGTCGTGAACCAACGAAGCCGTATGCAACAACTCTAAGCCGACCGCTGCATTCTGAGTAACAGACGTCACTCGTCCAAAATTCTGTGCCATCAACAGCACCAACATCGGCCGCATACGTTTGCCGCCGCGTTGGCGAATGTGTGAAAGGGCAGCCTCGAGAAGGCCGTCATTGTGGCTCAACGAATCATTGAACAACTGGTTAAAATCGTTCAATTCTTTCTCAATTGGGTGCTTAATAAGTGACAAATAATCCATTGTTCGTGAAATTTGTTACAAAATTAGTGAAAATCTTCGGATAATGAGAAATTTTTTAGTAATTTTACGCGAAAATTCTCACTTGTTATGGATAAACTATTCCTTTTAGACGCTTACGCGCTCATTTATCGTTCCTATTACGCCTTCATTAAGAACCCGCGTATCAATTCCAAAGGTCAGAACACCTCGGCCATTATCGGTTTCTGTAACACGTTGAATGAGGTGCTGCAGAAGGAGCAGCCAACGCATATCGGCGTGGCCTTCGACCCTCATGGACCTACGTTCCGCAGCGAGGCTTTTCCTGCCTATAAAGCCCAGCGTGACGCAACGCCTGAGGACATCCACAAGGCCGTTCCTATCATCAAGGATATACTAAGTGCCTATCACATTCCTATCCTTCAGGTCGATGGCTTCGAGGCCGACGATGTCATCGGAACCCTGGCTAAAAAGGCTGATTCCATCGGTGTAAAGTGCTACATGCTCACCCCCGATAAGGACTATGGACAGTTGGTTACTGAGTTGGCCAACATCTACCGACCGCGTCATGGTGGCGGCTACGAGGTGATGGGCCCCAAGGAGGTATGCGAGAAATACGGCATCACTACCCCACCCCAGGTTATCGACCTGCTGGCACTCATGGGCGACTCGGCCGACAACTTCCCCGGATGTCCAGGTGTGGGTGAAAAGACGGCTGTGAAACTGATTAACGATTTCGGCAGCGTCGAACAACTACTGTCGCGAACCAACGAACTGAAGGGTGCGCTGCAGAAAAAAGTCACGGAGCATGTAGACGACATCAAGATGAGTTACTTCCTTGCAACCATCAAGACCGATGTCCCCATCAATCTCAACATGGACGAATTGAAGCTCGTGGAACCCGACAACGACAAACTGCGCCAACTCTTCACAGAATTGGAGTTCAAGCAGCTGGCAGACAAGCTTCTTAAAAAACCTCAAAAAGCGTCAATTCCTGCTAACGGGCAACTCGATTTGTTTGCAGAATTTCCCGCTGATGGTACAAATATAGCCGAAAATTCGAGTTTTGAGAGCCTAAAAACGGTGGCTCACAACTACAAACTCGTTGAAAATGAGGAAGAACTGATAAAATTACGTGATTATTTCTTGACAAATGAAATTCTCAGTTTAGACACAGAAACCACGTCAACATCGGCAATCGACGCAGAATTGGTAGGTTTGAGCTTCGCCGTGAAGGAATTTGAGGCATTTTATGTGCCGATTCCCTCCGAACGTGAAAAAGCCCTACAGATTGTTAATATCTTTAAATCTGTCTACGAAGACCCCAAAATCTTGAAGGTAGGACAGAACTTGAAGTACGATTTAGAAGTTTTAAGAAATTATAACGTTCAGTTACAAGGGCCCATGTGGGACACGATGATAGCCCACTATCTCATCCAACCAGAACTTCGTCACAACATGGACTTCATGGCCGAGGTCTACCTGAACTACAAAACCATTCACATCGATGAACTCATCGGGCCGAAGGGGAAGAACCAGCGTTCGATGCGCGACCTCTCCCCTACCCTCGTCTACGAATACGCCTCTGAGGATGCTGACGTCACCCTGCGACTGAAGAATAAGTTAGAGCCCGAATTGAAGAAGTTTGAATGTGAAGACCTCTTCTATAATATCGAGATGCCGCTGATGCCTGTGCTGGCTGAAATGGAGATGAACGGTGTTTGTTTAGATACTGATTCGTTGAAAGAAACGTCAAACATTTTGAATGGACGTTTGAAGGAAATTGAGCACCGTATCTATGAGTTGGCAGGCAAATCGTTTAATATAGCTTCTCCAAAGCAGGTGGGTACCATTCTGTTCGACGAACTTCGTATTGTCGAGAAAGCCAAGAAGACCAAGACTGGCCAATACGTCACCTCAGAGGATGTACTACAACAGCTGAAGAACAAGCATGAGATTGTTGCAGATATATTGGAATACAGAGGATTAACAAAACTGTTGGGAACTTATATCGACACCCTACCCCACCTCATCAATCCACGAACGGGACATATCCATACCTCGTTTAATCAGACGGTGACTGCCACAGGTCGTCTCTCATCGAGCGACCCCAACCTGCAAAATATTCCCATCCGTGGTGAAGACGGAAAGGAAATCCGTAAAGCCTTCGTTCCTGAACCTGGTTGTCTGTTTTTTTCAGCAGACTATAGTCAGATTGAACTGCGTGTGATGGCTCACCTTTCCAACGACAAAAACATGATTGAAGTCTTCCAGGAAGGCAAGGATCTGCATGCTGCAACTGCCGCCAACATCTATAAGAAACCCATTGACGAGGTTACACGCGATGAACGTACCAAGTCAAAGCGTGCCAACTTCGGCATCATCTACGGCATCACGGTCTTCGGCCTGGCTGAACGTTTGGACATCAGCCGTGACGAAGCCAAGCAGCTGATTGATGGTTATTTTGCCACGTTCCCAGAGGTTCGCGACTACATGGAGCAGGCCAAGCAGACGGCCCGTCAGAAAGGCTATGTAACAACCCTCTTTGGCCGTCGTCGCTATCTGCCTGACATCAATTCGGCCAACGCCACCGTGCGTGGTTTTGCTGAACGTAACGCCATTAACGCACCCATTCAGGGTACAGCAGCCGACATCATCAAGGTGGCGATGATTCGCATTCACAACCGCTTCAAGGCTGAGGGCATTAGGAGCAAGATGATTCTCCAAGTACACGACGAACTCAATTTCAGCGTCTATCCGGAAGAGAAGAGTAGGGTAGAGGCCATCGTCCTCGAAGAGATGCAAGCCGCCTTCCCCCTCCACGTTCCCCTCGTAGCCGATTCCGGTTTCGGTGAAAACTGGCTTGAAGCGCATTAGAACAATAATCGCATAAGTATGACATACACAGAATTACTCACAAAACCCGAATGGTTTCAAAAGTGTAATGAAATCCTTAATAAGGACAAATTTACTTGTCAAGTATGTGGTAGCATTGGTTACCACAATAATCACTCATTTATGTCTTTTGACAATATTGAAGACATCGATTCCAAATTAGGAGATATATTATTTCCAAACTTTTCGTTTCACGAATTGTTCAAATTTATGACAGATAATCTATGTAAAAACTACAACAGAGGGTGTTTCGACATAGGAAATCCTATCTTTATAAATAACAAATACATATATAAACCATTCGCCGATATTGAAGAAATCAAAGATACATATAAAGGGGAGGGTATCTGCTTTAAATGTGGTGGAGAAGGTATTATTTTATTAGACAAGTACGTACAATGAACGACGAACAGAATATCATCATCTATCGCACTTCTGACGGACGGGCATCTGTGGCGCTATATGCCAAGGATGGGAAGATTTGGCTGAACCAGCAACAGATGGCAGAACTTTTTGCCACCTCGAAGCAAACCATCAGTTATCACATCATTAACATTCTGAAAGAGAGGGAGTTAGTGGAGAAATCAGTTGTCAAAGAATACTTGACTACTGCCGCTGATGGCAAGAATTACAACGTGGTTTTCTACTCCTTGGAGATGATTATTGCCGTTGGTTATAGGGTTCGTGGCATTCGCGGAACTCAATTCCGCCAATGGGCAACAAAGCATCTGACGGAGTATCTGGTCAAAGGCTTCACAATGGATGATGAGCGACTGAAGAATCCAGATGGCCGTCCTGACTATTTCGATGAGTTGCTGGCACGCATCAGAGACATTCGAGCATCCGAGAAACGGTTTTACCAGAAAGTTCGCGACCTCTTTGCCCTCAGCAGCGATTATGACAAGACCGACAAGGCTACGCAGATGTTCTTTGCCGAAACTCAGAACAAGTTGCTCTATGCCGTCACACATCAAACAGCTGCAGAACTTATCGTGACCCGTGCCGATGCCAGCAAACCTAATATGGGACTGACAAACTGGAAAGGGAACATCGTTCGTAAAGGTGATATAATTATAGCCAAAAACTATCTTGAGAATGACGAAATTGACTCTCTGAACAGACTCGTTGACATTTTCCTTACAAGTGCTGAAGAGCGTGTAAAAGGTCGTCGTGACCTCACACTTCAGTATTGGAGACAGAATGTGGACAATTTGCTCACGTTCCAAGAAAAAGACATATTGCAGGGTAAGGGAAGTGTGTCGAATGCCGAAATGGAAAGCATCGTTCGCAAAGTCTATGACGAATTCGACACAAACCGCAAGCATTACGATGCACAACTGGCAGATACTGAGGACCTCGAAACTCTGGAGAATCTTGAGAAAAGCATTAAAGATAAAAAACAATAAGGTAAGCAAGAAAAAGAGGAAATTGTGCCCATATCTCAGAAATTATTGCTAATTTTGCAGCCGATTTCTAAATGTCAAGTATTATATCCAAACAATTATGAAAAAGTTAATCCTATTTTTGACGGTCATTGCAGCAATGGCCACAGTAACGATAAGTTGCAGTAAGGATGATGACGTGATTACTAAAGAAGATTTCGTCAACAAACTTACCCAAGGCGGAGTAACGGGTACCTGGGAAGGTATGGAAAGAACCAAAACCAGATCGTGGGGTAGCTGGTCGAACGACGGCGACAAGTATGCTATCATGCGCTTCGACCGTCCTACTACTTCAGCCATACAAGGAACCGGTTATTTGCTATATTTCGAAAACTCATATAAAGAGACCCTCAAGAGTAAGTCGGAATTCACATGGAACATTGTAGGTGACGAGCTGAGAATCAACTATCACCACAACAACTGGGCACCAGTACATGCCGAATATAATACAATGGAACTTGTCATCAAAGGCGATAATTTTGACGGTACTTGGTATGAATCGAGCGATAAGAAATTTGAATTTAATTACAGAAAGTCTACATTCAACGACTGGAACAAATACATCAATTAAATGGCATTGAAATGTGGTATCGTGGGCTTGCCTAATGTTGGTAAGTCCACATTGTTTAATTGCTTGTCGAGCGCAAAGGCGCAGGCAGCGAATTTTCCGTTTTGTACGATTGAGCCCAATGTGGGTGTCATCACAGTTCCCGATGAGCGACTGACAAAGCTGGCCGAGCTGGTACATCCTGGTCGCATCGTTCCCGCTACGTGCGAGATTGTCGATATTGCTGGTTTGGTGAAGGGTGCCTCCAAGGGTGAGGGCTTGGGCAACAAGTTCCTCGGAAACATCCGTGAGACCGATGCTATCATCCACGTGCTCCGATGCTTCGAGGACGAGAACATCACTCACGTGGACGGCACCATCGACCCCATCCGTGACAAGGAAATCATCGACACCGAACTGCAGCTGAAGGATCTCGAGACCATCGAGAGCCGCTTGGCCAAGACCGAGAAGGCTGCCGCTGCCGGCAACAAGGAGGCGAAGATTGAGGTGACGGTGCTGAAAGCCTACAAGGAGGTGCTGGAGCAGGGCAAGAACGCCCGCATCGTGGAGTTCGACAGCAAGGATGAGCAGGATGCTGCCCGCAATCTCTTCCTGCTGACAGCCAAGCCCGTGCTCTACGTCTGCAACGTCGGCGAGGCCGACGCCAAAGACGGCAACGATTTTACGCGTAGGGTAGGGGAGTTGGCTCAGGAAGAAGGTGCCGAAATGATGGTCATCGCCGCCAAGACCGAGGAAGACATCGCCGAACTGGAGTCTTACGAGGACAAGCAGCTCTTTTTGGAGGAGCTGGGCTTGGAGGAGAGTGGCGTCAACCGCCTCATCAAGAAGGCCTATGCCCTGCTCAACCTTGAGACCTTTATCACCGCTGGCGAAATGGAGGTGAAGGCCTGGACTTATAAGAAGGGATGGAAGGCTCCACAATGTGCCGGCGTCATCCACACCGACTTCGAAAAAGGCTTTATCCGCGCCGAGGTCATCAAGTACGACGACTACATCCAGTACGGCTCTGAGGCCGCTGTCCGCGAGGCTGGCAAGATGGGTGTCGAGGGTAAAGACTACGTCGTTCAGGACGGCGATATTATGCACTTCCGCTTTAACGTGTAAGCTATGATGAACCTGCTGAACTACATCACTTGGAACCCCAACATGGAAGCCTTCCACATTGGGTGGTTCTCACTACGCTGGTACGGCCTCTGCTGGCTGTTAGGTTTTGCCCTGGCCTACCTGCTGGTGCGCCAACTTTATAAGGAGCAGAAGATCAAAGACGAACTGTTCGTCCCCTTGTTCTTCTACTGCTTTCTGGGTATACTGATTGGTGCCCGTCTGGGCCATTGCATCTTCTACCAGCCAGGCGATTTTCTGACATCATGGAAGGGTATTGTTGAGATGCTGCTGCCCATCCATTTTGGCAATGACGGCAGCTGGCTGGGCCAGACCTTCGGCTTCTTCCTGTCAGGCTATGCCGGATTGGCCTCGCACGGCGGTACATTGGGCTTGATGATTGCCCTCTGGCTCTACGTCAAGAAGACAAAGCTGAGCCTGTGGACGGTACTCGACAACATCGCTATTGCCACCGGTTCTATGGCCTGCTGCATACGCTTGGGCAACCTCATGAACAGCGAAATCATCGGCAAGCCGACGGACGTGCCCTGGGCCTTTATCTTCGAGAGGGTCGACCTATTGCCGCGCCATCCCGGCCAGCTCTACGAGGCTATCGCCTACGCCCTGCTCTTTGTCATAATGTGGGCTTTGCACAAGAAGTGGCCTGAGAAGATTGGAACAGGCTGGTACTTCGGCTTCTGCCTCACCTACATCTTCACCTTCCGCTTCTTCATCGAGTACACGAAAGAAATCCAGGAAGCCTTCGAGGCCTCCCTCCCCATTGACATGGGCCAAATCCTCTCCATCCCCTTCATCATCCTTGGTGTGTGGTGCATGGTGAGAGCAAAAAAGAAGGCTTAGAACTTACAACAATCATAATTATTTAGCCGAAAGCACAAAACTTTCGGCTTTTTTTTCATCAAAAGATTGCTTTTCTCATTTTTTCTTTCTATCTTTGCCACCGAAACACAACAAAAGGTGAAATGAGAACCACAGAGGAATACATCGAACTGATTGCATCGCATGCAGAAGAACTCCAGATGAAGTTTGGAATAACGTCCATGCGCCTGTTTGGTTCAGTTGCTCGTGGTGACCATCATGAGGGTAGCGATGTGGACATCTATGTCACCATGCCCCCCAAGTTCTTCAACTATATTGAGGCTGCCCAGTATCTTGAGCACTTGCTTGGCTGTCGTGTTGACTTGATATGTGACCACAAGAACCTCAGACCTTTTTTCAAAAAACAGATAGAGCAAGATGGCATCAATATCTTTACAGCAGCTTAGAAACTTGATGTTGCCAAGAACGACCTCCCTGCTCTTCGTGACGCCATTGACTATTTCATTGAACATCTCTATGAGATAATACCTATAGAACCATAATGTTGAACCCTTTAAAAAACCGTAGCTTATGACATAGACTTCAGACTACAAACATATACGTTGAAGCGTCCGCTTTGATTCTTGTTCACCAAATTCGCCAAAATTTGAAATCTATCAAGAACAGAAGTAGATGGTTCACGCCCGAGGGCGTGGGCATTACTCGTTTAAGATAGATAGGCGTTTGGCGATGCCTGGTGAACGTAAGCGAAGTAATTGCTCACGTTTTCTTTTTGCGCATAATCGAACACATTTATTAACTCAAAAACAAAAACTATTATGAAACAATTATTTCTTTCTTTTCTGATGGCCTTGCTTCCGTCGATTACGGCTTGGGCTGCTGTGGGCGACGAGTTTACGAAAAGCCCTTGGAGTTACAAGGTCACGGGTGAGTATGAGGTCGAGGTGACCAGCTATAGCGGCTCACAACGGGACGTGACCATTCCCGACGAGGTGACCTACAAATCCAACACTTATATTGTGGTGGGCATCGGCAGTAAGGCCTTCGATGGTAACACAACGCTGCAATCAGTCACCATCCCATACGGCGTGACGTACATCGATTGGGATGCTTTTTGTGGTTGCACAGGTCTGACATCAGTCTCTATCTCTGAGACGGTGAAGATTATAGAAGGTTATGCTTTTTTAGGATGCACAGGGTTGACATCATTTACCATCCCAGAGGGTGTGGAGGAAATTGGCCAACAAACTTTCTATGATTGCACAGGTCTGGTATCAGTCACCATCCCTTCTACCATGACGGAGATCTATTTTGGCGCATTCTCTGGATGTACCAGCATGAAGGATGTGTATTGCTTTGCCGATCCGGATAAACTGACATGGCGTGTTGGTGGTGGTGCCTTCCACCGCAATGACAAAGACACGAAGATTCACGTAAAAGCCAACCAACTCAATAAGTATGAAGCTAAATGGAGTACGGGGGCGATTACCGACGTCAATGCCACCTTCGTGGGCGACCTGGATTGCCCCGTGCTGACTGACGGCGAACCCTACACCCGCACCATCGAATCAAAGGTGAACACGGCCACCTATCAGAAGACACTCGGCTCGGAACGCGTGGGCAAGCATCAGGCTTGGCTCGTTCCGTTCGACTACACCATTACGGCGGCTGACCTGGCGAAGTTCTCGTTCTACAAGATCAACATGATAGCAAACTCGCCGTCGCCCGAGGTGGAGGCTTCGGACGACGTATGGGTCATCCTGACGAAGATGGAGGCTGGCAGCAAGATGTATGCCAACATGCCCTACGTGTATAAGCCCTTGGAGGCCGTGACGGACTATCAATTCACCTCGACGAACGTGAAGCTGAAGGCGCCGAATGCCGAGGTGCTGGCCAAGACGGAGACAATGACGGACATCTATTCGTTCTACGCCACCTATGCGAACACGGCACCCCGCTCAGGCTTCGACTTCTACTACGTGAACATCGACGGCGGCCTGAGCTACGGCTATGGCGACGACAGCGGCGTGACCGTAGGCCCCTACCGCTGGATTGTGCGCCCAGAGAGCAAGCGCACTTACGACTATTACTACGACTATGCCCGCGAGATATACTTCTACGACGGCGAGGGAACAACGGGAATAGAGCACACCCTGTACGAAGGGAAGCTGTCAGACGGCTGGTACACGCTGAACGGACGGAAGCTGACGGGCACACCATCAAGCAAGGGCATCTACATACATAACGGAAGAAAGGAGGCCGTGAGATGAAAAGTGAATATCTGACGCCTGCAACGACCGTCGTGGAGATGGAGCAGGAGGACATCATCTGCGCCAGCGGACTGGATGTCATTGCTCCCGACGACCCCAACAAGCCCGCCGGCATCCGCGACTTAGAATGGGACGAATGGGGTGACTAAGCATCGAGCAAGGGGGCGGTAAACCATTTGTTCCCACCGTGGGAACGTTCTATTCCCAGTATGGGAATGTGATGTTCCCACGGTGGGAATATGAAGCGCGGTGGCGGGTATTCAGAGATTTGTAGCGGTTATTTCAGGACTTTCCTGACCTTTCCGTTCTTTGTACGGAGGATGTTGAGGCCTTTTTGCTGGCGGGGCTGCTGCTTGCCGTCAAGGGTGTAGATGGTTTCGGGGGCGGCGATGGGGGTTTCTTTAACCAATAGGTTAATGGAGGTGGTGTAATGATCGTAGCTGAAGGGTGTGTCCTTCAGGTCGCCCCACACGAATTGCTCTAAGCCTGGATAGTCGATGAAGGGGTTGCGGTTTTGCTGGATGGCATAGACGGCATTGTTGCGATTGATTTCCTTCTCGCTGACGGGGTCGTTGGTAGCCCACTTCATGAGCATTTTCAGTTGCCACCGGCTGAGACCAGGGTAGGGTGCTCCGTCGAGCGTGGGCTGCGACTCAGGGTTACTGTTATACCAGTCGGCAATCTTCTCTTCGTAACAGGTCACCATGTAGAAATAGGTGCGGGCAAAGTCGCCTTTGTACTCGTCGTTGGGTTCAAACACCGTTCCTGCGTAGCCCTCAAAGGTGCATTTACCCAGCTTGCTGAAGTTGTTGGCCGACTTGTAGCTCTCACCGTTAGTCTCGCCAAAAGGAAAGTTGGCACGCTTGTTGTTCACAAAACCGTCAGTAGGGTAGAGGTGGTGCAAGTCGGTGTACATTGGCATCACCTTGCCGCCAAACCAGCTATTGGGAAACGAGTGCTCACGGTTGTAGACGTCGCCCTCCTGCTTATAATTTCCCGCCTGGTCAGTACCGAAGGTCATCTGCCGCTTGTTGGAGTACATGTCCCACACGGTGCCGTTCGCCCGCTTGTCGGTAGTCTGGAAGTGCGTCCACAGGGCTTTGTAGGCAGTATTCAGGTCACCACCCTCGTCGCGGTTGTAGATGACTCCACAGAGGGCCGTTTTCAGGGCAGCACCACTTTTGCCGTCGGCAGCCTGGTAGTAAGTGCCCGAGTCGTTGGGGCCTTGAGCGTTGACGCTGTTTGAAGCCAGCATGAACAATGCTGTCAAGCAGAGGGAGGGTAAACGGTGTTTCATAAGCTATTTAGGTTTTAGTCGTTGCTATTTTCCAGAGACAATCTTCTTGATGTCATTCAGCTTGTTCAGGGCCTCCAACGGCGTAAGGTTGTTCACGTCGAGGCCGAGTATTTCGTCGCGCACCTGACAGAGTACAGGGTCGTCGAGCTGGAAGAAGCTCAGCTGCATTCCCTCACGACTGTTGGCTATTTCGGCTGTCGGCTTACCCACGGTGCCTACCTGCGCATTCTCGTTCTCCAACTGCTTCAGGATGACATTGGCGCGCTTCACGATGCTGCGCGGCATACCCGCAATCTCGGCCACATGGATACCGAAGGAGTGCTCTGAGCCGCCTCGTTCCAACTTGCGCAGGAAGATGACCTTGCCGTCGACCTCCTTCACGCTGACGTTGTAGTTCTTGATGCGTGAAAAATTCTTCTCCATCTCGTTCAGCTCGTGGTAGTGGGTGGCAAAGAGTGTGCGCGGATGGCCACCCTTGACGTTCTCGTGCAGATACTCCACAATGGCCCAGGCTATCGAGATGCCGTCATACGTCGATGTGCCTCGACCCAGCTCATCGAAGAGCACGAGAGAGCGGCTGCTGACGTTGTTCAGGATGTTAGAAGCCTCCGTCATTTCAACCATGAACGTTGATTCGCCCAACGAAATGTTGTCGCTGGCACCCACACGGGTGAATATTTTGTCAACCAGACCGATTCTCGCAGCCTCTGCTGGCACGAAACAGCCCACCTGGGCAAGTAGTACTATCAAGGCCGTCTGACGCAGCAGCGCCGATTTACCAGCCATATTCGGGCCTGTGATGATGATGATCTGCTGGCGCTCGTTGTCCAACAGGATGTCGTTGGGGATATACTGCTCGTCTAAAGGCAGTTCCTGTTCGATGACAGGATGGCGGCCCTGCTTGATGTCGAGCACCTCCGTTGAGTCAATAACAGGACGGATGTAACGGTTTTCCTCAGCCGTCTTGGCAAAGCTCAGCAGACAGTCGAGGTGAGCCAGGATGTTGGCGTTGATCTGTATCTGCGGAATAAACTCCTGCATGGCCAGCACCAGTTCGTTGAAGAGGCGCGTTTCGAGGGCCAGTATCTTGTCCTCAGCACCCAGAATCTTCTCTTCGTACTCCTTTAGTTCCTGCGTGATATAACGTTCGGCCTGTGCCAGCGTCTGCTTGCGCACCCAATCCTGGGGCACCAGTTCCTTATACGTATTGCGCACCTCGAGGTAGTAGCCGAACACGTTGTTATAGCCAATCTTCAGCGACTGTATGCCCGTCTGCTCGGCCTCGCGCTGTTGAATCTGCAACAGGTAGTCCTTGCCGCTGTAGGCAATGCGGCGCAACTCGTCCAGTTCGTCGTTCACGCCGTCGCGGATAACGCCACCCTTAGCCACCAACTGTGGCGGGTCGCTCTGTATCTCCTTGATAATCCGCTCACGCAGCGACTCGCAGAGGTTCAGTCGTTCGCCCACCCGCTTCAGCGCATCGTTCTTGGCATAGAGACACGCCGTCTTGATGGGCTGTATGGCTTGCAAGGCGGTCTTCAGCTGCACAACCTCACGGGGTGATACACGCCCTACGGCCACCTTCGAGATGATACGCTCCAAGTCGCCCACACGATGCAGCTGCTCGTCGATACATTGCCGGAAGTCGGGCTCACGGTAATAATACTCCACGATGTCCAAACGTTCGTTAATGGGCCGTTCGTCCTTCAACGGGAACACCAGCCAGCGGCGCAGCAGTCGGCCTCCCATTGGGCTTACTGTCTTGTCAATCACGTCCAATAGTGACTTGCCGTCGTCCTGCATCGGCTGCAGCAGTTCCAGGGAGCGGATGGTGAACTTATCCAGACGTACATATTTCTCTTCCTCGATGCGCGAAATCTGGGTGATGTGGCCTATCTGGGTGTGTTGCGTCAGTTCCAGGTATTGCAGGATGGCGCCAGCGGCTATCACGCCGTTCTTCAGATGGTCAACGCCAAAGCCCTTCATCGACTTCACCTTGAAGTGCTTCAGCAGCTTTTGCTGGGCACTCTGCTCCGTAAACACCCAGTCGTCGAGCTCAAAGGTGAATAACTTCGTACCAAAATGCTGCTCAAAGTCCTTCTTGCGCTGACGTTCAACGAGCACCTCCTTCGGCTGCAGGTTGCCCATCAGCTTCTCCACGTAGTCGTAGGTGCCTTCGCCAGTCAGGAACTCGCCTGTAGAAATATCGAGAAACGCGACACCGCAGGCCGACTTGCCGAAGTGTACGGCACACAGGAAGTTGTTCTCCTTGTAGTTCAGCACATTGTCAGACAGGGCCACACCAGGCGTCACCAGCTCCGTGATGCCTCGCTTCACCAGCTTCTTTGTCAGCTTGGGGTCTTCCAACTGGTCGCAGATGGCCACACGCTTGCCTGCCCTGATGAGCTTGGGCAGGTAGGTGTCGAGGGCGTGATGGGGAAATCC
>JAEEGH010011672.1_pt1 | contig 19873 bp, 8 predicted proteins | sample 9134181 | NCBI WGS metagenome assembly JAEEGH01 (sample SAMN16246544, study PRJNA631951) | gut metagenome | biome: gut microbiome; feature: rumen; material: DP-attached | host: Bos | place: Iran: Karaj | collected 2018-10 | reverse complement strand
CACCCAAAAACGGAGCCTTTAGCCAGAAAAAAGGCGGCTCCGCTTGAAAAAATAGAGCCTCCGCTTGAAAAAATGCGGCCTTTATTTTTTTCTACGAGGCCTCCGCTCATCTGAGCAAGGCCTCCGCTCGGGAAAACGATGTTGAACCTCATAAAAACTAAGCAAAAAATGACTAAAAAGACAACTTTCAACCGCAAAGGGCTCCTCAACGAGAGCCCACGCGTAATGGAACTGCGCAATTTGCGCATTTCTTACTATTCTTGTCTGGCCAATGCCTTGCGCGAAACGGCCGATGACGAACAGATTGTATGCCTCACAGCCCGTGCCTGCCGTCAGGCCCAGCTGCCCGAGGAGCCCTGTGTACAGCGCACCATTGACCAGGAGCGTCTCTCGCTCTCTGCCGACGAGGTACGCAAGATTTTCCGTGCCGCCTACACCGATAAGGCTCTGAAGCCGCGCTCCGTGCTCAACCAGAAGGAGCGCATCGCCCGTGGCATCAGCGACTTCTTCCGTCGTCGTTATGAGCTGCGCTACAACGTGGTGAAGAAGATTGAGGAATGGCGTCCACGCGACGGTGTCTATCGTGAGTGGCAGCAGCTGACCGACCGCGACCTGAACCGCATGACCTTCGAACAGATGAACGAGGGCGGCGACGGCTGGGGCATCGACCTCCAGCTCTACCTGCACTCCACCATGGTGCCACAGTATAACCCGTTGACAGAATTCCTCGATGGATGCGGACGCTGGTATGGGCATAAAGACCATATCGCCGATCTGGCCCGCCGTGTACCCACTGACTATAAAGACTGGGAGCCGCTGTTCCACTGCTGGTTCTTGGCGATGGTAGCGCAGTGGCTGGGCATAGACTCGTGTTTCAGCAATATGCTCGTGCCGATGCTCATCGGTGGTCAGGGCACGCACAAGACGACCTTCTGCCGCATGCTGCTGCCACCTGTCTTACGCGACTATTTCATTGACGACATCAAGATGGACAATGCAGAGCAGGTGGAGCGCGTCTTAGCTCGCATGGCACTGGTGAATATCGATGAATACAACGCCAAGACGGAGCGTGAACAAGCCAAGATCAAGCGCATCCTGGCAGAAAAGGATGTGCAAGTGAGAAAAATGCGCTCCGACCAGTACATCCGTTCGCAGCGTACGGCGTCGTTCATCGCCACGACCAACTCTCCTACCCCACTGACCGACCCGACGGGTTCACGCCGCTACATCTGCTGTCCGGTAAACGGCATCATCGACACTGAGCCGACCGTCAACTACCGCCAACTGTATGCCCAGGCCGTCTATGAAGTCAAGCACGGCGCACGCTACTATCCCACCCGTGAAGAGGAGCAGCGCATGGAGCTGCACAACAGGCAGTTCCAAATGCTGAAGAAGGCCGACCTCGTGCTGACTGATTATTTCGAACCCGTCGAACGCAACAAGGAGAATCTGATGATGTTCACAGAGGTAGAAAAAGTACTTCGCGAATGCATCTCAGCAGCCCAAATGCCAACAATCAGCGAACTATCGACGGCACTGACACATCATTTCCAGACGGGTGCCGTGGGCGGCAATCGCGGCTGGTATATGCGGAAAAAGCCATCGATTTAGGTGTTAGAGGTGTTAAAGGTGTAGCTCAGATTTTTGTACAAAGCAACACATTTTTCTCGAAATACCAAATAAATTCAGAAATAATCCGTATCTTTGCCGACGAATTGACATTCACCGGCGAGAACAGAACATACTTAAAAACGGAGAAATATGATTTACGGACGATTAGCAATGGCGTTAATAGGCTTACTGGTGGCTACCAACGTAAGTAGTGCGAACAAGGAATGGATTGACGTCACACAAAGCTACATCACCAATCCAGGGTATGATGACAACCAAACTGATGGCTGGACATGGACTAATAGCGGCAACTGCAATACCCGCTGTGAGTGTATGGAGGTTTGGAACGGCACTTTCGACATCCACCAGACCATCAAGAATGCTCCACAGGGCAAATATCGTCTGAGCGTACAAGCCTACTTCCGAACGGGCGACAATAACTGGGCCTATCAGGACTATGTGAATCATCAGGAGAACATCACAGCCTATCTCTATGCTGACAAGACCGAACAGAAACTGGTGAGCGTCTACTCGGCATCGATGACTCAAGACATCGGCAACTGCTTTGAGAGTGATGGCAAATACTTCCCCAACGGCATGGAGTCGGCACGCGTATTCTTCGACAATGACAAGTACTGGAACACCATTGAGTTCGAGGCCGGCGGTGACTTTGACATCGGCTTGAAGTGTAGTGAGCAGAATTATTCCAGCTGGGCCATTTGGGACAACTGGAAACTGGAGTACTATGGTGAGATGATCAAAGTGAGCACTATTCAAGTAAAAGCAGACAAGACGGAGATGGTCGTGGGCGAGACTACGGATGCCACAGCGACGATTTCCCCTGTCAACGCTACCTTCACGCAACTGGAATGGTCGTCGAGCAATGAGCTTGTGGCTACAGTCAATGAGAATGGACATATCACGACCGTTGGCGTCGGAACGGCCACGATTACCGCTTTGGCTACGGATGGCTCTGGTGTCAAGGGTACGCTGACCGTTACTGTCATCAACAACAAAGCGACGGAAGGGTCACTCATCATCAACGAAATCATGGCGTCGAACGTGGATGAATTCCTAAGTCCGGCCTTCAACTACGACGGTTGGATGGAGCTAAACAACCCCACCGAGAAGGCTGTGGAGTTGGCTGGTCTTCAGTTGAGTGCCCCCACCAACGCTGAAGGTCCCTGGACAATGCCAAAGTCGATGGGCGTAGTGCCAGCTAAAGGTTTCCGAGTGGTATGGTTTGACTCCAACGACATAGCGCCCACCAACGCACCATTCAAGCTTGACACTGACGGCGGCAGCATCCTGATCACTGATGAGAACGGAAATGAGATAGTCAGCCAGCAGTATCCGGCCTCGATGGAGCGCATCAGCTATGCCCGAACTACCGATGGTACTGGTGACTGGGCACATACTGGCACTGCCACACCAAGCGCATCAAATAACGGCATCAAAACGGCCTCCACGCAGTTGTCAGCACCCGTAGTCGACCAGCCATCACAGCTGTTTAGCGGCGAGCTGAACGTTCAGGTGACGATTCCTGCCAATGCCACCTTATATTATACCAACGACGGTACACTCCCCTCACCCACCAACGGACAGCAGAGCAGTACGGGCAACTTCACAGTCAGCAAATCGACGGCACTGCGCTTCCGTCTGTTTTCCGACGACCGTCTGCCCTCGCCCGTCACATCGCGTTCCTATATATTAAAAGACAAGGAATACACATTGCCCGTAGTAGCACTTGTCACCAATTGGGACGACCTCTACAGCAAGGAATACGGCATTGCCTATAACGGTGTAGGTCCCAATGGTCGTGCGGGCAATGGCCAGTCGTCAAAGCGTAACTACAACATGAATTGGGAGCGTCCTGCCAACTTCTCATACATTCTCAATGGCGACATGGCCATCAACCAGGACGTCAACCTCGAAGTGAGCGGTGGCTGGAGTCGTGCCAACGAACAGAAGTCCTATAAACTGAAAGGCAACAAGGAATTGGGCGGCAACAAGAACCTCAACTATCCGTTCTTCAGCGCCAAGCCCTACATCCGCAACCGAACCCTCGTGGCGCGCAATGGCGGTAACGACGAGCAGGGACGCTTCAAAGACCCTGCCCTACAAAGCATCATCCAAGCCTCGGAGGTCGACATCGACTGCCAGAGCTATGAGCCTGTGCACGAATTCATCAACGGCGAATATCAGGGTGTGTTCAACTTGCGCGAACCTAACAACAAACACTACGTCTATGCCAACTATGGTTGGGACGACGACGTGATAGACCAGTTTGAAATGTCACCCGACTCCGGATATGTGCAGATGTGCGGCACCAAGGAGTCGTTTACGCAGTTACTTGCCCTTTCCGAGAATGCATCAAATGCTACCACCTACACGGAAATAGGCCGTCTGCTCGACATCGATGCCTATATCAATTACATGGCTGCTGAATTTTATATGAGCCACTGGGACTGGCCACAGAATAATGTCAAAGGTTTTCGCTATCGTGACGGCGGTAAATACCGCTTCGTGGTATTCGATCTCGACAATGCACTCTCAGACTGGGATGTAAAAATGTGGGGCACCCCTCCCTTCGAGACATTCTTCAAAAAGGAAAACTACACCTTTGACCAACTCTACGGCAAGGCTTTGAAGACATACGGTAACCATATTTCTGCCAACATCGAGTTTGTCACGCTCTTCCGTAATATGCTTCAGAACGACAGTTTCCGCCGTCAGTTCATCGATGCCTACTGCTTGATGGGAGGTAGCGTATTCCAAAAAGACCAGGTGAACAACGTACTGACACCACTTGTGGAGAGGGTAAAGAACTGGACGGCTGCTGAGCAAAGAGCCAACGAGATAAAGAGTTGGCTTGGCAACCATCTTGGCAATGCCACGACGCAGTTGAAGAACAATGATGTGTTCAAGTTAAAGAATGTCAGCAGCCAGCGTGTCACCCTCGGTAGCGACACAAAGGGAGCCACCATTCTCGTCAACGGTCAGGCAGTGCCTACGGGTAAGTTTGACGGCAATCTCTTTGCTCCCGTCACCCTACAGGCGATGGCTCCAGCGGGTTATGTCTTCAGCGGTTGGAAGAACCAAAACGGAACGGTGCTGTCGAAGAATGCCGATATGAGCCTGCCTACGGGCACGGTCAGCCTAACGGCTTGTTTCACGCCCCTCAGCGACGCCGACAAGCAGGCGCAGGGAATCACCCCCATCCGTATCAACGAGGTGAGCGGTGCCAACGACAGTTATATTGACGAATACGGCAAGAAGGGCGACTGGCTGGAGCTCTATAACACGACCGATGAGGATATTGACGTGGAAGGCATGTACCTGACCGATAACCTCGATAAACCCACGAAATACCAGATTACCAAAGGTAATACCAAAGCGCAGACCGTCATCCCCGCACACGGATACCTGATTGTATGGTGCGACAACAAGCGTGCCACAACCGATAACGGACTACATGCCTCGTTCAAAATCAGTGACGATGGTGGCAATCTGCAGTTGATGGCTGCCGACAAGAGTTGGACAGACGTCATCACCTATAGTGCCCACGATGCCAACACGACAATTGTTCGCTATCCTGACGGCACCTCTGACGTCTATGCTACCAATGTGCCTACCATCGGACACAGCAACGTGAAGACGAACTATATGATTGCTGTCAGTCAGAAGGGTGAAGAAACGGGCATTGCTACCTACACTGCCGCTGATAACCATCTCACCGTGCGCTATGTCACCCCGCAGATTATCCTACACAGCGAAGATGCCAACGCTGTTGACTGCGCTATTTATACCGCCGACGGGCGACAGGTCATGCAGACATCTGTCAGTTTCGACAATAGTGAAACAGTCCGCGTGGATGTATCGCATCTGTCACCGGGCTTCTATGTAGCTCGTGCCAAAGACCATCAAGGCCGTCACATCAGCTGTAAATTCATGAGGTAAAAGCCTGTTGCTTATTTACTTAAGCAGGCTCCACTTGGGCGGCTCGACACCAAGCAGATGGCGCACAAAGAAGTCCATACGCTTGTGGTCGCCAAAGGCTTCACCCATCGTGTGATAGGCACCTGGGATGACAACGAGTTCAAAATCCTTGCCTGCCTTTTGTAGGGCTGCCACCACCTGCATGGTGGATGCCGGATCGACATTATCGTCGAGTTCACCCACCACAAGCATCAGCGGACGCTCCAAACGCCAGGCGTTCTCGACATTAGAACACGCCACATAGCTGGAGTCAACGGGGTACGACATCCATTGCTCATTCCACCATATCTTGTCCATCCGGTTGTCATGACAGCCACAAGCAGCATAGGCTGCCTTATAGAAATCGCCATGCCAAAGAACGGCAGCCAAGGCGTTCTGTCCGCCAGCCGAACAACCGTAAATGCCGACGCGGTCAATATCCATATAGGGATATTTCTCTGCGGCGGCTTTTATCCACGCCCTACGATCTGGGAAGCCGCCGTCCTTCAGATTCTTATAGCACACCTCCTCAAAAGCTTTCGAACGCCATGAGGTAGTCATTCCGTCGAGCTGGACAATGATGAATCCCAACTCGGCCAGTTCGGCCATGCCCCAATACCACTCGCGCCACGACTTGGGGACATACTGGTCGCCAGGACCGGAATATATGTACTCGATAACTGGATACTTTTTCTGAGGATCGAAGTTAGAGGGACGGAGAATGATGCCCCACATGGGTGTCACGCCATCGCGACCAGGAGCCACGAACACCTCAGGCGCGCGCCATCCTGTGGCTATGAGAGGACTGCTGTCTGCCGTTTCCAATGGCATCACGATGCTACCGTCTTTGGCAGAGCGCAGCACAAAGACGGGAGGTGTGGTCACAGTAGAATAGGTATCGATGAGGTAAGCCCAGTCGTCGGTATATGTCGCGTAATGCATACCTTCCTCCGGAGTCAGACACACCAGGCCTTTGCCATCCATGCGGATTTTATAATAATGAATAAGATAGGGATCTTCTGCCTTGTTCATGCCGTTGGCAGAGAAATACACGATACCGCGCCGCTCATCAATATGCTGTATGCCACGAATGTTCCATTCGCCACGCGTCACCTGCTTCATACTGCCGTTGCGGCGGTCGACGAGGTAGATATGATTGTAGCCGTCACGCTCGCTGACCCAAAGGATGCGACGTCCGTCACTCAGGTCACGGCGCTGCAGACGGGTGTAGTTGACATACTTTTCCTCCTTTTCCTCAATAAGTGTACGCACGTTAGCCTGAAGATCCATTTCAAGCACGCGGTAGGTCTTATGACCACGCTCATTAAACTCGAAGGTGACTGTCAGGCTATTTTTGTCCCAGCGAGGCATCGTCACCTCATACTGGTGAGCAAATAATGTCGTAGCGGGTTCGGCAACACGCCCCGTAGCCACCTCGACAATGACGGGTACGCGATAATTCAGCGAATCGCCAGGTTTGGCATACTCCTGTTTGTGAAGAACGGGCTCTAAGCGTCCCTTCGGCGACGACTCCACATAATACACATAGTGCTTCGGAGCGGGCTTGATGCGAACAGTAGCATAGTACTTACCATCAGGTGAGAACGAACCCCATGATGAGTAGTAATAGTCGGGCGTACCGTTGGTAGTTAACGCCTTATCATTCTTCCAAAGATTGTTCTCTTTATGGAAAATTCGAAGTGTACTATCTATGGGAGATACCTGCACACCGTCTTTCTCGTCGGGCACTTCCATCCAGTGGCGTTCGGGTTTACCGTCGGAAGGACGGGGCGGCTTCGGAGGCTCAGGATTGCCGGGCAGCAGTGTGACGGTGCGTTTGTCGGCATCCACCTCTTTGAACACCTCCTTACTGCCATCCCACACGCTGTACCAGAACTTATGACTGCCAGCAATGGCGTGCGCTTGCACGTTGCTATTCTTGGTCTTTCCAGAATAGAGGTTTCGCACATTGTTAGCCCTACGATAGTCATCCACAGTTCCTTGAGCCTGTGCCCCCATAGGGCTTAATGACAATGAACAAATGATAAAGGAGAAACTTGCCAAATGGATATTCATGTATGGAAATTATTTGTAGATGACAAAGTCGGTAAACTCTGCCCAAGAGGCATTGGGCGAATAAGTAGTCTGATAGATACCAATGCCGAGCGTAGGACTCGTGACATTGATGGGAGAGCCTGGCATATTGTTCCAGACATGACCATCAGCACTTGTGCGGGCAAAGAGCTGGTTGCCCTTGCGTTCAAACTGCAGGATGCGGTCGGCATCATATCCCTTGTAGTTGGGGAACTGCGGGCGCCCCTGGGACGAGAGGATGGTGAGCATATTACCACAGTTGTAGAGCGGGAAGACCCCATTCTGATAATAGGTTTCCTTGTCGCTTATCAGTAGCCCCGCTTCGTTGAAACCTATCACGTTATGGTTGGCAAGTCCTTCCATGTCGCTTATACGGCACATCACCACAAAGTCGCCTTCCACCTCTTTATATATATAACCACCATTAGCAAGGGGATTGCTGTTGAAGTCAGCTGTGGTGGCAGAGAATCTCTGTGCCTCACGCTTTTCCAGTATAGGTTTCATTGAAGACGACAGCGTGAATTTGCTATCGGGGGCAATCTCCTCAAAGTCATCATCGCCCAGTGAGGTAACGTTGAATGTTGAGCGTTGAACATTGAACGACGATTGCACCTCCTCGGCACTCCATGCTGACGGACTAATAACAAGAGAGGCTATATAGCCCATAAAACTGTTAGTACCCGAACCGTCGGCACCGATGGTAACGTGGCCTTCGGGACGAATCATGAGAAAGTTGTTCTGCTCGTGAACAAGCTGGCCGTTGCAATAGGCGCGCTCCATCCAACCGTCAAAGGTGATGACCCAATATTGCCAACGGCCCTCGCCATTCTTGATTTGCTCTGGAGCACCATAGCTCTCGAATGAACCGTTGTGATTGACGAGTCCTGCCTTGGGGTCGGTACCAAGCCGGAATTCAATGGTAGCAAGGTCAGCATGCGATGTAGAGAATGAAACGACAGTGGACACAGCTCCCACCTTGGTCGACAGCACCCAAGCACTGATAGTGTATGGCGCATTGTATCTGAAGCCCTGCGGCAGGGGTTCATTGCTCTCTAAACGCTGTGTGCCATTGAAGAACAACGCCCATTTGCCGTCCTTCACACGGGCACGGATGGGTTTATTAGCCTTAAAGCCTTCTATCATAGTCACGTCGAAGGGAGCAGTCTTACCCACTGCTATTTTATCGACATCAAAGCTGATGCTCTTAACTCTCGACTCACTATCGGCAACATCTTTCTGGTGCATGCCGGGATAGCCGTCGTTCGTCTCGGAAGGATCGGGAGGCAGCAGGGGAGCCTTCTGCCATACTTTCACATTCCAAATGGCTGGCATGTGCCCATTCTTCTGTGTGTCGGTGATGGTGATACGGATGTATCGGGCTTTTACCTCCTTTTTGTCAATCATGGGCGACCCCTGCATGGTGTTCTGCGTACGGTCGGCAAAGAGCGTCCACATCTTACCATCCTTAGAAGTCTCAATCTTATACTGATAGAAGAAAGTGGCATACTCGAACTGAGTCCATACCTCGCTAAACTTCTGTGTCTTGCCGAGGTCTATCTGCAGCCACTCGTCGTGATGGAGGGCACCCTGCCAGTTGGTATGACGCGCCTTCCACAGTGTGCCGTTGTTATCGTCGACAGCATATTCAGGCTTGAACCAGTCATCATAGTAGCTGGATGCCGTCACCTTAGCACCGTAGGCAATATTCTTCTCTGATGGGGTATTGCCTATTCTGTTGAGAACGTTTGCTGCATGATGGGTGGGCTTAACAGGCAGAATGTTGCCTGCATCGTCAAATAGCATCTCGTCAATACACACTTGACGATTGAAACCGTGAACAGAGCGAGGATTGTTGTGGCGATGATAGACTATATAATAATGACCATTCTCAACGAGAATGCTGTGATGGCCGGGACCATGAACAGTGCCATCTGCATTGGTCTTGAGGATACAGCCCTTATACTCAAAGGGGCCCATCGGGCCAACCTTCGAGACGGCATATTGTACGCGGTAGGTGTCGTCATGGCACGAGCCAGACGAGTAGGTGAAATAGTATATGCCGTCCTTCTTGAATACAAAGGGCGCTTCAAAGATGTCCTTCAGTTCAGTGTTGGGAATAAGCTTCTTCTCGCCAAGTTCATTGCCATTAATTTTTGCAACACCACAGCCGAAGTCCTTGTAGATGCCCCACGTACAGAAGTAGAGATACTCCTGACCATCGTCATCGCGGAACAGCTGGGGATCGAGCGTGATAGCATTATGGACAAAACGGTCGGGCACGAGAACGGCATCGGATTGAGCACCCAGAATGTTCTTCCACGGACCAATGGGCGACTTACTCTCACCTACGATGACCTCGCAGGGGCGGCAGTAGTAGTAGCGGTATCCGCCATCGGGCTGTTGCACTACGTCGGGTGCCCACACCACCTCGGTGGTGGGCCAATTCATGACAAGATTCTTCCAGTTGCGGAAGTCATACGACACCCACACCTGCGCCGGACCATAGCCGTTGCCGGTGCCGTCGGTAGTGGCATAGAGGTAGTAGGCGTCACCAAATTTACGAATGGTCGGGTCGGCGAAGTAGCCGGGAACAAACGGATTGGCTGCACCTGGCGTATTCCATTGTTGTGCGAATACTATAGACAAATGGCAAGTGAACAACGTGGCAAATGCCAAGAACCTTGACAGTGTGGTTTGCTTCATAGGGTGACTTTTTTGCCGTTGACGATGTAGATGCCGTGGGAAGAGGGAGTTGTCGTCTTCTGCCCTTTCAAGTTATAGACACCCTTACTGCGGTTGCATTCATTACCGATAACAGATTGGATGGCGGTGGGGTTGTCATAATCTATATTGGCCAGCGTAGCAGAAGCGGCTCCTTGTGCGAGATGTAGGCGGAACACAAAACGGGCGGTTGCCGTCTCTGTCGCGCTCTTCTTATAATAGAAAGCTTGCGAAATGGTATAGTCACTGCCATTGCGACATTTACCAGGATACTGTCCGAGGGTAAATGTGAGCGATGAGGGTGTCAGCTCGCTCCAAACGTAGCCTGAACCGTAGTCACTAACACTGCCACTGGCGTTGAACCAGTGTCCATAGCCGTTGGCGGTAGAGGCACGCTGCACAAGACTGCCCGTCGTAGGGTTGCAAGCGTAGAACATCATCTTTCCATTGGCTGGTCCGCTGGCATTATAGCTCACCAACTTTGAGCTGATGTCAGAAGGATCCATCTGCAAGGCCGTTCCCAGCTGGGCAGCAGCCTGCCCACCAACAGTAAGTGTGGTTCCGACATAATCGGATGATGAGGTTGGGAAGTAGACGTCGTAGGTCAGCGTGATGTCGCTAATGGCGCGACCGTCAATGACGGGTTCTACATACACTGTGGCATTGGTTCCCAAATCGGTGCCCTCTAATTGGAAGCGATAGGGCCAATGCTCAGCGTTAGTCATACCTTCTGTCCACTTATGTGCTACGTATTTCCTAGGGGCAGGGGTAACGATGAGCCACAGACGGCTGACACCCTTTGGAATCGTCATTTCGATATCGGCAGTTTTATCGGCAGTACCTGTGCAATAGAGACTATCGGCCGAGAAATACTGGCGTGTGCCGTCCTGCATCAGTGCTGCATAACCCAGGCGGAAAGCACGATAGAGGTAGTTGCTGTTGGAGATATATGTCTTGCGGTTGGTCTTGCCCCACTGCGTCTCACCATTCATCATCTCGGCAGGGTCTCCATTAGCCAAAGCTGACCCGTCTTTCAGCGCAGTAAAGTGTGTGATCACCTTGGTGCCTGCGGCAGGAACCTGCAGGGGAATGACGTTAAAACCAGACGACTGAGGTGTAGAGCCCAAAGCCACCTGATAAGTCTTGTCGGCAGTCTGTACACAACGGTAGTTAAAGTCACCGATATAGGAGTCGCGGTAGGGCTTACAGACTTCCAAGTCCCACGAAGCCAGTCGTGAGGCGTAATCATGATAGATTCTGAAAAGGTCGGTGGCGGTCAGTCCCTTGAGTTTCATCAGAGCCTGATTGAAGTCGGTGGCGTTTCGGGCAGTCTGACCAGTCATAGGCGTGTTCCACACCTGAGCCACAGTGGTAAGGTCGTCGTAGTGCTGACAGAGATAGTAGAGGAACCAGTACGACTGATAGCGGTGCCACTCATGCGAGAAAGCGTAGTTATGACTGTTGCGGAAGACGTTGATGCTCTGCGAGTACATCTCATTGGGATAAGACTGTAGCGACTGCCACTGTGCTGTCTGTTCCCAGATAGCTTGTCCGTTGCCACAAGCCAAATGGAAACCCGTATTGTCGGTTGACGAGTCGTTGTGGCCACTATGTTCAGCAAAGCACATATAATGGAATGAGTGGCCAACCTCATGAGCTACGGCCGATCCTACCGGCTTGCAGGCACTTGGACCAAGCCAGAGGGCGCTGATCTGAAAATCATAGCCGCCACCATAGCAGACCCAGTCGGTAGTATGATTAAGCAGTACCATAATCTTGTATTTGGCTATATTCGACGTCACAGGGTCAACGAATCCCAGCTTATTAATCTCTAAGTCATAAAAGGCTTCACACTTTTTGAGCAGATCCTGCTCGTCCACACGATAGGTCGATGGAGACTCTGATGGTTTCTTTGAACCATAGTTCTTGTCCCAGAAAATAATGACATTGTCACTCTCAACAGAACGGCTCTTCGACCACGTATACTTGTTGTCGGGGTCGCTCTCCTTGTAGAGCAGCGAGTCCGATGGCCAAGGATTGCGCCACTCATTAGGAATATACACTTTTTTCTTGACGTCTTGTGCGATGCCATGCCCAGCCCATAGCAGAGTCGTCAGCAAAAGAATAGACTTTGTAAAATGTTTCATAAGATATAGTTTGTTTTATTTTTTGTTCGTAACTTTAAAAGTATATGGATACTGCACACCATCAAGGTTTCCATCGTGCTTTTCAGGGGCTCCCATCACAACAAGATACAGATGACGAAGCTGCTTATCGGCAGGCACGGTAAAGGTCTGACCATTAACGGTACCATATAGGCATTCGTCTGTAGTGGTGAGTCCCACAAAACCATAACGCAAATGGTTGCCTTTTATGCGCAGCTTGAAGGTATGGGCATTGATATCGACAAACCTGTCGAGCAAGATGGCATTGAAACCATAGTCTTCAGGCACATTGACAGGACTCAGCCATCCTTTGACATCCGTATTCATTTCGCTATCGAAAGTACAGGCATAACGTCGCGTCTCCTTGCGGGCATGGTTGAAGTCGAAATTTACCAAATGCTGGTAACCTCGTAGCATCTCATCGCAGAAGGCAGACTGACTGAGACCATAAAGACGCATATAAGTAGAAGCGGGGTCTTCCCCGATGCGCCCCTCACGGAACAGTTCAGCTATGCTCTTACGGCCATGCAGGTCGCTCCACCATTGGATAACGTAAGGGGAGTGGTAGATATTCTCCATGTGCAGGAAAGCCTTATGAGTAAGCCTCTTGAAAGACTCAAAATGATAGTTCTCATCAGTAATCCAGTCTGGGTTTACCTGCCACAGCATCCATTGCGATGTCATCTCAAAAAATCCAGTACCACCCCAGCACTCGCCAATACTATCAGCCATGATTTGTGCCTGGAACGAGTGGCCCAACTCATGAGCCATACAATTCATTTTGGTATCCTGTATGCGGTTGGGAGCCACCCATAGTGCTCCTATAAAGTTGTCGTAGGTGCCTCCATAAGCAGTCCCTTCATTGGAGTAGTTCACCATTACCATCATCTTGTAGCGGTCGGCTTTCGACGGTCCTTTTACCCATCCTAACGTATCACGAAAGAAATGGTAGAAGTGTTGTACACGATAACGCAGGTTGTCAAGTCGGAAAGCCATAGGCTTACCATCGAGCATCGGCGGATTATTGAGATCCTGTCCGAAACCTTTCTCCCACATAAAAATAAGGTCGGGCGTCTCAATACTACGCTGTAGTGACCAACGCGACGTATCTGTTGAAAGATCCATACCCCGCAGATCCTCAGGTACATAGATAGCCTTACGTTTGTCAGACGCCAATGCTGTCAAAGAACAGCTTAACAACAATGATACTAAGATAGTTTTTATCATCAGATAGTAGTTTTGTGGTGCAAAGGTACAATTAATCAAGCATAAAACAAAGGAAAATCAGCATTTATATTTTAAAAATGTTAAAAAAACACTTATTTCTCTCTTTTTTATATTATATTTGCACTTGACTAAGAGAAAATTACTACCTTTGAAGCGTCATTTACAAAACTACAACTACTGATTATGAATAAAAAAATATTAACCGTATTATTGGCTATCCTTTTGACTGGGAGCACTCATGCTGCTGACTATCGTACATTTGCGAGTATTGAAAATGTCAGCGTGGAGGTTCCTGTGGGTAATGCCCCTCGCCTGCCCTACCGACTATGGGTAACGTATGCCGACGGCGGCGGTGAGTATCGTCAGGTAAAGTGGCTCAACTCATGGGAGGCTACAGAGATGGCTGAGGCTAATGCCGACATCAATTCTGTGGGCACGACGTACAAGGTACGTGGGTTTATTCTCGGCGACAACACGACACCTAACGGATACCCTGTGACAGCACAAGTACGTGTGGTGGCTGGAGCCGAGACGGCTCCGTCGAACGTTCCCGTTGCCAAGACGCTGCCGCTCGACCTGGTGAGCATTGACGGCGACAATCGGCTGACGTGGAACCGCAACCTCGACATCGACCAGTTGATCAGTCTGCCCGTGAAACAGCAGCTCTACAATTACCGCGACACTTACGGGCTTTCTACCGAGGGTTATCCCGAAGCTGACGGATGGGACTCGCCGACGACGAAACTGAAGGGGCACGGTTCAGGCCATTATATGTCGGCAATGGCTTTTGCCTTTGCCTGTTGTCAGGACAAGAAAAAGAAGGACATCCTACGGCGGAACATTATCGAGATGGTCAATGGTCTGCGCGAATGTCAGGAGCGCACCTTCGTGTGGAACGACAATCTGGGACGCTACTGGGAGGCACGCGACTTTGCACCCGAAGAAGAACTGAAGACCATGCAAGGCACATGGGCTTACTTCGACCGCTATAAGCAACACCCGGAGCGATATGGTTATGGCTATTTGAATGCCATTCCAGCCCAACACTGTGTATTAATAGAAATGTATCGCGCGTACAATAATGAACAATGGGTGTGGGCACCATATTACTCTGTACACAAGCAACTGGCAGGTCTTATCGACATTGCCACCTACATCGACGACAAACCGACAGCGGCAAAGGCGCTGCTCATTGCCAAGGACATGGGGCTGTGGGTGTGGAACCGTCTGCATTATCGTACCTACGTCAAGCATGAAGGAAGTCTGGAGGAACGGCGTGCCCGTCCCGGTAACCGTTATGAGATGTGGAACATGTACATCGCTGGTGAGGTGGGCGGAATGGCCGAATCGTTGGCACGTCTGTCGGAGATGACGGGAACAGCAGAAGAAAAGGCTCATCTGCTGGAAGCTGCCACGTGCTTTGATAGTCCTGCCTTCTTCGACCCACTGGCCAAGAATATTGATGCCATCCGTACCCGTCATGCCAACCAGCACATCCCCATGGTGACAGGAGCGCTACGCATCTTCCGTGGCAACAACAATCCGTATTACTATAACGTGGCCCAAAACTTTTGGACCATGATTCAAGGCCGTTACCGCTATGCTATGGGCGGCGTGGGAAATGGTGAGATGTTCCGCCAACCTTATTCACAAATGACTTCGATGTGTAACAACGTCACACATTGGGGAGGACACGAACAACACGAGCCAACGATGAACGAGACCTGCTGTGCCTATAATCTGGCAAAGCTGACGAAGGACCTGAATTGCTTTAATCCTGATGATGCCAGCTATATGGACTACTACGAACGTGTACTCTATAATCAGATAATAGGTTCAGTTAATCCTAAAAAATACCAAACAGTCTATCAGTATGCCGTAGGACTGAATGCCTCAAAACCTTGGGGCAACGAGACGCCACAATCTACCTGCTGTGGCGGAACGGGTGTGGAGAATCACGTCAAATATCAGGAGGCGGCATACTTTGTCAATGAGAATACGCTATGGGTGGCTCTATATATGCCGACAACAGCTCAATGGAAAGAGAAGGGCGTCACCATTAAGCAGGAATGCCAATGGCCAGCAGAACAATCCACGATCCGTGTCGTTGCCAATAGCAAACAGCCGAAAGCCAATAGCCGTTTTTCTATGAAACTCCGCGTGCCTTATTGGGCCACTGAGGGCTTTGATGTGAAACTCAACGGAAAAAGCATTGCTACCCACTATCAACCTTCGAGCTATGTTGAAATTCCCATTCGCCAGTGGACTAAAAAGGATGTGGTAGAGGTTATGATGCCCTTCAATACGCACATTGACTTTGGTCCAGATAAGATTGACAACCAATGGCTTGGTGCGTTTATGCGGGGACCGCTGGTAATGGCTGCCACCGGTATCACAACGTGGGACGAGGCCACCGTTGACGCAGACCATAACTTAAGCACCTTTATCCCCGACTACGACGGTGATGAGCACCTGACGCACTACTTCCGCCTCCGTCTCCCCGCCGCTCCGGTGGTCGACGGTTCCCCCGTCGACATCGACAAGTCCCAGCTCCGCGAACTAATGCTGATTGCCAAAGCACGCAGCGCTGAGCAGCAGGCTTGGAACGCAATGGACGTAAAGGTGCCAGAGTATGCTCCGTGGGCCAAGTATGGTTTCCGGCGCATGACAGACCAAATGACAAAGGTGCGCCCCATTCTGGATGCCCCTGAGGGGAAATACACACAGGATGAGATTGACAAGGCTGCTAGCTCTCTGAATGCAGAGATTAACAGCATGCGACCTGGCAACCTGGCCGAACTGGAGGATATGCAAGAACTACTTGCTATTCTTGACGAGGTGAAAACTGCAAAAAAGACAGATGCTGCCTCTCGCGAGGCTATCGACTATGCTAGCATGGTCATCCGCTACGTCAGCAATGGTAGTGGCACTATCGACATGATTGAGCGTGCTGTCAGACAACTGAAAGAAGTACTGGAATAACAACAAAATACAATAACCTATATGAAAAAACTCCTTTTATCATTCGTCATTTGTCATGTATCATTTAGCCACGCAGTGGCGCAACATGGCTATCCTATCACCCCCGTTCCCTTCACCGCTGTCAAGGTAACACCAGGATCGTTCTGGGGACAGCGTCTGCAGGCCAGTCGTGACGTTACCATCCCCCTGGCATTCTCGAAATGTGAGAGCGAGGGACGCTATAAGAACTTTGAAAACGCGGCCACCCACATGAAAGACCCATCAAAGGTCTTTAAAGTCAACGGCGTAGGCTACTCATTCGACGACACGGATCCCTACAAAACACTAGAAGGTGCCGCCTATATCCTGCAGACCTATCCCGACAAACGTTTGGAGGCCTATTGCGACTCTGTCATCGACATCATTGCTTCCGCACAAGAGCCCGATGGTTACCTTTACACCGCCCGCACACAGAACCCCGTCAATCCGCATCACTGGGCTGGTGACCGCCGGTGGGTGAAAGAAGAGGATTTGAGCCACGAACTCTATAACCTCGGTCACATGGTAGAAGGGGCTGTGGCCTATTGGCAGGCTACGGGCAAAAAAAAATTCCTCGACATTGCCTGTCGCTATGCCGACGTGGCTTGCAAAGAGGTGGGTCCCAACGCCGGACAGATGTGCGTGGTGCCTGGCCACCAGATTGCCGAGATGGCAATGGCACGTCTCTATCTAGCTACGGGTAAGAAGCAGTACCTCGACTTCGCCAAGTTCCTGCTGGACTATCGTGGCAAGACGAGTATTAAGACGGAATATTCTCAGAGCCACAAACCCGTCATCGAACAGGACGAGGCCGTTGGTCATGCTGTCCGTGCCGCCTATATGTACGCCGGTATGGCTGACGTAGCAGCACTGACAGGCGACAAAGCCTACATTGATGCCATCGACCGCATCTGGAACAATATCGTCACAAAAAAACTCTACATCACTGGCGGTATCGGTGCCACAGCCAGCGGTGAGGCATTCGGCAAGAACTACGAGTTGCCCAACATGAGTGCTTATTGCGAGACTTGTGCTGCCATTGGCAACGTCTATGTCAACTACCGTCTGTTCCTGCTACATGGAGATTCGAAATACTACGACGTGTTGGAACGTACGCTTTCTAACGGTCTCATCTCGGGTGTCTCGCTCGAAGGCAACGGTTTCTTCTATCCCAACCCCTTGGAGTCGATGGGTCAGCACCAGCGCCAGGCTTGGTTCGGCTGCGCCTGCTGTCCATCGAATATCTGCCGTTTCATTCCCTCCTTGCCCGGATATGTTTATGCCGTCAAGGATAAGGATGTCTATATGAATCTGTTCTTGTCGAACACAGCTACACTTAATGTTGGTAGTAAGAAGCTGACGCTGACACAGAAGACTGACTACCCTTGGGATGGTGAGACCGTGCTGACCATCGACAAGAATACGGTAGGCGAGTTTAATCTGAAGGTTCGCATTCCTGGATGGCTTCGTAATAAGGCTGTACCCAGCGACCTCTATGAGTACACCGATGGCAAGCGCTTGGGCTATAGCTTTATCATCAATGGCATCACGGTACCCTTGCTAATATCTCCTGATGGCTATGTGAACATTGAACGTCGTTGGAAGAAGGGTGACCAACTTACCATCTGCTTCGACATGGAGCCCCGTACCGTTCGCGCGAATAATAAAGTGGAGGCTGACCGCGGCATGGTGTGCGTCGAACGAGGACCGTTAGTATATTGTGCCGAACACCCTGACAACCAATTTGACATTTTCTCGGCTCTTGTCAATCAGGAGCCACAGTTCCGTTTGGGACATGGCGAGGTGGCAGGAACACCCGTCACTACGCTGATGACCGATGCACAAAGCCTCGACTTCAACAAACAGGGAAAGCTCATTGTCAATGATCAGACGCTGACACTTATCCCCTACTACGCCTGGTGTCATCGCGGCAGCGGCAAGATGCGTGTTTGGTTGGCTCAGGACCTGAGTGCGACCACACCTGCCCAGCCCGCCACGCTGGCTTCTGAGAGCAAGGTAAGCACTTCGACACCTCGTATGCCCGCCATCAGCGCCGTCAACGACCGCCTCGTACCCAAGGGTGAGAATGACCGTTCGGTGCCTTATACCCATTGGTGGCCCAAACAAGCCTCAACGGAGTGGATAGCCTATGAGCTGCCACAGAAAAGCGAGGTCAGCACCTCTACCGTCTATTGGTTCAGCGACAAGCCCTGGGGCGGTTGTGCCGTACCCAAGTCGTGGCGTATCCTCTACCAGACAGCCTCGGGAGAGTGGAAGCCCGTCGAGGATGCCGACAGCTACCCAACCCATGTGGGAACGCCCAGCACGGTCAACTTCACTCCTGTCAAAACCAAGGCCCTGCGACTCGAAGTTACCCTACCCGACCACGACTCTGCCGGACTCTTCGAGTGGAGTGTGAAATAAAAAAGCCATATAATAGAAGAAGAGCGGGCATTGCGCAATGTGCAATGCCCGCTCTCATATTTTTGTACCAAACTTATAGTTTACTTCTTCAGGGTCAGCGACTTAATCTGGATAGTATGCCAGTTGGTACCGGCCTTCTCCTTACCAAGACCCAAAGTCAGCTTGCCATCGGTAACCGTTACCTCAAGGGCATACTCGCCATTCTTTTCAGTAGCGGTAGCAATCTGACCAACAATTGGACATTTTACATCGTTAGCGAAGACGTAAGCTACGTCCATAGCACCTTCCTGCATATCAGACTCAAAGCCACGTCCGCTGGTAAAGAACGCATTAGCATACAACTCTACGTTATAGGTACCGTTTGCGATTTCAATGGTCTGCTGCAGCAATACGCCCGTTGCATCGACATTACCCTGATAGTTCTCCTGCATCTGAGCGGTACGTCCATCAGCTGTAGTTACAGCGGGAGCATACTGAGTAGCGCACCAAGCGCCACCCCATCCGTCGGTAGCGACAAGATCTGTGAAGTCGGTCTTCTCAACAGGTTCATCCTCTTGTGGATCCTCCTTCTCAACTGGCTGGTCTTTAATGGTCAGCGACTTAATCTGGATGGTGTGCCAGTTAGTACCGGCCTTATTCTTACCAAGACCAAG